>Ga0255277_1000111_pt1 | contig 12644 bp, 11 predicted proteins | sample AtltaT_7_FD_183709 | JGI IMG/M metagenome (GOLD analysis project Ga0255277, IMG submission 183709) | Metatranscriptome of freshwater microbial communities from Altamaha River, Georgia, United States - Atl_Cont_RepA_8d (Metagenome... | ecosystem: Environmental > Aquatic > Freshwater > River... | reverse complement strand
GCGCCGCGTTGTTGTCACGGGTTTGGGATGCATCAGCCCCGTGGGCAACACGGTGGCAGATGCCTGGTCCAACCTGCTTGCCGGCCAGTCCGGCATCGGTCTGATCACCAAGTTCGACGCCTCCGCCCTGTCTTGCAGAATCGCGGGCGAGGTCAGGAACTTCGATCTGGAGTCCTACATCAGCGCCAAAGAGGCGCGCACCATGGACACCTTCATCCATTACGGCATTGCCGCTGCCGCGCAGGCTGTGGCCGATGCGGGTCTTGCCACCGGCGAGGCCCTGGGTGAGGAAGAAGCGACCCGGATCGGCGTGGTCATTGGCTCTGGCATCGGCGGTCTGCCGATGATCGAAGAGACCCATACCGAATACGTCAACCGCGGCCCGCGCCGCATTTCCCCTTTCTTCGTGCCGGCCTCGATCATCAACATGATCTCGGGCCATGTGTCCATGCGTTTTGGCTTCAAGGGCCCGAACCTGGCCGTGGTGACTGCCTGCACCACCGGCCTGCACAGCATCGGGGAAGCCGGCCGCCTGATCGAATACGGTGACGCCGATGTGGTGGTCGCCGGTGGCGCCGAATCCACCGTCTCGCCACTGGGCGTGGGTGGTTTTGCCGCCATGCGTGCCTTGTCTACCCGCAACGACGATCCGGCAGCCGCGTCCCGTCCCTGGGACAAGGACCGTGACGGGTTTGTGCTGGGCGAGGGTGCCGGCGTGCTGGTGCTCGAAGAGTACGAACACGCCAAGGCCCGCGGCGCCAAGATTTACGCTGAACTGGCGGGTTACGGCATGAGCGCCGACGCCGGCCACATGACCGCGCCCAACATGGACGGCCCGCGTCGCGCCATGCTGAACGCCTTGCGCAACGCGGGTGTCAATGCCGATCAGGTCAACTACCTGAATGCACATGGTACCTCCACGCCGTTGGGTGATGTGAACGAGACCAACGCGATCAAGGCGGCGCTCGGCGATCATGCGAAGAACATGGTGGTCAGCTCGACCAAGTCCATGACCGGCCACCTGCTCGGTGGTGCCGGTGGCATCGAGAGCGTGTTCACCGTGCTGGCGCTGCACCATCAGAAGGTGCCGCCCACCATCAATCTGGTGAACCAGGACCCCGAATGCGATCTGGACTACTGCGCCAACACCGCGCGCGACCTGAAGATCGACGTGGCCGTCAAGAACAACTTCGGTTTTGGCGGCACCAACGGCACGCTGGTGTTCAAGCGCCATTGAGACGGAGTCTGCTCCATGCGCAACGCCCCGCCTGTGGTTTACCCGGTGGGGCGTTTTGTTTGGGCTGACCGTGTATGGGTGGGTCTGGCTGTACTGGCCGTGAGCGGGCCTGTCCTCTGGATGGACGGTTATGGGGGCTGGCGAGCATGGACCATTGGCGGTATCTGCCTGGTGGCCATGGTGCTTTCCTTCGGCTGGCAGCGAACCGAAGTCCTGCGCGCAGGCCAACTGTCCTGGGATGGTCGGTCCTGGTATCTGCTCGATTCGGGGAATACCCAGGACATGGAAGTCCAGGTTGCGCTTTGCTGGGACACCGGTCCGGGATTGCTCTTGAAGGTCAACGCGCGGCATCAGCGCATGGCCCGCTATCTCTGGTTGAGTCGGTTGGATGAGCCGCAACATTGGCATGGACTGCGATGTGCTGTCCATGCTGGCGACACTTTGTAACCAGGGCCAATTCCTCTGACCTTGTGGGTCAATCATTTGGCCTTATCTTCGTAGCCGTTTCACCCGCATTGGAAGGAGAAGTTCGTGTTGCAAATCCGCTGGAAAAAAGGTGTGGCCGCGGCAGCCTTGGTTCTGCTGGGTGCTGGTGGTGCAGCTGTGCTGCAGGGCTCACATGTGAACGCACAGTCCGTCGCGACGCCGGCGCCTGCGCTGGTCCGGGGCTTGCCCGACTTCACCGAGCTGGTGGAGGCGGTAGGGCCCTCGGTGGTGAATATCCGTACCCTCGAGAAAGTCCGGCAGGCTGAGCCTGGCCAGGGAGGACCAGACGAGGAGATGCAGGAGCTTTTCCGCCGTTTCTTCGGTGTACCGATGCCCAACATGCCGCGCCAGTCCCCGCGTCAGAACCGGCCACAGCCCGAGGAAGCGCAGCCACGCGGAGTGGGGTCTGGCTTCATACTGACCACCGACGGGTTCATCATGACCAATGCACATGTGGTCGATGGAGCCGATGAGGTGGTGGTGACGCTCACCGACAAGCGTGAATTCAAGGCCAGGATCGTGGGTGCCGACAAGCGCACCGATGTGGCGGTGGTCAAGATCAATGCCACTGGTCTGCCGGCCGTGAAGGTGGGTGATGTGAGTCGCCTCAAGGTGGGTGAGTGGGTCATGGCCATCGGTTCGCCCTTTGGGCTCGAGAACACCGTGACCGCCGGCATTGTCAGTGCCAAGCAGCGTGATACCGGCGATTACCTGCCCTTCATCCAGACCGACGTGGCCATCAACCCGGGTAACTCGGGCGGGCCGCTGATCAATATGCGCGGTGAAGTGGTGGGCATCAACAGCCAGATCTACTCGCGCTCGGGCGGCTTCATGGGCATTTCCTTTGCCATTCCCATGGATGAAGCCACGCGTGTCAGTGACCAGCTGCGTGCCAATGGCCGTGTGACCCGTGGCCGGATCGGCGTACAGATCGATCAGGTGACCAAGGAGGTGGCCGAGTCGATCGGTCTGGGCAAACCCCAGGGCGCGCTGATCCGGGGCGTCGAAGAAGGCTCGCCGGCCGACAAGGCCGGTATCGAAGCCGGTGACATCATCACCAGGTTCGATGGCAAGACCATCGACAAGGCGTCCGATCTTCCCCGGCTGGTGGGCAACACCAAGCCCGGCAGCCGTGTGGGGCTGACCGTGTTCCGCCGTGGTGCCAGCAAGGAGCTGAGCATCACCGTGGCCGAGTTGCAGCCGGAAAAACCCGTTGCCCAGAAGACGCAGGAAGAGCGCAAGGGCAACAATGCCTCGGCACCGCTGGGCCTGGTGGTCGGAGAACTCACCGATGCGCAAAAGCGCGAACTGCGTGTGCGCGGCGGCGTGCGCATCGAATCGGTGGCCGATGCTGCTGCGCGTGCCGGCCTGCGCGAGGGCGATGTGATCCTGGCGATTGCCAATACCGAGGTGCTCGGGGTGCGTGATTTCGAGGCGATCATGGGCCGTGTGGACAAGAGCCGCCCCGTCAGCCTGCTGGTCCGTCGCGGTGAGGTCGCCCAGTACGTGCTGATTCGCCCCTCACGCTGAAGACGGCCTGTCAATACCCTCAGAAAATCCTGGGGGTATTGACCCGGCTGAAGGGCGCAAATGCAACGGCGTGAAATTTTTTTTGAGGCCCTGCACACACTGTTTGTAAGTTTGTGTGTGCTGACTTTTGGTCTTGCTGCATGCAGTTTTCGTTAAAATTGGACACCTTGACCGATGATTCATGGCATCGCAGGCACATCTGGATCCACGATGCGGGATGTTCAGCAACAGTCCACCGGTGATCCACAGCAAGCCCACAAGTTGCTCCAAAGTTTCGTGTTGAAATTGTGGATAACTTGTGTATAAAAATGCTGTTGCGAAGCTGCAACGAGGTGCTGCGTTCGATTTCGGGGCTGTTCGAGAGGGGCAATTTGCCTACAATGAAGTCCCAACTATCGCAGTTGCCATAGATTGTTGGTTCAGGGCGCGTCACCACTCGACGCGCCCTTTTTTCTTGTGTGGGACGTGTGCCCACAAGCACTTGCAAGACCTCGTTGATGAATCACATCCGGAATTTTTCGATCATTGCGCACATCGACCATGGCAAGTCGACGCTCGCCGACCGTCTGATCCAGCGTTGCGGCGGTCTGGCCGAACGCGAGATGGAAGCGCAGGTGCTCGACTCGATGGACATCGAGAAAGAGCGCGGCATCACCATCAAGGCGCAGACCGCTGCGCTGCAGTACAAGGCCAAGGACGGCAAGACCTACAACCTCAACCTGATCGACACGCCCGGCCATGTGGACTTCTCTTATGAAGTGAGCCGTTCGCTCTCAGCCTGCGAAGGCGCGCTGCTGGTCGTGGACGCCAGCCAGGGCGTGGAAGCGCAGACGGTGGCCAACTGCTACACCGCACTCGACCTTGGGGTAGAGGTGCTGCCGGTCCTCAACAAGATGGACCTGCCCAACGCCGACCCGGACAATGCCCGCGCCGAAGTGGAAGACGTGATTGGCATTGATGCCACCGATGCGATTCCGTGCTCTGCCAAGACCGGCATGGGCATCGAAGAGATCCTCGAAATGATCGTGGCCAAGGTGCCGGCGCCGCGCGGTAACCCGGACGCACCGCTGCGCGCCATGATCATCGACAGCTGGTTTGACAGCTACGTCGGCGTGGTGATGCTGGTCCGTGTGGTCGATGGCCAACTGGCCAAGAACGAGCGCATCAAGATGATGGCGACGGGCGCTGTGTACGAAGCAGGCAGTCTGGGCGTGTTCACCCCGGCCAACCAGCCGCGTGACAGCCTGGAGGCGGGCGAGGTGGGTTACATCATCGCCGGTATCAAGGAGCTCAAGGCCGCCAAGGTGGGCGACACCATCACGCTCGAGAAAAAGCTGCCCAACAACCTGGGCTCGGCCACCGAGGCGCTGCCGGGTTTTAAGGAAATCCAGCCACAGGTGTTTGCCGGCCTGTACCCGACCGAGGCCAACCAGTACGACGCACTGCGCGATGCACTGGAAAAGCTCCAGCTCAACGACGCGTCCTTGCAGTACGAGCCCGAAGTTTCGCAGGCGCTGGGCTTTGGTTTCCGCTGCGGCTTCCTGGGCCTGCTGCACATGGAGATCGTGCAGGAACGCCTGGAGCGCGAGTTCGACCAGGACCTGATCACCACCGCGCCCAGCGTGGTCTACGAGGTGGTCAAGGGCGATGGCGAAGTCATCATGGTGGAGAACCCCTCCAAGATGCCCGAGCAGGGCCGCATCCAGGAAATCCGCGAGCCCATCGTAACGGTGCATCTGTACATGCCGCAGGACTATGTGGGGCCGGTGATGACGCTGGCCAACCAGAAGCGCGGTGTGCAGATCAACATGGCTTACCACGGCCGCCAGGTCATGCTGACCTACGAGATGCCGCTGGGCGAGATCGTGCTGGACTTTTTTGACAAGCTCAAGTCGGTCAGCCGCGGCTACGCCTCGATGGACTACGAGTTCAAGGAGTACCGGGCGTCCGACGTGGTCAAGGTCGACATCCTGCTCAACGGCGAGAAGGTGGACGCGCTGTCCATCATCGTGCACCGCAGCCAGTCACAGTACCGCGGCCGTGCGGTGGCGGCCAAGATGCGAGAGATCATCAGCCGCCAGATGTTCGATGTGGCTATCCAGGCCGCCATTGGCGCCAACATCATTGCCCGTGAAACCATCAAGGCCTTGCGCAAGAACGTGCTGGCCAAGTGCTATGGTGGCGACATCACCCGCAAGCGCAAGCTGCTCGAGAAACAGAAGGCTGGCAAGAAGCGCATGAAACAGATCGGTTCGGTCGAGGTGCCCCAAGAGGCCTTCCTCGCCATCCTGCAGGTAGAAGATTGATGCCCATCCTGACCGCCATCATCCTGGCCGCTTTTGCCGGCTACATCGCCGGCTGGTACTTCGACGTGATCGAAGGCAACTTTGCCCTGCTGCTGCTGCTCGCCAGCGTGGTGACCGGCATCTATTGGCTGGCCGAGCGTTTCCATTTCCTGCCTCAGCGGCAGGCGGCAGCGGCACGGCTCGAAGCCGAGACCACCAGCCGCCGCGAAGAACTGCAGCGCATGGGCATCGACAAGGTCGACACCGACACCCGCGAGGCCCAGCAAAAACTGCTGATGCAACCCTGGTGGCTGGACTGGACCGCAGGCCTGTTCCCGGTCATCGTCACGGTGTTCCTGCTGCGTTCGTTTTTGTTCGAGCCCTTCAAGATCCCCTCGGGCTCGATGATCCCGACGCTGCAGATCGGCGACCTGATCCTGGTGAACAAATTCCACTACGGCATCCGCCTGCCGGTGGCCAACACCAAGGTCACCGCTGGCACCCCGGTGCAGCGTGGCGATGTGATGGTCTTCCGCTACCCGCCCAAGCCCAGCGTGGACTACATCAAGCGCGTGGTCGGTATCCCAGGTGACGAAGTCGCTTACCTGAACAAGAAACTGACCGTGAACGGCCAGCCGGTGCCCAGCGAGGCGCTGCCCGATTATTTTGACGAGTCCACCATGCGCTACTTCCGCCATGCGCGAGAGAGTCTGCCGGGCAAGACGCACGAGATCATCATCGACAACGACCGCCCGGCCTTCATTCCCGGAGCGGACGACTTTCCGGGCCGAGACAACTGCCGCTACAGCGTCGAGGGTGTGGTCTGCAAGGTCCCTGAAGGTCACTATTTCATGATGGGCGACAACCGCGACAACTCGCTCGATTCCCGTTACTGGGGTTTTGTGCCGGACAAGAACATTGTGGGCAAGGCCTTCTTTGTCTGGATGAATTTCGGCAACCTCAAGCGCATCGGCTCGTTCGACTGACCGCCGTGAGCACCTCCGACCCGCTTTCCGCATTGCAGACCCGCCTGGGTTACGCCTTTCGTGATCGAGGCCTTCTGCTGCAGGCCACCACCCACCGCAGCTTTGGCGCCGACCACAACGAGCGGCTCGAATTCCTGGGCGACTCGGTGCTCAATCTCGCGGTGGCGCATTTGCTGTTTGTACAGCTTAGCGAGTTGCCCGAAGGCGACCTCTCGCGTGTGCGCGCCAACCTGGTCAAGCAGGACACCCTGCAGGCGCTCGCCCTGCAGATGCAGTTGCCTGATGTGCTGCGCCTGGGCGAAGGCGAGCTCAAATCCGGTGGCCGCAAACGTCCTTCCATCCTCGCCGACGCCCTGGAAGCGCTGATCGGGGCGGTGTACCTCGATGGCGGCTACGGCGCGGCGCAGTCACTGGTTGAGCGTCTGTTCAAAGCCGTGGAAATCCAGCCGCAGATGCAGGCGGCCGCCAAGGACCCCAAGACCGAATTGCAGGAATGGCTGCAGGCACGCAAGCTCGCGCTGCCGCAATACGCCGTGATGGCCACCACCGGTGCCGCACACCGCCAGACCTTTGAAGTGGCCTGCGAGGTGCGTGAACTGCGCCAGTCGCAGCGCGGCATGGGTCCCTCGCGCCGTGCGGCAGAACAGGCTGCCGCAGCCGCATTGCTCGAAATCCTCAAGGCTTCCAACGCATGAACGACCCTCGCCACACCGATCAACCCTCCACCCCTGTGCCTCGCCGCGCTGTCGAGATTCCCGGTGTCACGGTGCAGCCGCGCAGCGCGGAGGAAGCCGAACAGTCGGGCCTCGAAGCGCAAGCACCCGTTGATGCGGCGTCGACAGACGGCCAGCGCTGTGGCCTGATTGCCATTGTCGGCAAGCCCAATGTGGGCAAGTCCACGCTGCTCAATGCGCTGGTGGGCCAGAAGATCAGCATCACCTCGCGCAAGGCGCAAACCACACGCCACCGCATCACCGGTATCCGCAACCTGGGCCAGACCCAGTACGTGTTTGTGGACACACCGGGTTTCCAGACCCGCCACAGCACGGCGCTCAACAAATCGCTCAACAAGACCGTGATGGGCGCGGTGGGCGATGTGGACCTGGTGCTGTTCGTGGTCGAAGCGGGCAACTTCACGCTCGCAGATGCCAAGGTGCTGTCGCTGCTCAAGCCCGGCATTCCGGTGCTCTTGATCGCCAACAAGCTTGACATGGTGCATCGCCGAGCCGAAATCGCGCCCTGGCTGCGCGACATGCAGGAGCGCCATCCTTTTGCCGAATTTGTACCCATGTCGGCCAAACAGCCCAAGGACATCGAGCGCCTGCTCGGCATCTGCGACAAATACTTGCCTGAGCAGGGTTGGTGGTACACCAACGACGAGCTGACCGATCGCAGCGAAAAATTCCTCGCCAGCGAAATCATTCGTGAAAAGCTCTTCCGTCTGACGGGTGACGAGTTGCCCTACACCTCGACCGTGGTGATTGAAAAGTTCGACGAAGAGCCGGGCAAGACCGCCAGCCGCATGGTGCGCATTGCCGCCACCATCGTGGTCGAGCGCGACGGTCACAAGGCCATGGTGATCGGCGAGAAGGGCGAAAAGCTCAAGCGCATCGGCACCGAGTCGCGTGTTGAACTGGAAAAGCTGCTGGACGCCAAGGTGTTCATCGAGCTGTGGGTCAAGGTGCGCTCCGGCTGGGCCGATGATGAAGCGCGCGTGCGCAGCTTCGGCTACGAATGACATGTCTGCCCCCACGCTTGCCACTGCGTGTGCTGCGCTGCCCTCCGAGGGGGAGCGTTTTGCCTTGGGGCGGCCCGGCGGCAAAACGCTTGGCTGATTGAGCGCTCATGGCTAATCGACGGATTGCCGACGAACCCGCCTACGTGCTGCACCGCTACGACTGGAGCGAAACCAGCCTGATCCTGGAAGTGTTCACGCGCCAACACGGTCGCGTGGCCCTGGCGGCCAAAGGGGTCAAGCGCCCGACCTCGAGTTTCCGCCCGGTGCTGCTGCCGCTGCAGCCCCTGTCCATCACCTACGGTGGCGAGGGCGATGTGCGCACCCTCAAGGGCGCCGAATGGATGGGTGGCCATGTCATGCCCACGGGCGAGGCGCTGCTCTCTGGCTATTACCTCAATGAACTGCTGATGCGCCTGCTGGCACGCGATGACCCGCACCCCGCGCTGTTTGACGTGTACGCCGCCACCGTGCGCCTGCTGGCCAGCGGTGAAGCCGAAGCCCTGCAATGGGGTTTGCGCGGGTTCGAACTGCTGCTGCTGCGCGAGCTGGGCTTTTTGCCCGTGCTCGATGTGCAGACGCTCAGCCTGCAGCCGCTGAGGGCCGAAGATCGCTACGCACTCGTCCCTGAGGCCGGCCTGCAGTGGGTGCCGCCTGAGGAGCGCCAGGCGCTCACAGGAGGGCAGTGGCTGGCGCTGCAGCAGGCGCTCGATGAGTCTGTACCCTTTGCTGCCTTGCTGCGCGAATGCGCCGATGTGCTGGTGATGCTGCAGCGGCCGCTGCGTCAACTGCTCAACTACCATTGCGGGGTCGGCGCCTTCCGCACCCGACAGATGATGCTGGACATCCAAACGCTATGAACGCTACTTCTGCCCGTGTGGCTCTCTCCGTCAACGTCAACAAGGTCGCGCTGCTGCGCAACTCTCGCCACCTGGGCATTCCCAGCGTGACGCGCGCGGCCGAGCACTGCCTGCAGGCGGGGGCGCAAGGCATCACCATCCACCCGCGCCCTGACGAGCGCCATATCCGCGCCACCGACGTGACCGAACTGGCCGCCTTGATGAAGGCCTGGCCCGACCGCGAGTTCAACATCGAGGGCAACCCCTTCCACAACCTGATGCAGCATGTGCGTGATGTGCGTCCGCACCAGGTGACCTTTGTGCCCGACAGCGAAGGCCAGTTCACCAGCGACCATGGCTGGACCTTCCCGCAGGATGCCGAACGCCTCAAGCCATTGATTGACGAATGCAGGGCGCTGGGCGTGCGGGTGAGCCTGTTCATGGACCCGATCCCTGCGCAGATGACCGGTGCGCGTGCCGTCGGCGCCGACCGGGTCGAGCTCTACACTGAGCCCTATGCCGCCTCCTGGAGTACGCCCGAGCACGCCCTGCAGCTGCAGCGCTACGCCGCCGCAGCGCAGGCGGCTCTCGATGTGGGTCTGGGTCTCAATGCAGGCCACGACCTCAACCGCGACAACCTGCCCGCCTTCGTGAAGGCCGTGCCCGGCTTGCAGGAGGTGTCCATCGGCCACGCGCTGATGGCCGATGCGCTGGAGCTGGGTTATGCCGCGACGGTGCAGGCCTACCTGGCCTGCCTGAAAACATGATCTACGGCATCGGCACCGACATCTGCGACATCCGCCGCATCCGCGCCAGCCTGGACAAGCACGGCGAACGCTTTGCCGCCAAGGTGCTCAGCGAAGGCGAAATGGCGACCTGGAAAGCCCGCAGCGCGCGCTGGCCCGAGCGTGGCGTGCGCTACCTGGCAACACGCTTTTCGGCCAAGGAGGCCTTCAGCAAGGCGGTCGGCCTGGGCATGCGCATGCCCATGACCTGGCGCCTGTGCGAGGTGGCCAAGCTGCCCAGCGGCCAGCCCGTGATCGTGCTGCACGGTGATCTCAAGGCCTGGTTCGAGGCCAGGGGTCTTAAAGCCCACATCACCGTCACCGACGAAAGCGAATACGCCGCCAGCTTCTGCGTGGTGGAAAAAGGGTGAACGATGTCCTTCGCTGCCCTTGAATCCTTTCATCACCGTCACCATGTGATGGTGTCATTGCCGCGAAAGCGGGAATCCACGGATGCCCGATCCAGTCGGGCATGACAGATCCGCATGAACCTGCACGCTCCCCTGATCCTGGACATCGCCGGCACCACGCTGACCGATGTCGACCGCCGTCGCCTCGCCCATCCGCTCACGGGCGGGTTGATTCTGTTCGGTCGCAACTGGCAAAGCCGGGCGCAACTGACCGCGCTGTGCGCCGAAGTCAAAAGCCTCCGTCCGGACCTTCTGATCGCTGTGGATCACGAAGGCGGCCGAGTGCAGCGCTTCCGGACCGATGGCTTCACACATCTGCCGCCCATGCGGGCTTTGGGCGAACTCTGGTTCCAGGACATCAAAGGCATGTCCGGCAGTGGCGCCATGAAGGCCTGCGAAGCGGCCACTTCGGCGGGCTTTGTGCTGGCCAGCGAGCTGCGCGCCTGCGGGGTGGATTTCAGCTTCACGCCGGTTTTGGACCTGGACCACGGTGAGAGCGGTGTCATCGGCGACCGCGCGTTTGCGCGCGACCCGCGCATGGTCGCCCTGCTCGCGCGCAGCCTCATGCAAGGCCTGCTGCAGGCCGGCATGACCAACTGTGGCAAGCATTTTCCGGGTCATGGTGCTGTCAAGGCCGACTCGCATGTGGCGCTGCCGGTGGACAAGCGCAGCCTTAAGGCCATTCTGGGCGACGACGCCTTGCCTTACACCTGGCTCGGCAGCGTGCTTACAGCCGTCATGCCTGCGCATGTCATCTACAGCAAGGTCGATGAACGTCCAGCCGGGTTCTCCTCGCGCTGGATCCAGGATATTTTGCGCGGCCAGCTGGGCTTTGATGGTGTGGTCTGTACCGACGATCTGTCCATGGCGGCGGCACGACAGATCGGTGGGCGCGAACTGCGCTACACCGAGGCGGTGTTGACTGCCTTGAAGGCCGGTTGCGATCTGGCGCTGCTGTGCAACCGCTCAGCGGAGAATGGCGGCGAAGAACTTGACTGCGTGCTCGACGAACTGGCCGAAGCCCAGCTCAAGGGGCGCTGGACTCCCAATGAGGCAAGCGAAGAGCGCCGCCTGAGCCTCCTGCCGCGCACGCCGGCCCGCCCATGGGAAGAACTGGTGCGCGCGCGCGACTACATGCAGGCGCTCGATCGCCTGCCATGACCCATATGACGTGACTGCGTCCATTCGGCTTGCTGTCATTCCCGGGCTTGACCCGAGCATCCATCTGGATGCTGGATCCAGTCTCGCCTGACATTCATCAGAAAGAATCCCCACACGATGAACTGGATCGCCAAAATCTTCATGGCCCTGATGGGGCTGGGTCTGTTGGCCGGCCTCTTGGTGGCGCTGGGCCTGTACACCGTATTTGCCAGCGTGCGCTGGCTGCTGACCGGCCGCAAGCCACAGGTGGTGCTGGTCTGGCAGCAGTTCAGCCAGCTGCGCAAGGGTGCACGTTTTGCTGCGGGCATGGACCAACCTTTTGATGCCCCAAAGGCAAACGACGATGTCGTGGACGTCGAGGTGCGTGAAGTACCGCCGAATGCGCCGCGTCTGACCGACCGCAAGGATTGATTGTTGATGACCACCAGAAGGTAAAACGCTGATCAGCTCAGGTCGTGCTCGCGGCGCAGCGCCGGGAACAGGATGATGTCGCGGATACTCGGGCTGTCGGTGAGCAGCATCATCAGGCGGTCGATGCCGATGCCGCAGCCACCGGCAGGCGGCATGCCGTATTCAAGGGCGCGCACGAAGTCGTGGTCGAAGAACATGGCCTCGTCGTCACCGCCGTCCTTGGCCGCCACCTGGGCGTGAAAACGGGCGGCCTGGTCTTCGGCGTCGTTCAATTCGGAAAAGCCGTTGCCGAATTCGCGGCCGGTGATGTAGAGCTCGAAACGCTCGGTCACTTCAGGCCGGACGTCATTGGCGCGGGCCAGCGGGCTGATTTCGGTCGGGTGCTCCATGATGAACGTGGGTTCCCAGAGCTTGTCTTCCACGGTTTCCTCGAAGTAGAGCACCTGCAGGCTGGCCAGGCTGCGCGTCGAGAGCTTGTTCTTTTCCTCGGTCATGCCCAGTTTCTTCAGGGCGCTGATCAGCCAGGCCGCATCGTCCACATGGGCACCTGCCTCGGTGTGGGCGTAGATGGCCTCGCGGATCGTCATGCGGGCGAAAGGCTTGGACAGATCGACCGGGCGACCACCGTAGCTCAGTTCCAGCGTACCCGCCGCGTTCATGGCGGCGTCGCGGATGAGCTGCTCGGTGAAGCCCATCAGGTCCTGGTAGTTCCAGTAGGCCGCATAGAACTCCATCATCGTGAACTCGGGGTTGTGGCGCACCGAGATGCCTTCGTTGCG
>Ga0255277_1000106_pt1 | contig 12721 bp, 8 predicted proteins | sample AtltaT_7_FD_183709 | JGI IMG/M metagenome (GOLD analysis project Ga0255277, IMG submission 183709) | Metatranscriptome of freshwater microbial communities from Altamaha River, Georgia, United States - Atl_Cont_RepA_8d (Metagenome... | ecosystem: Environmental > Aquatic > Freshwater > River... | reverse complement strand
TCGCGCACCGAACGCAACCGCGATGCAGCCTATGACCGCCTGGCCGGGGCCGGGGCCGAGCTGGTTACCACCGAGATGGTGATCTTCGAGTGGCTGTGCAGTGCCGAACACCCGGATTTCAAGGCGGTGCAAGCCCTGATCAAGTGATCTTCGCAGGAGGCCTTGCACCGACTTGTCCAGTCAGGATGTCGCAAGTCCTTTGCCCATAATTATGAATTTCAGGCCGGTTGCAGGCGCAGGCATGGCGCAGCCGGTGACGGATTTCATTGACAGGCTTCCGAGGAGCACCCATGGGCAGTTACGCCGAATTTCACAAGCGGTCCATCGAAGACCGTGATGCCTTCTGGACCGAGCAGGCCGCGCGGGTAGACTGGCACAAGCCCTTCACCCAGGTCTGCGACTACAGCAACCCGCCCTTTGCCAAATGGTTTGTGGGCGGGCAGACCAACCTCTGCCACAACGCGGTCGACCGCCACCTCCAGGACCGGGCCGACCAGCCTGCCCTGATTTTTGTCTCGACCGAGACCGATCAGGAAAAAACCTACACCTACCGCGAGCTGCATGCCGAGGTGCAGCGCATGGCCGCCATCCTCCAGGGCCAGGGTGTGGTCAAGGGCGACCGCGTGCTGATCTACATGCCCATGATTGCCGAGGCAGCGTTTGCCATGCTGGCCTGCGTGCGTCTGGGCGCCATCCACTCGGTGGTATTTGGCGGTTTTGCTTCGCATTCGCTGGCCACCCGCATCGAAGACGCCTCGCCCAAGGTCATCGTCAGCGCCGACGCCGGCTCGCGCGGCGGCAAGGGCGTGCCCTACAAACCGCTGCTCGATGAAGCCATTTCGCTGTCGTCCCACAAGCCGGCCAGGGTGGTCATGGTCAACCGCCAGCTGGCCCCCTTCACGCCGGTGGCCGGTCGCGACGTGGACTACGCCACCGAGCGCGCCAAACACATGGACACGGTGGTGCCCTGCGTGTGGGTCGATTCAACGCACCCGAGCTACACGCTCTACACCTCGGGCACCACCGGCAAGCCCAAGGGGGTGCAGCGCGACACCGGCGGCTACACCGTGGCGCTGGCCGCCAGCATTCCGCACATTTTCCAGGGCAAGCCCGGCGGCACCTTTTTCTGCACCAGCGACATCGGCTGGGTGGTGGGCCACAGCTACATCATCTACGGCCCGCTGATCGGCGGCATGGCCACCATCATGTACGAAGGCCTGCCGATCCGTCCGGACGGCGGCATCTGGTGGAGCCTGGTCGAGAAGTACAAGGTCAACGTCATGTTCAGCGCGCCCACGGCCATCCGGGTGCTCAAGAAGCAGGACCCGGCGCTGCTGACCAAATACGACCTGTCGACCCTGCAGGCGTTGTTCCTGGCGGGCGAGCCGCTGGACGAGCCCACGGCCAAGTGGATTTCCGAAGGCCTGAACGGCAAGGCCATCATCGACAACTACTGGCAGACCGAAACCGGCTGGCCGATCCTGAGCATCTGCAACGGCGTCGAAAAAGCCCCCAGCAAATTCGGCTCGCCGGGCAAGGCCATCTATGGCTACAACGTCAAGCTGGTCGATGACCAGACCGGTGAAGAACTGACTGGCGCCAACCAGAAAGGCGTGCTCACCATCGAAGGGCCCTTGCCACCGGGCAACCTGCAGACGGTCTGGGGCGACGACGAGCGCTTCATCAAGACCTACTGGAAAACGGTGCCGGGCAAGCTGGTCTACAGCACTTTCGACTGGGCGGTGCGCGACGAAGACGGTTATTACTTCATCCTCGGCCGCACCGACGACGTGATCAACGTCGCCGGCCACCGCCTGGGCACCCGCGAAATCGAGGAAAGCATCTCCAGCCACCCGAATGTGGCCGAAGTGGCCGTGGTCGGCGTGGCTGACCAGCTCAAGGGCCAGGTGGCCGTGGGCTTTGCGGTGCTCAAGGACCCGAGCCTGGCCGCCACGCCCGAAGCCGCCCTCCAGCTCGAAGGCGAGATCATGAAGGTGGTCGACAGCCAGCTCGGCGCCGTGGCCCGTCCGGCGCGGGTGCGTTTTGTGTCGGTCTTGCCCAAGACCCGCTCGGGCAAGCTGCTGCGCCGTGCGATCCAGGCGGTCTGCGAAGGCCGCGACCCCGGCGACCTGACCACCATGGACGACCCCGCTGCCCTCCAGCAGATCGTCGAACTGGTCAAGACCTGATCGCACCGGACCCCGCCCTGGCGGGGTCTTTTTTTGGGTTTCTTTCAGGACCTGTAAGTTTGATATCGGCCAGGCCATGGCACAATGCTTCAGTTTTATCAGGCCCTTCCAGTGCCACACTGTCGCATCCGCCAACCGGTCTAGCCGTGTCGCGGAAGGTAGTTCAACCAGCTAATGTTCCCTGCAGGGGAACGGAGGTAGCGAAAAAATGAGCGAGACAAAATCCGTCTACGCGGCCTATTCGGCCAACACCCATCTCTTCGGGGGCAACGGCCCTTACGTTGAGGAAATGTACGAGAACTACCTTGCCAACCCAGGCAGCGTTCCCGACAACTGGCGCGAATACTTCGACGCCCTCCAGCACGTTCCCGCCGTCGATGGCTCCAACGCCAAGGACATTCCGCACCTGCCGGTCATTAATGCCTTTGCCGAGCGCGCCAAGCAGGGCGGCACCAAGGTGGTCATGGCCAGTGCCGATGCCGAAATGGGCCGCAAGCGCACCGCCGTGCAGCAGCTGATCGCCGCCTACCGCAACGTGGGTCAACGCTGGGCTGACCTGGACCCGCTCAAGCGCACCGAGCGCCCCAACATTCCCGAACTCGACCCGGCGTTCTACGGCTTCACCGATGCCGACCAGGAAACCGTGTTCGACACCTCCAACACCTTCTTCGGCAAGGACCGCATGCCCCTGCGCGAGCTGCTGAACGCGCTGCGCGAGACCTACTGCGGCACGCTGGGCGTGGAGTACATGTACACCACCGACATGGCGCAAAAGCGCTGGTGGCAGCAAAAGCTCGAAAGCATCCGCAGCAAGCCCAATTTCAGCGCCGAGAAAAAGCGCCACATCCTCGACCGCCTGACCGCCGCCGAAGGCCTGGAGCGCTACCTGCACACCAAATACGTCGGCCAGAAGCGTTTCTCGCTCGAAGGTGGCGAGAGCTTCATCGCCTCCATGGACGAGCTGATCCAGCGGGCCGGTGAGCAGGGCGTGCAGGAAATCGTGATCGGCATGGCCCACCGCGGCCGCCTGAACGTGCTGGTCAACACCCTGGGCAAGATGCCCAAGGACCTGTTCGCCGAGTTCGACCATACCGCGCCCGAAGACCTGCCGGCCGGCGACGTGAAATACCACCAGGGCTTCAGCTCGGACGTGACCACCCCCGGCGGCCCGGTCCATCTCTCGCTGGCCTTCAATCCTTCGCACCTGGAAATCGTCAACCCGGTGGTTGAGGGCTCGGTGCGTGCCCGCATGGATCGCCGCGGAGACCCCAAGGGCAAGCAAGTGCTGCCGGTGCTGGTGCACGGCGATGCCGCCGTGGGCGGGCAGGGCGTGAACCAGGAAACCCTGTGTCTGGCCCAGACCCGTGGCTACAGCACGGGCGGCACGGTCCACATCATCATCAACAACCAGATCGGTTTCACCACCTCCGATCCACGCGATCTGCGCTCGACCACTTTCTGCACCGACATCTTCAAGATGGTCGAAGCCCCGGTGCTGCATGTGAATGGCGATGACCCCGAGGCTGTGGTGCTGGCCAGCCAGCTGGCGCTCGAATACCGCATGGCCTTCAGCGCCGATGTGGTGGTCGACATCACCTGCTTCCGCAAGCTCGGCCACAACGAGCAGGACACCCCGAGCCTGACCCAGCCGCTGATGTACAAGAAGATCGCCCAGCACCCCGGTACCCGCAGGCTGTACGCCGACAAGCTGGCCGCGCAAGGCATGGGTGAGAGCCTGGGCGACGACATGGCCAAGGCCTACCGCGCTGCCATGGATGCCGGCAAGCACACGGTGGATCCGGTGCTGACCAACTTCAAGAGCAAGTACGCCGTCGACTGGTCGCCCTTCCTGGGCAAGAAGTGGACCGATGCCGGTGACACCGCGATCCCGCTGGCCGAGTGGAAGCGCCTGGCCGAGAAGATCACGACCATTCCCGAAAATGTCACGCCGCACCAGCTGGTCAAGAAGGTGTATGACGACCGCGCCGCCATGGGCCGTGGCGAGATCAACGTCGACTGGGGCATGGGCGAGCACATGGCCTTTGCTTCGCTGGTGGCCAGCGGCTACCCGGTGCGCCTGTCCGGCGAAGACTGCGGCCGCGGTACCTTTACCCACCGCCATGCCGTGATCCACGACCAGAACCGCGAGAAGTGGGACACTGGCACCTATGTGCCGCTGCAGAACGTGGCCGAGAACCAGGCCCCGTTCGTCGTCATCGACTCGATCCTGTCCGAAGAAGCCGTGCTGGCCTACGAATACGGCTACGCCTCCAACGACCCCAACACCCTGGTGATCTGGGAAGCCCAGTTCGGCGACTTTGCCAACGGCGCACAGGTCGTGATCGACCAGTTCATCGCCTCCGGCGAAGTCAAGTGGGGCCGTGTCAACGGCATCACCCTGATGCTTCCGCACGGCTACGAAGGCCAGGGCCCCGAGCACAGCTCGGCCCGTGTCGAGCGCTTCATGCAGCTGGCGGCCGACACCAATATGCAGATCGTGCAACCGACCACGGCCAGCCAGATCTTCCATGTGCTGCGCCGCCAGATGGTGCGTGACCTGCGCAAGCCTCTGGTCATCTTCACGCCCAAGTCGCTGCTGCGCAACAAGGACGCCACCAGCCCGATCTCCGAGTTCACCAAGGGCAGCTTCCAGACGGTGATTGGCGAGACCAAGGACATCAAGGCCGAGAAGGTCAAGCGCGTGATCGCCTGCTCGGGCAAGGTTTACTACGACCTGGTCAAGCACCGTGAAGCCAAGGGCGCCGATGACGTGGCCATCATCCGTGTCGAACAGCTCTACCCCTTCCCGCACAAGGCCTTCGCCGCCGAGATCAAGAAGTACGCCAAGGCCACCGAGATCGTGTGGTGTCAGGACGAGCCGCAGAACCAGGGCGCCTGGTTCTTCATTCAGCACAACGTGCACGAAAACATGCTTGAAGGCCAGAAGCTGGGTTATGCCGGCCGCGCGGCCTCGGCCTCACCGGCGGTGGGCTATGCCCACCTGCACCAGGACCAGCAGAAGGCCTTGATCGAGGCAGCATTCGGCAAGCTCAAGGGCTTTGTGCTGACCAAGTGACCCTGTGCCTGACGCCCGCTTTCGGCGTCAGGTGCCACGCTCAACTCCAAACACAAAACGCATCACGGAAACATCATGGCAATCGTAGAAGTCAAAGTTCCCCAGCTCTCCGAGTCCGTGGCCGAGGCCACGCTGCTGACCTGGAAAAAGAAGGCCGGCGAGGCCGTCGCCCAGGACGAGATCCTGATCGAGATCGAGACCGACAAGGTGGTGATGGAAGTGCCCGCACCGTCGGCCGGTGTGCTGGCTGAAATCGTGGTCGGCGACGGTGGCACCGTCGTGGCCGAGCAGCTGATCGCGAAGATCGACAGCGAAGGCAAGGCTGGCGCTGTTGCCGCTGCGCCCGCTGCTGCTGCGGCCCCGGCGGCTGCACCTGCGGCCGCTGCCGTACCCGCTAGCAACGCCATGGCCGGTGTGGCCATGCCCGCAGCGGCCAAACTGATGGCCGACAACAAGCTGGCCGCGGGCTCCGTGCCGGGCACCGGCAAGGACGGCCGCGTGACCAAGGGCGATGTGCTGTCCGCCGTGGCCTCTGGTGCCACCGCCGCCATCCCGACCGGCGTGCCCACCAGCACATTGCCGCAAGTGGCCGCCCCGGCTGTGAGTCTGGGCGATCGCCCGGAGCAGCGTGTGCCCATGACCCGCCTGCGTGCCCGGATTGCCGAGCGCCTGCTGCAGTCGCAGGCCACCAACGCCATCCTGACCACGTTCAACGAAGTCAATATGGCCCCGGTCATGGCCCTGCGCAAGGCGCACCAGGAGAAGTTCGAGAAGGCCCACGGCGTCAAGCTGGGTTTCATGAGCTTCTTCGTCAAGGCCGCCGTGCACGCCCTCAAGAAGTTCCCGGTGCTCAACGCCTCGGTCGATGGCAACGACATCGTCTACCACGGCTATTTCGACATCGGCATCGCTGTGGGTTCGCCGCGTGGCCTGGTGGTGCCGATTCTGCGCAATGCCGACCAGATGAGCTTTGCCGACATCGAGAAGAAGATCGCCGAGTTCGGCAAGAAAGCCCAGGAGGGCAAGCTGGGCATCGAAGAGATGACCGGTGGCACCTTCTCCATCAGTAACGGTGGCACCTTCGGCTCCATGCTGAGCACGCCCATCATCAACCCGCCGCAGTCGGCCATCCTGGGCGTGCACGCCACCAAGGACCGCGCTGTGGTGGAGAACGGTCAGGTCGTGGTGCGCCCGATCAACTACCTCGCCATGTCCTACGACCACCGCATCATCGACGGCCGCGAAGCCGTGCTCGGCCTGGTCGCGATGAAGGAAGCGCTGGAAGACCCGTCCCGCCTGCTGTTCGACCTGTAATGGTCCACCCCCGAGGATGGCGCATGCGCACCATCTTCCCCCTCAAGGGGGCCAACCCGGCGGCCCGGCCCAGCCGGTCCGCGGGTTGACTGACTTCTAGGAAAGAATCCCAAATGAGCAAACAATTTGACGTTGTCGTGATCGGCGGTGGCCCCGGTGGCTACATTGCCGCCATCCGCGCTGCCCAGCTGGGCATGAACGTGGCCTGCATCGACGAGTGGAAAAATGCGGCGGGCGGGCCCGCCCCCGGCGGCACTTGCACCAATGTGGGCTGCATCCCGTCCAAGGCGCTGCTGCAATCGTCCGAGCATTTCGAGCATGCGAACCACCATTTCGCAGACCACGGCATCACGGCCAAGGACGTCAAGATCGACGTGGCCAAAATGATTGCCCGCAAGGACAACGTCGTCAAACAGAACAACGACGGCATCCTGTACCTGTTCAAGAAGAACAAGGTCACCTTCTTCCACGGCCGCGGCTCCTTTGCGGGCAAGGCCGAAGGCGGCTACGAGATCAAGGTGGCCGGCAAGACCGAAGAAAGCATCACCGGCAAGCAGATCATCGTCGCCACCGGCTCCAACGCCCGTGCGCTGCCGGGCGTGCCGTTTGACGAAGAGAACGTACTGTCGAATGACGGCGCGCTCCGTCTGGGCGCCGTGCCGAAAAAGCTGGCACTCATTGGTTCGGGCGTGATCGGTCTGGAAATGGGCTCGGTCTGGCGCCGTCTGGGTGCCGATGTCACCATCCTCGAAGGTCTGCCGACCTTCCTGGGCGCAGTCGACGAGCAGATCGCCAAGGAAGCCAAGAAGGCCTTTGACAAGCAGGGTCTGAAGATCGAGCTGGGCGTGAAAGTCGGCGAGATCAAGTCGGGCAAGAAGGGCGTGACGGTGAACTACACCAACGCCAAGGGCGACGCCGTGGTGCTTGACGCCGACAAGCTGATCGTCTCGATCGGCCGTGTGCCTAACACCGTTGGCCTGAACGTCGAAGCCGTGGGCCTGCAACTGGATGAGCGTGGCGCCATCGTGGTCGACGGCGATTGCAAGACCAGCGTGCCCGGCATCTGGGCCGTGGGCGACGTGGTGCGTGGCCCCATGCTCGCGCACAAGGCCGAGGAAGAGGGCGTGGCCGTGGCCGAGCGCATCGCTGGCCAGCATGGTCATGTGAACTTCAACACCATCCCCTGGGTCATTTACACCAGCCCCGAGATCGCCTGGGTCGGCCGCACCGAGCAGCAGCTCAAGGCCGATGGCGTGGCGTACAAGGCCGGTACCTTCCCGTTCCTCGCCAACGGCCGTGCGCGTGCGCTGGGCGATACCACCGGCATGGTGAAGTTCCTGGCCGATGCCAGGACCGACGAGATTCTGGGTGTGCACATCGTGGGCCCGATGGCATCGGAGCTGATCGCCGAAGCCGTGGTGGCGATGGAATTCCGCGCCAGTGCCGAAGACATTGCCCGCATCTGCCACGCGCACCCCTCGCTGTCGGAGGCAACCAAGGAAGCCGCGCTGGCGGTCGACAAGCGTACGCTCAACTTCTGATGCCACTGAGCCCCGGGCGTCAGCACACGCAGGCGCTTTGGGGTACAGTTTGCGCAGCCACAAACCCGGGCCTGCCCCGGGTTTTTTGATGCCAGAGATCCACCCATGTCCGTTCGTGCTGTTTACGAAGAAGAGCTGAAAAAGCGGGGCTACCAGAGCGATCCGGCCCAGTTGCGCGCCATTGAGGCGCTCGAGCGCTGCGCGCAGGAATGGTCGGCTTTCAAGACCCAGCGCTCCAACCCGATCAAAAAACTGTTCAGCAAGCCCGGGATCCCCAAGGGCGTCTACATGTTTGGCGGGGTAGGGCGGGGCAAGAGCTTCCTGATGGACTGCTTCTACGAAGCGGTGCCCATCCGGCGCAAGACGCGGCTGCACTTTCATGAGTTCATGCGTGAGGTGCACCGCGAACTGGCCGCCATGCAGGGCACGGTCAACCCGCTGGACGTGCTGGGCAAGAAAATGGCCCAGCGCTACCGGCTGATCTGCTTTGACGAATTCCACGTCGCCGACATCACCGACGCCATGATCCTGCACCGCCTGCTGGTGGCGCTGTTCGACAACGGTGTGGGTTTTGTCACCACCTCCAACTTCAAGCCCGACGGCCTGTACCCGGACGGCCTGCACCGCGACCGCATCCTGCCGGCGATTGCCTTGCTGAATGCCCGCATGGAAGTGCTGAACGTGGACAACGGCACCGACTACCGCCGCCGCACGCTGGAGATGCTGGACCTCTACAAGACGCCGCTGACCGAGCAGGCCGACGCCGCGATGGACCAGGCCTTCAGCCAGCTGGCCTCGGGCCACGACGAAGATCCGCTGCTGCACATTGAGGCGCGCGAAATCCGCGCCAAGCGCCGTGCCGGGGGCGTGGTCTGGTTCGATTTCCGCACCCTGTGTGGTGGACCGCGATCCCAGAACGATTACCTTGAAATCGCCACGCAGTTCCACACCCTGCTGCTCTCGAACGTTCCGCAGATGCCGGTGCGCATGGCCTCGGAAGCCCGGCGCTTCACCTGGCTGGTCGATGTGCTTTATGACCGTCGGGTCAAGCTGATCGTCTCGGCCGAAGTGCCGCCCGAGCAGCTCTACACGGAAGGCCCGATGTCGCACGAGTTCCCGCGCACCGTCTCGCGCCTCAACGAGATGCAGTCGGCCGAGTTCCTGGCTCTGGAACACCGCACCGTGGACACCCAGATCACATGAAGGTGGCGGGGGCTATTGCGCAGGTCTCCTGTCTGCTGCTGTGTGGGTTGCTCACCCCTGCGGCAGTCTGGGGCAATGATCAGGCTGAGCGCCTGTCGGAGCAGCGTGCAGGCCTGCAGGCCGAACGTGATGCGATCGAACAGGCTTACAACCAGCGTGTTCAGGCTTGCTGGCAGCGTTTTGCCGTCAACGATTGCCTGCGTGAAGCCCGACGTGCCCGTTATGCCGCACTGGATCCTGTACGGGCCCGGGAGCTGGAGCTCAATGCCGAGGAGCGCAGCTTGCGCACCCAGCAGCGCGAAGAGCGACTTTTTCAGAAACAGCCTGGTCAGGAACAACGGCCATGATGGCGGCGGACAGTGCTGACCAGCGTTCGCCCCAGCGACGCCTCATTGAGTTGCAGATCGAGCATGCCGATCTGAATGCCACGATTGACCAGTTGTCCGAGGCGGCTGTGACTCAGGATGAGTTGCGACTGCGGCGGCTCAAGAAACGGCGTCTGGCCCTGCGCGACGAGATGGCCCGCCTGCAGCGTCTGATCGAGCCCAAGGAGCCTGCGTGAGCCTGCTCACCCGGCAGGTGGCGCAGGTTCTGTCCCAAGAGGGACCGCTGGCCCAGGCCTGGCCTGGCTTTTGTGCCAGAAAGGGCCAGCTGGCCATGGCTGAAGCCGTCAGCGATACCGTGCAGTCTGGCGGTGCGCTCGTGGTGGAGGCTGGCACCGGGGTCGGCAAGACCTTTGCCTATCTGGTGCCTGTGCTGCTCAGCGGCCAGCGCGCACTGATCTCGACTGCCACCAAGGCCTTGCAAGATCAGCTCTTTGCACGGGATTTGCCGCGTTTGACGGCCGTATTGAATCTCCCCGTGCGTGTGGCCTTGCTCAAGGGGCGCTCGAGTTACCTGTGTATCCATCGCATGGAGCAGGCACGCCATCATCCGCAGGCCAGCCAGCCGGTGTGGCAACGCGCACTCTCCCGGGTTGAGCAGTGGGCGCAGGTGACGCGCACGGGCGACATGGCCGAATTGCCCGGTCTGGACGAGACCTCGGGCCTGTGGCCGCTGGTGACTTCCACACGCGACAACTGTCTCGGATCAAATTGCCCGCGCTACAAGGCCTGCCATGTCAACCTGGCCCGCAAGGAGGCCATGGCGGCGGATGTGGTGGTCATCAACCACCATTTGTTCTTTGCCGACCTGGCCGTGCGTGAATCGGGGGTGGCCGAACTCTTGCCCACGGTGCGTGTGACGGTGTTTGACGAGGCCCACCAGCTCAACGAAATCGGGGTGCACTTTCTGGGGCAGGAGCTGTCCACTGTGCAGTTGCTCGAACTGGCGCGCGATGTGGAGGCCACCGGCCTCACGCTGGCGCGCGGCCTGGTCGACTGGCCTGGACTGTCGCAAGCGCTGGAGACGGCCGCCCGTGACTGGCGCTTGGTGGCCGGACGCCTGCGGGGCAGTGTGCGGCTGCGCTGGTTGCACGATGCACCGCAAAGCATCGATCCCCAGCAATGGGGTGGTGCATTGCAGACCGTGGCCCTGCGGCTCGAGGCACTTTCGGCGGGCCTGGACCAGGTGACCGAACTGGCGCCCGACTTTCTGCGTTTGCTCGAACGCGCACGGCATCTTCAACAGCTGTGCCATCGATTTGGCGAGCCCGTGTCGGACGATGGGGTGCGCTGGGCCGAGGTGTCATCTGCCTTGCGTGTGGTGCAGGCGCCGCTGGACGTGGCTGAAACCTTTCTGCGCCTGACGGCAGTACCGGCGTCTCAGGTACAGGCGGATGGGGAGCCTGTGTCGCAGCCTCCATCACGCGCCTGGATTTTCACCTCGGCAACGCTGGGCGATGACCCTGCGCTGCGCTGGTTCACGGGTCCCTGCGGTCTGGACCATGCACGCACTTTGCGTGTGGACAGTCCCTTCGATTACCCGGCCCAGGCGGCCTTGCACGTCCCCCTCATGCAGGCTCAGCCTGGGCAGGACGGCCATGCCACCGAAGTGGCCGAACTGGTCCTTGGTGCAGCCCGTAAGCTGGGCGGCCGGACGCTGGTGCTGACCACCACCCTGGCGTCGATGCGTGTGGTGGCACAACATCTGCAGTCCTGCGTGGAAGCCGGTGAGTTCCTCGAAGTGCTGGTGCAGGGGCAAAGTCCCAAGCGGGTGTTGATGGACCGTTTCCGGGAGGGCAACGCCCATGGACAGTCGGGTTGCATCCTGGTCGCATCGGCATCGTTCTGGGAGGGTTTTGATGTGCCAGGCAATGCCCTGCAGCTGGTCGTGATCGACAAGTTGCCGTTTTCACCGCCTGATGACCCGGTGTTTGAGGCACGAGGCCTGCGTTTGCAGCAGCAAGGCCGCAGTGTGTTCACCGATCTGGCCCTGCCTCAGGCTGCGGTCATGCTCAAACAAGGGGCGGGGAGGCTGATCCGAAGCGAAAACGATCGCGGGATTCTGGTCGTCTGCGATCCACGCCTGATACAAAAAGGCTATGGTCGACGGCTCAGGGCCGCCATGCCTCCCATGCGCTTACTCAAAGACCGCGAGGATTTCGACCAGGCACTCGCCGATTTGATGAACACATCACCAGAGTTGCCACCAGGGCTTTGACTGGCGCGATGGCAAAGGGTTTTTCAGGAAACTGGAGTTTGGAAAGTTCTGCTCGAGCACACGCCGGGCATCGTCGCGCAGTTGTGTCATGCCCATGGCGTCATAGCAGTAGACCAGGATCGCCAGGGCTTCCTCGGCAGCAGGCACACCCTGGTAATCGGTCAAGGCCTGCTGGGCCCGGTTGATCGCAGCGACGTAAGCACCGCGACGAGCGTAATAGCGCGCCACATGAACTTCATAGCCGGCGAGCGAATTGGTGATGTACACCATGCGCTGGCGTGCGTCCGGGGTGTATTTGGAGTCGGGAAAGCGCTTGCTCAGTTCCAGGAAGGACTCGTACGATTCCTTGGCGGCCTTCTGGTCCCGCTCGGAGAGATCCTGATTGATCAATGCCGACAGCAATCCCAGGTTGTCATTGAAGTTCACCAGGCCCTTGAGGTAAAGCGCGTAATCCATGGCGGGGCTGGTCGGGTGCAGTCGCATGAAACGGTCAAGTGTCGCTGCCGCCTGGATCTTTTCGCCGGTACGGTATTGGGCGTAGGCCTTTTCGATCTGGGCCTGCTGGGCCAGCAAGGTGCCCGCTGCGCGGCCTTCGAGCTTTTCAAACAGACCAATGGCCTTGTCCCAGGCACCTGCCGAGACTTCGTCCCGGGCTTCCTGATAAATGCGCTCCGGACTCCAGCCCTGGGTGATGTCCTTGGGTGTGCTGGAACAGCCCGCCAGCCACAGCACGGATGCCAGGCAGACCGTGGCCGGAACCGTTGATAATCCAAAGCGGCGCATCCTAGACATCCCAG
>Ga0255277_1000104_pt1 | contig 12809 bp, 6 predicted proteins | sample AtltaT_7_FD_183709 | JGI IMG/M metagenome (GOLD analysis project Ga0255277, IMG submission 183709) | Metatranscriptome of freshwater microbial communities from Altamaha River, Georgia, United States - Atl_Cont_RepA_8d (Metagenome... | ecosystem: Environmental > Aquatic > Freshwater > River... | reverse complement strand
GTAAGCTACAGGAATATATTAACATTAACTATTTTATGCATTTGTATTCGAGAATAAGAATAATATAATCTAAATTTTCAACAGTAACTTTGCTAATACACAATCAATTTCATTACCATCTTAAATTTATTCAATGAGTTTGTATAATAATTTTGCAATTGTTAACTTATAGACCTCTGTTTTGATTTATTCTTTAAATAATGTTAATGCACCATTATTCACTATCAATAATTAAACAATTGCTAATTCAGGATAATATAGTAGATCAATTTAAAATTTCAATGCTTCAAAGATATTTACTAGATCAGAATTTGATAGCACCTTCTTTATTCTTAACTAAAATAATTAAAACTTTGGATTGATTATTATGTCATTTATTAATTAATAGCCTATAATAGTTAATTACTTACCACTTGAAAATGCAAATGTAGGAATAACATCAAACTCAATCTTCTCAATTTAATTATCATCTATTATAGTTTACTCATTAAATAATATCTATGATATTTCATAAGCTCAAGAAATAATTATTCCAAGTGAAGCAAATATTCAATTTTCATCAAATGTTTATTATACCTCTGGTAATGTTGGAAACTATATCTTTATTTCTGGTATGTAAGCTAATTAACCGGTTGTTGCTGTCATTTAGACCGGTGTTCCAATTATTCAAGGTATTTTAAGTATTTTACCAGTTTCTACACTTCCAAATGGAAAATTATTCATTAGTGTTGCTGCCATTGATGCAAATATGCTTTTGGTCTCAAGTATTTCTTCTACAGGAATAGTAAATAACGTTTTTAGAATTCCTAAATAGATCACTTTATATGTAGGAGCAACAAGTTTAGCACCATATATCTTTAATATTGGATTTTCACTTGTAGTCTCAAATAGATTTGCTGCTGTCTAACAAGGAATTTAATAAATATTAAGAAATACCTAAACTTAAGTAATGAATATTGCAGGATCAAATTCTATTACTTTACAAGGTTAATAAGGAACTGGAAATATAATAATTGATGTACCCTAATTTAAAGATTGGTATGCAGGTTCAGTTGTTGACTACTATGTTAGATTTTCTGATAAATTAAAAGGAATATAAATTGAAGTTATCCAACCAGTCTAATTTAACAAATAATTCATAGAGGAAACTTCATTGTAATTCTAAAAGAATATCACATATGTTTATTCAACACCAAATAATCAAGGAAATCAAAATTTATTATTCTTTATCTAATATTATTCATAAATATTAGCCTATGATATGTCAGATAGCTATCCTAATAAAATAGGAAGTTCTTAATTAGGATTTGGTTTAAATTGTTCCGCTACTTAACCATATTATAATAACTATTAAATTGCTGCTTCCTTTTCAATCTGTTATAATAATGGATAAGGTTTATTATTTACAACTTTATGGACAACTCCTTAAGCTACAAATACTAATACTACATTCTCAAGTAATCCAATTAGTTAATTCAGTATAGTATAAAATTATGCATTTGTTAATTACTAAAATAATAATATGGAAGTTTATAGTATTTCTCCTACAACACTTGCATTCTCAGCTAATCCTATCTTTACAACTTAAAATTCTTTATAATTTGTAGTTATGAATGTATCAAGTTCAATTTAATTTGCAACCTTAGATGGTTCTAATCTAAATTATTTCTCATTAAATCAATAAGGTGCTTTAACCAACAGCTTTGTTATTCCAGTATTAACAAACCTTTAAACTGATGAAAATGTTTACTATAGTATGTTTAATATACTTTTGAACTTCTAATTAACAAATATGATGTAATTAAATGACACTTAAGTATTCTTCTCTTTCATTTTTGCAGGATATAAATAAGCTTTGATAGAAGTAGGATTTTCTATTAACTTACCTGGCTTTACATTTAATGATGATTTCATGGTTTATAATATCTATAACAATTATGGTCCTTATTCAACTTATGTACCTTCAACATTAACTGTTTCAAATACAACTTTCGTAGTTGGATATATTCTAGAATTTGATGATGATGTATCAATAGTTTAGACATTAACTGCAGTTTATAGAAGAAATCCTATTATTCCAGGAACTACATCATATCTTTTAGAATCTTTATGGGGTGGTATTGAAATACCTTATTCTGCTAGTTTAACCTAAGCCTAATTCACTTACTTCAGTTTTAACTCATCTGTTCATCTTGGTGTTGTATTGCCATTATAGACTGTATAAATTATATCTATCTAAAATTTGAAATTAAACATAACAAGTACTATTCCTAGTTTACCAAATATCTTCCTATAGTTTACTCCTTAATCTGAATATATTTTAGATTCATTCTCTTTAAATTTGAATGGAAGATTGAACTTCATATCTAAAATCCCAATCTTTTGCTCATCAAATCCTAATGCATAAACATCATTCCTTTTAGCTAATTAACCACAAGAAACATATTATGCTGATTTATCAGAATATTTCAATGGTGTAAATCTATTATATAGCTCAAACTTATCTTAATTCATTGTTACAAATGAATTAAACTACAATGATAAATATGATTTAGAAGAATTAAATGTTATTGATACTGATATATTACCTTCTGGAAATAATTTATTCTTTTTAACTGGATTATTCGAATTATTAGATGAATATTATATTATTGTAAATAACTCTACAAATCCACTTTCAGTACCTACAAACAATACAAGAATAAATCTAATTTAATAACTTTAAAGCTAATAAATTTAAATTCCTTTGGGTACACTCTAATGCTTTAGTATTAATTTCCTTACTTAAACATAAATTGCTATCGATTGTTACTTTGAATAAATTGCAGGTCCAAATGGTGAAATTGTTCCATAAGATTTATGGCTAGTATATAATACAAATACAAAAATATTAACTCCATATATGAATCCTTCACCTTATCCAGTTGATACTATCTTTAACAGAAAAACATTGGTATGGAATCAAACATTATAATCATAAAACTTAACCGTAATAAGATATGTTCCAGTTTAATGGACTTTTGGATTACAAAATACATCTTTATAATTCTACACATTCAATACTGCTACTTAGAAATTAATTGCTTCAAATACAGTTACTACTTACTTATCAGGATCAGCTGGGCCATAAAACTTTACACTTTCTGGTTTAACTACATACAAAAATTATGTCGTAGCTATAGATTAAACTAGAATTATTTATTTCACACTTGATAATGTTTATGAACAATATACTTTGAATGTTTAAGAATATTCAGTTGATATTAACGGTGATGCAATTTATATTGCTAATAGTTAGAATTCTCTTGGTTCTACCTTTATCATAGTAACAAGTAACGAAGCCTATGAATTTGTATTAAATGAAGAATTAGGTTAATTCTAAATTAGTTTTATCTATAATATTCCAATAATTGCTTCAGTAGACAACGTAGGAATAACAAGCTAATATATTTTAATTGATGCTTCTAATAGCGTTTATGCTTTAAAGCGAGGATAATAAACAACCAAATCTTTATGGGTTTTACCATATTCTAGTTTCTAGATCATCTATGCAAATTATCTTTATCTTTATTTACCAGATCAAATTGTTGCTGCTTCTTTACAAAACCCATATGTATAATTAATTGGAGTTCCTACAACCAACTTTACTTTATAAGTTGAAACTACATATACATAGAATTAGCCTGCCTAAACTTGTACAATAAATATGCAAGTTTCAAACTTTAATGCTGGTCAAGAAGGTTATGGATAAATTCTTAATTAAATGTCTTCAACTAAACTTCCTACTAGTGAAGTAAATGAGATTTCATTAAGCCAAATCACTGGTTCTAATCTTGATTTTAGTGTTATTCCTCCATTTGGTTCAGGTGCAAATGATAAATATTCTTATCATTTATAATAATTATCTTAAGTTTAAGGATTCCCTCAATTAAATATCTAATCAGAAGTTGGATTTTCATCAGTTTATGCTTTTGATCCACATACTTATGCATTCTTAGTTTAAGATTTAGTTGGTTAAATGAATATGATTACATGCTCTTATTTAACTAGTATAACAAATAATATCTAAGTTCTAAGCAGTACAGTAGTCTAAAATAATTTATTCAAATAAAAAATTGTTGCCTCAGGATTTACCGTCTTTAATAATAAATAATACTTTGCCTTTACCTTTTTAACAACACCTAATTAAGTTAGCATTTTTGATTCTGAACTATAATTAGTAAAAACATTAAATTTCACTTCAAATATAGTTAGCATGAATTTATACAAAGGTTATGCATTGATTAACTTTGGATCAAGTATTTAAATTTATTCCTTATCTAACACAACGACTCCTTATTACACAATTGCTTAAAGTTTCATTAGCTCATCAGTATTTTCTAGCAAAATTAATCAATTAAATGCTAAATAATTATTTGTTAGAGATGAATTCGATACAACATTCTTCATATTAAGTTCAAATTCAAATGGTTAGGGTATGATCGTAGTTTCTATAATAAGTTAAACACCAATCATTATTAATTATTAATCTTTACCATCTATTTCTTCAGGAATTTCAGGAGATAGAATTTTCAGTATCTAATCTAATAGCATAAATATCTATTTAATACAAAATGCAGGAGTTTAAATTTAATAAATTTCCACAATCTAATTATCCTAAGTAGCAAACTATTAATTATATAATCCTAGTTCTCCTGTCTTTGCATCAAGTGATACAGGAAATTTTATTTATTTAATAGCTTAATCTAATACAAATACTGAACAATTAAGCTTAGTAAGTATTTAAACAAGTGTACCTTTGATCTCATCAATTAAAAAGATTGTTGCATTAAAGAATTTAAATCTAGCTACTTAAAACTTAAATAATTTCTTAAGTGCTGCATGTGTTGGTTCAAATTTGGTTTTCTATGTTTCTACGTCAGGTACTAATATATTTGCAAATGTAGTTAAAGTTCCATTAAAATTATCTTTAACATTAACAGCAACCAGTTTATCAAGCTATATCTTCAATACTACTTTATAACTTAAAGCATCAAATCAATTTAATTCAACAACTGTTATGATTTATCCAAATCTAATAAATACTTTGACAGAAATTTTACCAAGAATTGGATAGAATACTTTAACTTTACTTGCTAAATAAGGAAATAATGTTAATATTAATGTACCCAACTTCTATAATTACTTTGCTGGTTCAGTATATGGCTATGCTATAAGATATTCTTCTAAATTGAATGGAGTTAATATGGAAATAGTCTAACCAGTCTCATATAGCACAGAACCTATTGCAGAATTTACTTTGAATTTCAAAAAAAATATGACTTATTTATATACTGTTGAAAATCCAGGCCAATTACCTAATTATGCTTACTTGATTGAATATTACAATTTATTATTAGTTTATAATTTAGATACTACAGATATTTAAAAGGTATATTAATCAGAATTAGGATATACATTAAATTGTTCCTTTACTCAACCTTATTATTAGACCAACAGTTTATATGCTTCATTATCATTATGTTTTAATACAACATCTAGTTACTTAGTTACAACTTTATGGGGTACTTCCATTTCGAATGTAATTTCTTAATTCCCATCCAATGCTTAAGTTACATAATTTGTGGTTCAAGGAAACTTTGCATTTATAAACTATGCTAATAACACTTTCTCTGTCAACTCAGTAGTAAATAATGGAGCTAAAGGAATCTCTCTCACTAAAGTTTATACAGGCTCAAATAGTGTTTAAATGGTTTTGTTAAATATGACAAATAACATCCAATTAGCTACCATAAATGAATAATATATCAATTATTATGCTTGGAGTACTTCAGCTTAACTTTAAAGTACATTTAATATTTCACTCCTATCTAATCTTCAGTCAGATAGCTCAATTTAACTTAGCGAATTTAATATTTTAAGAAACTTCTAAGTCTCAAATTAAATATATGTCAATAGCACATCACAATTTTACAGTTTTATTGTAGCTTGCTAATCTTAATTAATTGTTGAAATAGGTTTTTCAGTAAATCCATCAAAAAAAATCTCTATAGTTACAACAATGATTACTTGGTTTATAACCTATATGGAAGTTATGGATTGAATGCAGGTTTTATCTAACATACATTAGCAGTTGCATAAAATACTTTTGTTGTAGGATTTAATATATAATTCTAATTCAATTAGCATACTAAAACAACTTTGACTGCTGTATACAGAAGATTACCAGTTACACCAGGATAAGCATCATATCAATTATCTGCCTTATGGGGTGGTATCAATGACTAATATTAAGCTAACGCAATTAATGCATAATTCTCATATTTCAACTTTAATAGTACAGTTTATTTAGGAGTTGTTTTACCATTATAGACAGTATAAGTAGTATAAATATCTACACTTATGATAAATATTACAAGCTCTTTAAGGGCATTACCTAACCTATTTGTTTAAATAATTCCAATTTCGTTATACGATTAATTAGTAATTGCCAACTTAACAACAAGATTGAATTTCATGAATAGCATTGAACCCTATTGTCTTTCTAACGAAAATGTTCAAACTTAATTCTTACTTTCTAATACTAGCAACAATGTAGCTGAATAATACACTATTGATTTAAGCAATTATTTCATGGGAGCAAATCTTAGCTATTAAACTAATACTTCTTCATTTACAATGGTTGACTCATTAAAAATTACAGATGGAGAAGAACTTTATAATTATTAGATTATTGATACAGATATGTTAGCTACTAACTATGGCACATTTATTCTATCAGCACTATTTGAAAATCTTGATCAATACTATTTGTATGTTGCAAATACCAACAATCCATAATAATTGCCAGTAAATCCTTAATCTTTGATTAGTTTAACAGAAAGATTATCTTAACTTTTACCTGAATTACCAATCGGTACCTTAGAATGCTTTAGTACTAATTTAATTGATATTAATTATGTTGCATTAGATTGCTATCTATTATATATGACTGGATTAAGATCTGAAGTTTTAACAAAGGATGTTTGGGTAATTTATAACATAAAACAAGATACTATTACCTATTAGTCTTAATCTTCACCATACCCAGTTAATACAATATTTAATAGAAAAACACTAGTATGGAATTAGACACTTTAAAATGGAATGGTTAGTGTGATCAGATATGTTCCAATTTAATGGACAAGTGGACTTCTTAATACAACTATCTAAGTTTATCGATTTAATAGTTCTACAAAGTAGTTGATTTCAACCTATTCAGTTAGTTAATGGTCAACAGGCTCTACAGGAATTTAAAATTTCACTTTAACAGGCTTAGCTACTTACTAATAATATATTTATGTAATTTCAAGTACCATATTTGTTTATTTCGATCCTTCAACATTCAATGGCACTATAGTTTTTAATGCTACATATTATAGTATAGAGATTGATGGTGATGCATTATATTTAGGTTCAAATACAAATTCATTAAACACACTATTTATTGTAGTAACTTCAAACAGTGCTTATGAATTTATTTATAATAAAAATACTTAAACTTTCTATGAAAATGTTAGATATAATATATCTATGATTACAAGTGTTGATAATGTAGGTGTTACTAGTTAATTTATTCTTATCGATGCTTCAAATACATTGATATCAATCAAAAGAAATAGTGCAAATCCTTCAATGTAAATACTTCCTTATGATGAATTTTAGATTTTATATGCAAACTATCTATACCTATTTACAGCATAAAATGTAGTAGCTGCTACACTTTAAAATCCTTATATGATTGTTAGTGCTTAAAATTAAGTTATTGAATTAACAGCAGTTTCATAAGTAAATTCTTTGAGTTATAACCAAAATTGTATGTAAACCTTGAACTTAAAAACTTATAATCCAGATGTATAAGGTTACAGTATTGTTAACGTTGACTTTACATAACCAAAACCTTCTATCGGATCATTGAACAGAATACCTTTATCAGGAATAACTGGTTCTAATTTAGAATTTTCAATTGAAGCAACACCAGGTTCTTAAAATTCTCAATTATTCAAATCTTACATAGATTAAACAACATCAGTTCAAAATATTGAATAAATAAATACAGTAGTTTAATTAGGATATTCTACAATCTTCAAAGCACCTAATTATAACATTGGTATGTTATACTAAGATTTAAGTGGATCAATAATGATAAACTATTATCCAGATGTAACAGCATTTGTTGGTGTATTGTCCTTAGTTGATTCTTAAGTATATTAAAATACTGCTTTCAAAAACTAAATATCTTTGTTTGCTTCTACTATAATGAATAATCAAAATTATTTCGCAATTGTCTATTAAAATAATCTAAAAACAATTGTTGTTTACAATCAAAATATGACATAACTTATGACTAATTCGTTTGACTCAGCAATTGTAAACATGTAAATTTATGGAGGATATGTTATATTAAATTTCGGAAGCTCCATTTAATCATTAAGTATTTCAAAATAATCTTATAGTTTGTAGATTAATTAAACAACATTTGCTAATTCACCAATGTTCAAAAATCAATATTTATAGTTTAATGCAGTAAAAGTTTTTACTAAATAAGATTATGATACAACATTCTTTATTTTAAATAATAATTAGACATAGTATAGTATTTTAGTAGTAGCTTTGATCAATTAAGCACCAGTTTTATTAAATGTAGTAAATATAAATGGTTAAGCTTCAGGAATAGTTGGAAATTATATTTATAGTATTACTTCAACAAGTATTTATGTTTGGTTATTAAATAATGCCGGCACAAGTGTTCTAACAACATAATAGATTTCATATGTAAATAATTTTGCACTATATCAAGAGAAAAATCCTATCTATATTAGTAGCACTATCGGAAATATTTTGTATGTTATTGGTTAAAATGCTGATGGATAATAGATCTTTGTTTTCGAACTCGGAGTACCAGTATTATAATCAATTAAAAGAATTGTTAGTATTAGTTTGAACTCATAATAACCAGTAATGATTAGTACAGCTAATATTTTATCAGACTTTTTCTATTTAATTACACCAAATGGAGCTAGTTACAATAATTATTTGATTAGAGTTCCACAATAAACTTAAGTTTTATTAAGAGCATCAAGTCAAGCATAGTATATCTTATAAGCTAATTTGTCAGTCTAAATCTTATAGAATGAAATTCCATAAAAACCTTTAAACATTTTGACTAATTTGTATAATACTTTAACAGAAATCGAAACTCTAAATCAAAATGATCTCACAATTTATAACATAAGAAATTCAGATGGAGAATATATGATTAATTTGTCACAATTACAACATACTTATAGAGGCTCAATTATTAATTATGACGTTTAAGTTAGTAAAACTTTCATGAATGGAGAAGTTTAAATTATTTCACCAGTTTACTAAAACTAAAGTATTGATTTGCATTTGAATTAATTAAATGCTATTGCTGCTCAAGGAAATGATGTATTTATGATTTATCAATCCAACACAATTATTTACTAATAAATTAATTCTTAAAATGCCAACTATTTAGATGAATTAGGTAGATATTAAAATCTAAATTATGTTTGTAAATTTGTCTAACCTTATATTACTTCATAAGTAGTCTATTCAGTTTAACTTTGTAACTAAAACTAATAAGGAATATTTGTTTCTATGTAATGGTTATAAAATGTTGCAACACCAACTAATTTCAGTATCTAAAATATCAATTCTCCATTATTCGAATAATTCTAAGTAGTAAACAATTACTCTATGATAAATGTAGCAGGAAATCTTCAGATTTATACACTTTCTATTAGTAATAGTTAATTAGTTTAATCATAAAATCCTATTTTCTAAGCCATTAGTGATCAATTTGTTTATATTTATTCTACAAATCAATTTGCATTCTTTGCTACATTAGTTGATGGTAATATGAATTTCTACCAAACATAACAAAATCCATAATAAATTGCTAGCATTAACATTCTTAGCTATTTGTAAAATAATCAATATGTTTAATATTCTGCTTCAAATGTAATTTATGATGTTAGGTTATCAAGTCTTTAGATTAATTCAACTAATAATGTTTACATGCTAAGATTCCTTATTGCTGGCTAAACTTAAGCAATTGTTGAAGTTTACATGACATTTACTAACTTTATTTATAATGATGATATTAGAGTCTATAATATATATGCTACTTACGGAGAAATATCTGAATATGTCAAAAAATCTTTAACAGTTAGTCCATATAATGATACATTCGCATTATAATTAGTTCTTAATGGATTATAAGATCAATAAGTACTTTATGCTGTATATAACCTTCCAAAATCAGGCACTTTAAATAACATGACTGTACCAAATTATTACTCATTTTTAGGAGCAATAGAGTAGGCTTAAGCTGCTTAATAAAATAATGCTATATTTGTGTATTTCCCTCAAATTAAAAACTCTAACTTAGCATTTACTAATCCAAAGGGTTAATTATAACAAATTTCTGTTACTTAATATCCTAGATTATAGATAACATAAACTAGATCATATCCATTAAATGAATTATTCATTTAAATTAGTCCATATACTGCTTTCAACTCTACTATCTAGAAATTGAAGAACACAGTACCAGGTAGAATAGCATTTGTTTAGAATTTCACATCCAAATGTGTTGCAGCACCAGATTAAAGTAACATTCTAGTTTCATATAATCCTCCTGAAAATATAGTTTACTCTCCAAATAAATACTTCTCAGGTTTGAATTTGTAATATTCCTACGATAATTAAATTGAAAATGGATAAATAACAAACTTCTTGAATTTCTTAACAAATCAAACATTACCAAATTTAGAAATTATAGATACAACAGTTTATGCTGGTAACTAAAATTCATAGATCACTTATTAAGAAGTAGCTTTAACCTTAATAGCAAATGATTACAATATTGTTTATGGAACTTCAAATAACGTAACTAAAATACCATAAAATCTTAACTATGTAAATCTTAATAGCATGATTTAGAAGAAGGTCAATGTTGCTTTAGGAGTTTTGACTTGCTACAGTATTAACTTTATTAATTAGAATAACTTAGTAGTTGATTGTCAATTTAATGTAGTTTATGGTACTAACGCATTTTCAAGGGATCTTCTAGTAACAGTATCAGTAGGAGACAACAATCAATTAACATTAGGTTAAGTATTTTCTTAGGAATCACCTTACTCTTTAGATAGTGTTTTCAATAGAAAGTTATTAATATCTAACTTTAGTGGTTTACCTGATCAAATTACATTAATAAGATTTGTTCCTATGTAATGGACATATGATTTACTTAATACTACAATCCAAATTTTCACTTTCTAATCAACAGGTTAAATTTAATTCTGGTTCAACTTAGTAAATTATACCCATGCTTCTACAGGTCCAAGAAATTTCACTCCAGCAGGTGTTGCTATTAATAGTTAATATATGTATGTTTTAATACCAGGAGAAAATGTTGTTTATTTCAACCTAAGTGCTTGCATTAATAATACTGCATTTGATGTCAACTTTTATGGAGGTGAATATAGTGGAACAGGTTTATATTTAGGAAATAGTCCAAATAAAACAAATTCAGCAATTGTTTTAGTAACAACCACAACTGTTTATGAAATATTATTAGTAGATTACTAAACATTTAATCTTAAAAACACTTATTAAGTTGAAGCTCTCACTTCTGTTGATAATGTTGGTATAACAACGAACTTTATTTTAATTGATTCATTGAATGTTATTTATGCCATCTAAAGAGGAATGACATCTAGTGTAACTGATTACTATATGATACCATTTTCATAATTCTAAATATTACAAAACAACTATGTGATTTTATACAATTCTTTAATGATAGCAGTTGCTTAAATAAGTTAACCTTCCATCAAATTCTCATTTAATTAAGAAGACTCATATTCATTAACTGTAACTGCTGTATCAGAAGATCCATTCTAATTAAATATAAAAACAACATGTTCTGTTACCTACAACTTCGACTCTTATGATGCAACAACTGGAATTAGTGAAATATAAATTTCTGAACTTCCTTAACCATAGATGATATCCAGTTCAATGTCAGTAGTTAATTTAGATAATGTGTAAGGATCAAATGTATAAATTAGTATCACTTCAAACACATAACCATAAAGTTCAGTTTATAAAAAAGGACTTAGAGGAGTGGAATAAAAAAGTTAAAATTTAGGAATGGGAGTAGGCACCTACTATGCTGATATTATTACACCAATATCCAAAAATTTCAATGTTTAATCTATTTAAAATATTGGTTGGACTTAAATTTTGAATACACCAGATTATGAATCAAATTACATTTTGTTAATACAATCATTAAATGGTATGATGTATAGTCTTGAATGTAGCGATATTACATTAGTCTTAAACTAATACAGATGCACTTAAAATTCAGTTACAGATGATTTATTCTAAAATCAAATAACTACATTTGCTTCATCATATATTGAAGGTTAAATCTATCTTGGATTTGTTTTCTCAAATCAAACTTCATAAGTAACTGTATATGACCAAAGTTTATATTAGGAATCAGTATCTTTCTAAGCAAATAAACCAATAGTTAGCATGAATATTGTTTGGAATAATTTAGTATTAAACGAATAGTCTTAATTAGAAATTTTCAATATCTTTGATAACTCACAAACTTCAATGATAATATCAAGCTTAAATAATGTAAACTTTAATATCGTGTCAGTATTCACATTTGAAAATTTACCAAACATAGCCTTTATTTTAAATAACTAAACTAATGTTTATGTTTT
>Ga0255277_1000102_pt1 | contig 12878 bp, 12 predicted proteins | sample AtltaT_7_FD_183709 | JGI IMG/M metagenome (GOLD analysis project Ga0255277, IMG submission 183709) | Metatranscriptome of freshwater microbial communities from Altamaha River, Georgia, United States - Atl_Cont_RepA_8d (Metagenome... | ecosystem: Environmental > Aquatic > Freshwater > River... | reverse complement strand
GCGCCGCGGCCATGAGGAAATTCTCGGTGCCGGTCACGGTCACCATGTCGGTGGTGATGCGCGCACCCTTGAGGCGCGTGCGTCCTGCCGGCAGGCTGGCCACCATGTAGCCGTGCTCGACACTGATCTCGGCACCCATGGCCTGCAGGCCCTTGATGTGCTGGTCCACCGGGCGCGAGCCGATGGCGCAGCCACCGGGCAAGGACACCTTGGCCTTGCCGAAGCGCGCCAGCAAGGGGCCCAGCGCCAGCACCGAGGCGCGCATGGTTTTGACCAGCTCGTAAGGCGCTTCGGGGTTGTTCAGGGTGCCGGCATCGAGCGTCACTCGGCCGTCTTCGTGGTGCTCGGCCGCCACGCCCATGTTGCGAATCAACTTGAGCATGGTGGCCACGTCCTGCAGGCGCGGCACATTGGCCAGGGTGACCGGCTCGGCCGTGAGCAGCGCAGCGCACAGCTCGGGCAGGGCGGCGTTCTTGGCACCGGCCACATCGACGCTGCCCAGCAGCTGGTTGCCACCACGGATCAGAAGTTTGTCCATGCGCATTCAGCCTTGCTGCGCCGCCCATTCGGCGGGTGTGTAGGTTTTCATCGACAGGGCGTGCACCTCGTCGGTGTGCATTTTCTGGCCCAGCGTGGCGTAGACCTTCTGGTGGCGCGCGATGAGGCGCAGGCCTTCAAAAGCCTCGGAAACCACCACCGCGCTCCAGTGGCGACCGTCGCCGTCGACTTCGAGGTGGGTGCAGGCCAGGCCAGCGGCAATGAGGGCGCGGAGTTGTTCAGCGGTCATGGTGTTCAGTTGCGGATCTTGTAGCCGGTGCGCAGCAGGTGCAGGGCAATGCCACTGACCAGCAGCAAGGCCGTGGCCACCACCCCCAGGCTCATCCAGGGCGAGACATCGCTCTGGCCGAAAAAGCCGTAGCGAAAGCCGTCGATCATGTAGAAGAAGGGGTTGAAGTGCGACACGCCCTGCCAGAAGCTCGGCAGCGAATGGATGGAATAGAACACGCCCGAGAGGAAGGTCATGGGCATGATAATGAAATTCTGGAAGGCCGCCATCTGGTCAAACTTTTCAGCCCAGAGGCCGGCGATCACGCCTAAAGCCCCCAGCATGGCCGCGCCCATGAAGGCGAACATCAGGATCCACAGCGGATACACGAACTCGATGTGCACCATCCAGCCGGTGATCAGGAAAACGCCTGCACCCACGGCCAGACCCCGCACCACCGACGAGCCCACATAGGCCACAAACCAGCTCCAATGCGACAGCGGCGTGAGCAGCACGAACACCAGATTGCCCATGATCTTGCTCTGCACCAGGCTCGAGGAGCTGTTGGCAAAGGCGTTCTGCAGCACTGCCATCATCATCAGGCCCGGCAGCAGGAAGGACGTGTAGGGCACCTGGTCATAGACCTTCACATGGTCTTCGAGCACGTGGCCGAAGATCAGCATGTAGAGCACCGAGGTCAGCACCGGCGCAGCCACCGTCTGGAAAGCGACTTTCCAGAAGCGCAGCACCTCTTTGTAAAAAAGCATCTGCCATCCGCTCATAGATAGCCCCCACGCTCGCCCACTGCGTGTGGCTCTCTGCCCCCCGAGGGGGCCTTCGCGTCTTGGGACGGCCCGGCGACGCTCACATCGCCCCCACGTTCGCCCACTGCGTGTGGCTCTCTGCCCCCCGAGGGGGCCTTCGCGTCTTGGGACGGCCCGGCGACGCTCATGCTGCCACTCCTTGGGCTGGTGCTTGATTTCGGTTCATGACCTCCAGGAATACGTCTTCGAGGTCGGCCTGGCGGATCTCGACGTCTTCGGCCACCAGACCGGCCGAGCGGATCGTGGCCAGGTGGTTTTCGATTTCCACCGCGTTGTGCACCGGCAGCTGGACGATGCGACCGGTGACCCGCGCGATGGCGCGCAAGGCCGGCGGCAATTCGCCGTCGAGCTTGAGGCGCAGCACCTGGGCGGTGGCCGAACGCAGCAGGTCAGAGGTGCGCTCGAGCGCCACCACCCGCCCCTGCTTGAGCATGGCGATGCGGCCGCACAGGGCTTCGGCTTCTTCGAGGTAATGCGTGGTCAGCAGCACCGTGTGGCCCTGCTTGTTGAGTTTGGCGATGAACTGCCAAAGCGTCTGGCGCAGTTCCACATCGACACCGGCCGTGGGTTCGTCGAGCACGATCACGCGGGGCTTGTGCACCAGCGCCTGCGCCACCAGCACACGGCGCTTCATGCCGCCCGAGAGTTGCCGCATGTTGGCGCCAGCCTTGTCGGCCAGGCCCAGGCTCTCCAGCAGCTCGTCGATCCAGTCGTCGTTGCCCTTGACGCCGAAATAGCCGGACTGGAAGCGCAGCGCTTCGCGCACATTGAAAAACGGGTCGAACACCAGCTCCTGCGGCACCACACCCAGCAGCTTGCGGGCAGCGGCGTAATCGGTCTGCACATCGTGACCGTGCACGAGCACCCGGCCTTCGCTGGCGCGCGCCAGGCCAGCCAGGATGCTGATCAGGGTGGTTTTGCCCGCACCGTTAGGCCCAAGCAGGCCGAAGAATTCGCCCTCTTCGACATCGAGGCTGACACGGTCCAGCGCCTGGAAGGGCTGGGCCCCGGCGGATCTGGGTGGATAGGTCTTGGAAACAGACTGGAAGGAGAGCGCGGACATGAAGGGGCTATTTTAAAGCCCGGTGCAGGGCTCTTCAGGGCAGGCCAAAGGGCAAGGGTCGGGGTCGGCTCAGGTCTGCAGCCATTCGAGCACGCCGTACAGGACGGCCAGCTGCCGCAGCTTGTCGGGCAGCCCCTGCACCTGCAGGCTGCGGCCCATCGCCTGTGCCTGGCGCCGGCAGGCCAGCAAAACCGCCAACGCCGAAGAATCGAACTGCACCAGCGCCGAGCTGTCGATCAGCATCACCTGGTCCTGGGACGCGGCCATGGCCTGCGTAAGCTCTTCCCTGCAGGCCGGCGCCTGGGCATGCGTGAGCACAGCGGGCAGGCTCAGCACGGCCATGGCTCAGGACTTTCGCGCCGACGCCGCGCTGGCGTTGGCCTTGTTGCGTTCGGCCAGGCTGTTGATCAACCCATCGATACCGCCTGCGCTGACTTCCTTGGTGAACTGGGTGCGGTAATTTTCAATCAGCCAGATGCCCATGACGTTGAGGTCGTAAATCAGCCAGCCGGCACCCTCCCCCGAGGTCTTCTCCAGGCGGTAGTCCAGCTGAATCGGATCCCCTTTGCCACGGACCTCGGTGTTGACCACCAGATTCTTGTCGTCCTGGCCCGGACGCACAGGCTTCACGAACACGGTCTGGTCGCTGACCTGGCTGAGTGCGCCCGAATAGGTACGAATCAACAGGGTCTTGAACTCCTCCTGCAGACGTTTTTGCTGCTCGGGTGTGGCCTTGCGCCAGGCCGGACCAGTGGCAAGCGCCGTCATGCGACGGAAGTTCACGTGGGGCATCAACTTGTTGTCAACCAGCTGCATGATCCTGGAGGGATCGCCGTTGCGCAAGGTCTTGTCGGCCTTCACCAGATCCAGCGTTTCAGTGGCCACACGCTTGATGAAGGCGTCTGCCGCTTCTTCACTGGCATGGGCCAGCGAAGAGCCCATGGCGATGGCAAAAGCCATCGCCATGCAAAGACGGCGTCGGCTCAAGAAAATCAATGATGTGGACATATTTGAACTATATCTTGGGGTGACGGCCAACCGCTTTGGGGCTTGTGAGCAAGTGTGTCACTTCAAGGAGCATCGGGGTCGCTGTAATCGAAGTCGGAGGGTGGATTGCCGTCATACACATCGTATTGGCGTTTCTGCAACCAGCCATCACGCACAAAGCTGTAGGGATCGAGCGAGGCCTGCTTGAGGGCATCACCGGCCTTGAGCAGCTGGGCACGCGTCTGGATGGCGTTCAGGACGCTCACACCGGCACTGGTACCACTGTCGGGGAAATACTGTCCCGGACTCGCTTGCCAGTCAGCTGGCAAAGCCACTGTGTCGCGCAGGGTAGAGGGACCGAATACCGGCAGCATCAGATAAGGCCCAGGCTGGACCCCCCAATAACCCAGGGTCTGGCCCAGATCTTCCCTGCGTTTTTCAATCCCGGCCTCGGAGGCAATGTCCAGCACGCCATAGAGGCCGAGGGTGCTGTTGACCGCAACCCGCATGAAGGTCTCGACAGCCACCTGTCCTTTGAGCTGCAGACTGGCATTGACAAAAGTCCAGACGTCGCCCAGGTTGCCCATGAAATTGCGCACACCGGTGCGGACAAAGGAAGGCAAGACATCGACGTAAACCTGAGCCACAGGTTCAAGCACGGCTTCATCGAGCTTTTGGTTGAAGGCATAGACCTGGCGGTTCATGCCTTCCCAGGGATCGCGTGGATCGCTTGCTGCTGCAGTGCTGGCGCAGCCTTGAAGGCCCATGGCGAGGCCCATTACCGCGAGCCTCACAGCAAATCCGAACTTCACGGTTTGCCTCCGGGGGCAGGCTCGGCCGCCTTGCTGTAAAGGAATTGACTGATTAGGTTTTCAAGTACCACGGCCGACTGGGTCGAGCCGATGCGGTCACCCGCCGCCAGGTTCTGCTCGTCGGCCCCGGGCTGGATGCCCACATACTGCTCGCCCAGCAGACCACTGGTCAGGATGGACAAGGAGCTGTCCTTGGGAAACCGGTGCTTCAACTGCAAGTCCAGCGTCACGAGGGCCTGAAACGACTCGCCGTCAAAGTCGATGGCCTTGACACGACCGACAACGACACCAGCGCTTTTGACCGCAGCGCCGGGCTTGAGACCGCCGATGTTGTCGAAACGGGCCGTCACGGCATAGCCCTTCTCGAAACTCCACTGCAGCAGATTGGCCGCCTTGAGCGCCAGAAACAGCACCGCCACAGCGCCCAGCGCCACGAACAGGCCGACCCACACATCGTTTTTTGAACGCTGCATTGCGCTCTCCTCAAATGCTGAACATCATGGCGGTGAGGATGAAATCCAGCCCCAGCACCGACAAGGAAGACACCACCACACTGCGGGTAGTGGCATTGGCCACACCTTCTGGCGTGGGTGCGGCCACATAGCCCTGCAGCAGGGCGATGAAGGTCACCGCCACGCCAAAGACCACGCTTTTAATCATGCCGTTGCCCACGTCCTTGAAGACATCGACCCCGCTTTGCATTTGGCTCCAGAAAGAGCCTGCGTCCACACCGATCAACAGCACACCGACCGCATAGCCGCCCAGAATGCCGACTGCGCTGAACACGGCCGTGAGCAGGGGCAAGGCAATCACACCGCCCACAAAACGCGGTGCAAGGATGCGCCGGATCGGGTCGATGGCCATCATCTCCAGCGCCGTCAGCTGCTCGCCCGCACGCATCAGGCCGATCTCCGCGGTGAGTGAAGCGCCGGCACGGCCGGCAAACAGCAGTGCTGCCACCACCGGACCGAGCTCGCGTACCAGCGACAGGGCCACCAGCAGACCCAGCGCCTCGGCCGAGCCATAGCGCTGCAGGGTGTAATAGCCCTGCAGGCCCAATACGAAGCCCACAAACAGACCCGAGACGGTGATGATGGCCAGCGAATAGTTACCCAAAAAGTGCACCTGGTCGCGCACCAGGCCAAAGCGCCGCAAGGCCGGCAGAGAAAGGGCCAACAGGCGGGCCAGCAAACGCGCACCGTAGCCCCAGCCCACCAGCACCCGCCGGGTGGCCGAGCCCACTGCCGCCAGAGCATGGACCGGATTCATGCGGCACGCCCTCCGAAGTCGTCGGCCACGCTGGGCGCAGGGTAATGAAAAGGAACCGGCCCGTCGCTGAGCGCATGCACAAACTGGTGGATCAGCGGGTCGGCACTGGCCATCAGCTCGGCGGGTGAGCCCTGCGCGGCCAGACCCCCGTTGGCCAGCACGATCACGTGGTCGGCAATGTCGAAGGTCTCCTTGACATCGTGCGAGACCACGATGCTGGTGATGCCCAGGCTGTCGTTCAGACGCCGGATCAGCTGCGCCGCCGTACCCAGAGAAATCGGATCGAGCCCGGCAAAGGGCTCGTCGTACATGATCAGCTCGGGGTCGAGCGCGATCGCACGTGCCAGCGCCACGCGGCGGCTCATGCCACCCGAAATCTCGGACGGGCGCAGGTCACGCGCGCCACGCAGGCCCACCGCGTTGAGCTTCATCAGCACGATGTCGCGGATCAGGTCTTCGGACAGCCCAGTGTGCTCGCGCAACGGAAAAGCCACATTGTCGAACACCGTCATGTCGGTGAACAGCGCGCCGAACTGGAACAGCATGCCCATGCGGCGGCGCGCCGCATACAGTTCGGGCTGGCGCATGGTGGTGATGTCCTGCCCGTCAAACAGCAGCTGCCCTTTTTGCGCCCGGTACTGACCGCCAATCAGTCGCAGCACCGTGGTTTTGCCACCGCCTGAAACGCCCATCAGCGCAGTGACCTTGCCGCGAGGCACGCCCACGGTCAGATCGCGCAGGATCACCCGCTCGCCATATCCAAAGGTGAGGTTTTGCAGCTCGACGAGAAAAGGGGAGGCGCTGTGGGTCATGAAAAACAAGAGCCGGATGAACCGGCTCTTGCGATCTTAATGAAGACCGGCTCGCAAAATGCAAACCAGCGTATGACAGGGATTTTACCGTGTCTGCCCGTCCATCATCGCGGCAAGTCGCTACTGCCCATCAGGAATTCGTCGACCGCCCTCGCCGCCTGACGGCCTTCCTTGATGGCCCAGACCACCAGCGACTGGCCACGGCGCATGTCGCCGGCGGCAAAGACCTTGGGCACATTGGTGGCATAACCGCCGGTGAACTCGGTCGTGGCCTTGGCATTGCCGCGGGCGTCCTTGTCGATGCCAAAGGCGTCCAGCACCGTGGCCACCGGGTTGGTGAAGCCCATGGCCAGCAGCACCAGGTCGGCCTGGTAGTCCTTTTCGGTGCCAGGCACCTCCACCAGCTTGCCGTCCTTCATCTCGACATTCACGGTCTGGAGGCCGGTGACCTTGCCGTTCTTGCCGATGAAGGCCTTGGTGGAAATCGCAAACTCGCGCTTGAGCAGGCCCTTGGCCTCGCTCTCGTCGTGGCTGGAGCTGGTACGCAGCTTGAGCGGCCAGTAGGGCCAGACCAGGGGTTTGTTTTCCTGCTCGGGCGGCTGCGGCATGACCTCGAACTGGGTCACGCTGGCCGCGCCATGGCGGGTGCTGGTGCCCACGCAGTCGGAGCCGGTGTCGCCACCGCCAATCACGATGACGTGCTTGCCGTCGGCGCGCAGCTGGCCCTTGAGCTTGTCGCCGGCATTGACCTTGTTCTGCTGCGGCAGGAATTCCATGGCGAAATGAATGCCATCGAGCTCGCGGCCGGGCACCGGCAGGTCACGCGACTGTTCGGCACCGCCGGTCAGCAGCACGGCGTCGAAGTCTTTTTTCAGCTGCTCGGCGCTGATGCTTTCCTTGGCCCAGTTGGTGACCTTGGAATCCTTGGGCCATTCCCCCACCACCACGCCCGTGCGCACGGTCACGCCTTCGGCTTCGAGCTGTTTCACACGGCGGTCGATCAGGGCCTTGTCGAGCTTGAAGTCGGGGATGCCGTAGCGCAGCAGGCCGCCCACGCGGTCGTTCTTCTCGAACAGGGTCACGTCGTGGCCGGCGCGTGCGAGCTGCTGGGCCGCGGCCAGACCGGCCGGGCCGGCGCCCACCACCGCGACCTTCTTGCCGGTCTTGACCTTGGGCAGCTGCGGCTGCACCCAGCCGTTTTCCCAGGCGCGGTCGATGATGGCGTGCTCGATCGACTTGATGCCGATCGGATCGTCATTGACGTTGACCACACACGCCGCCTCGCAGGGCGCGGGGCAGATGCGGCCGGTGAACTCGGGGAAGTTGTTGGTGCTGTGCAGCACCTCGATCGCGTGCTTCCAGTCGCCGTGGTAGACGAGGTCGTTGAAGTCCGGAATGATGTTGTTGACCGGGCAGCCGTTGTTGCAGAACGGTGTGCCGCAGTCCATGCAGCGCGCGCCCTGCACCTTGGCCTGCTCGTCGCTCAGGCCGATCACGAATTCCTTGTAGTTCTTGACGCGCTCGGCGGGGGGCAGGTAGCCCTCCTCGACGCGCTCAAATTCCATGAAGCCGGTGACTTTTCCCATGATGCTTCCTTTGATCCTTGTTCGTTGGCTCAGGCGGCGACAGGCTTGGCGGCCTTGGCTGCTTTCCTCGCGTTGATTTCGGCCAGCGCGCGCTTGTATTCGTTCGGGAACACCTTTACAAATTTGGCGCGGGCGGTCGCCCAGTGGTCGAGCAGTTCGCGGGCACGCTGGCTGCCGGTCCACTTGTGGTGGTCTTCGAGCAGCTTCCTGAGCTGGGCCTCGTCGGTCTGGTCGCGGTGCCAGACGTTCCGATCGATCTGGGCTTCCTGCTCGGCGGCGCTCAGCACCTTCTCCATGCTGACCATGGCGGTGTTGCAGCGGCTGGCGAACTGGCCGTCTTCGTCATAGACATAGGCGATGCCGCCGCTCATGCCGGCGCCGAAGTTGCGGCCGGTCTTGCCCAGCACGGCCACCGTGCCGCCGGTCATGTATTCGCAGCCGTGGTCACCCGTGCCTTCGACCACCGCCGTCGCACCCGACAGGCGCACCGCAAAACGCTCGCCGGCCACGCCGGCAAAGAAGGCCTCACCGGTGGTGGCGCCGTACATCACGGTGTTGCCGACGATGATGTTGTTGGCGGCCACGCCGCGGAAGTCCAGGCTGGGGCGCACCACCACACGGCCGCCCGAGAGGCCCTTGCCGGTGTAGTCGTTGGCCTCGCCGATCAGGTAGAGCGTGATGCCCTTGCACAGGAAGGCGCCGAAGGACTGGCCACCCGTGCCTTCGAGCTGGATGCGGATGGTGTCGTCCGGCAAGCCGTCCGGATGCACCTTGGTGACCGCGCCCGAGAGCATGGCGCCGACCGAGCGGTTGACGTTGCGGGCGGTCTCCATGAAGGACACCTTCTTGCCGTGGTCGATGGCGTCGCGGCTCTTGGCGATCAGCAGATTGTCCAGCGCCTTTTCCAGGCCGTGTTCCTGGGTGTCGGTGTGGCGCGAGGGTGTGCCGTCGCTGACCTGTGGCACCGCCAGCAGGCGCGAGAAGTCCAGGCCACGGGCCTTCCAGTGGGCGATGCCGGCACGCATGTCCAGCAGGTCGGCGCGGCCGACCAGCTCGTCGAAGGTACGGATGCCCAGCTGGGCCATGATCTGGCGCACTTCTTCGGCGACGAAGAAGAAATAGTTGACCACGTGCTCGGGCTTGCCGGCGAACTTCTTGCGCAGCACAGGGTCCTGCGTGGCCACACCCACCGGGCAGGTGTTGAGGTGGCACTTGCGCATCATGATGCAGCCCTCGACCACCAGCGGTGCGGTGGCAAAGCCGAACTCGTCGGCCCCCAGCAGCGCGCCAATGACGACGTCGCGGCCGGTCTTCATCTGGCCGTCGGCCTGCACACGGATGCGGCCACGCAGACCGTTGAGCACCAGGGTCTGCTGGGTTTCCGCCAGGCCGATTTCCCAGGGCGAACCGGCGTGCTTGACCGACGACCAGGGCGAAGCGCCCGTGCCGCCATCGTGGCCGGCGATCACCACATGGTCGGCCTTGCACTTGGCCACGCCCGCGGCGATGGTGCCCACGCCCACTTCGGACACCAGCTTGACGCTGATGTCGCTGTGCGGGGCCACGTTCTTGAGGTCGTGGATCAGCTGGGCCAGGTCTTCAATGGAATAAATGTCGTGGTGCGGTGGGGGCGAGATCAGGCCCACGCCCGGCACCGAGTGGCGCAGCTTGCCGATGTAGTCAGACACCTTGCCGCCGGGCAGCTGACCGCCCTCACCGGGCTTGGCACCCTGGGCCATCTTGATCTGGATCTGGTCGGCACTCGACAGGTATTCGGCAGTCACACCAAAGCGGCCAGAAGCCACCTGCTTGATGCGCGAGCGCAGGCTGTCGCCGTCGTTGAGCGGCATGTCGACTTCCACGACGTCCTGGCCGATCACCGAAGCCAGGGTCTCGCCCTTCCTGATCGGGATGCCCTTGAGCTCGTTGCGGTAACGGGCTGCGTCTTCGCCGCCTTCACCGGTGTTGCTCTTGCCGCCAATGCGGTTCATGGCAATCGCCAGCGTGGCGTGGGCCTCGGTGGAGATCGAACCCAGCGACATGGCGCCGGTGGCAAAACGCTGCACGATGGCCTGGGCCGGTTCAACCTCGTCGAGCGGGATGGCCTTGGCCGGGTCGAGCTTGAACTCGAACAGGCCACGCAGCGTCATGTGGCGCTTGCTCTGGTCGTTGATGATCTGGGCGTATTCCTTGTAGGTGCTGAAGTTGCCGGCACGTGTCGCGTGTTGCAGCTTGGCGATTGCATCGGGCGTCCACATGTGCTCTTCGCCGCGGGCACGCCAGGCGTATTCGCCACCGGCATCCAGGGCATTGGCCAGCACCGGGTCATCGCCAAAGGCCGCCTTGTGCATGCGGATGCCTTCTTCGGCGATCTCGAAAATACCGATCCCCTCCACACGGCTGGCGGTGCCAGTGAAGTACTTGTCGATCGTGTCCTTGTTGATGCCGATCGCTTCGAACAGCTGGGCGCCGCAATAAGACATGTAGGTCGACACGCCCATCTTGGACATGATCTTGGACAGGCCCTTGCCGATCGCCTTGACGTAGTTGTAGATGGCCTTGTCGGCCGACAGATCGCCCGGCAGGTCCTGGTGGATGGCCTTGAGGGTTTCCATGGCCAGGTAGGGGTGTACGGCTTCGGCGCCATAACCGGCCAGCACCGCAAAGTGGTGCACCTCGCGGGCGGTACCGGTTTCCACCACCAGACCCGCGGTGGTGCGCAGGCCTTCACGCACCAGGTGCTGGTGGATGGCCGAGAGCGCCAGCAGCGCAGGCACGGCGATCTGGGTGGCGCTCACGCCGCGGTCGCTGACGATCAGGATGTTGTGGCCGCCCTTGATGGCGTCCACCGCTTCGGCGCAGAGCGAAGCCAGCTTGGCTTCCACGCCTTCGCGGCCCCAGGAGGCCGGGTAGGTGATGTCCAGCGTGTAGCTGCGGAACTTGCCCTGGGTGCGCTCGGCAATCGTGCGCAGCTTGCCCATGTCCTGGAAGTCCAGGATGGGCTGGCTGACCTCGAGACGCATGGGCGGGTTGACCTGGTTGATGTCCAGCAGGTTGGGCTTGGGGCCGATGAAGGACACCAACGACATCACGATGGCTTCGCGGATCGGGTCGATCGGCGGGTTGGTCACCTGGGCAAACAGCTGCTTGAAGTAGTTGTAAAGCGGCTTGTTCTTGTCGGACAGCACGGCCAGCGGGCTGTCGTTGCCCATGGAGCCGATGCCCTCCTCACCCTGCACGGCCATCGGCGCCATCAGGAACTTGATGTCTTCCTGCGTCATGCCGAAGGCCTGCTGCTGGTCGAGCAGGCTGGTGGCTTCCACATTGGGAATGTCGATGGCGTTGGGTTCAACGTCGTCAAGCCTGACACGCAGGTTATCGATCCACTGCGCATAAGGCTTGGCGCTGGCCAGGCCCGCCTTGAGCTCTTCGTCGTCGATCATGCGGCCCTGTTCCAGATCGATCAGGAACATCTTGCCGGGCTGCAGGCGCCACTTGCGCACGATCTTGCTCTCGGGCACCGGCAGCACGCCGGATTCCGAACCCATGATGACCATGTCGTCATCGGTGACGCAGTAGCGCGAGGGGCGCAGGCCGTTGCGGTCCAAGGTGGCGCCGATCTGGCGGCCGTCGGTGAACACGATGGAGGCCGGGCCGTCCCAGGGTTCGAGCATGGCGGCGTGGTATTCGTAGAAAGCCTTGCGACGCGCGTCCATGGTGGTGTGCTGTTCCCACGGTTCGGGAATCATCATCATCACGGCCTGGCTGATCGGGTAGCCGGCCATGGTCAGCAGTTCCAGGCAGTTGTCGAAGGTGGCGGTGTCGGACTGGCCGGCAAAGCTGATCGGGTAGAGCTTGCGCAGGTCTTCGCCCAGCACGGGCGAAGACATCACGCCTTCGCGGGCCTTCATCCAGTTGTAGTTGCCCTTGACGGTGTTGATCTCGCCGTTGTGGGCCACATAGCGGTAAGGGTGAGCCAGCGGCCACTCGGGGAAGGTGTTGGTCGAGAAGCGCTGGTGCACCAGGCCCAGGGCCGAGACACAGCGCTCGTCCTGCAGGTCCAGGTAGTAGGTGCCCACCTGGTCGGCCAGCAGCAGGCCCTTGTAGACCACGGTGCGGCTGGACATGCTGGGAATGTAGTACTCGTTGCTGTGTTTCAGGCCCAGCGCCTGGATGGCGGCACTGGCGGTCTTGCGGATCACGTACAGCTTGCGCTCGAGCGCGTCCTGCACGATCACGTCGGCGCCGCGGCCAATGAAGATCTGGCGCATGACCGGCTCTTTTTCGCGCACGCGAGGCGACATCGGCATGTCGCGGTTGACCGGCACATCGCGCCAGCCCAGCAGCACCTGGCCTTCGGCCTTGACGGCACGCTCGAGTTCCTGCTCGCAGGCCATGCGCGAGGCATGTTCCTTGGGCAGAAAAACCATGCCGACGCCGTACTCGCCAAACGGCGGCAAGGCGACACCTTGCTTGGCCATTTCTTCGCGGTAGAGCGCATCGGGCAGCTGGATCAGGATGCCGGCACCGTCACCCATCAGCGGGTCGGCACCCACGGCACCCCGGTGGTCCAGATTTTCCAGGATCTTGAGCGCCTGGGTCACGATGGCGTGGCTCTTCTGACCTTTGATGTGCGCCACAAAACCCACGCCGCAGGCATCGTGTTCGTTGGCCGGGTCGTACAGACCGGTTTGCTGGAAAAGTTCTTTTTCGGCTGCCGTGGTCATGGCGCACTCCTAGGGTTTTTACTCAGCCGGCG
>Ga0255277_1000099_pt1 | contig 12960 bp, 13 predicted proteins | sample AtltaT_7_FD_183709 | JGI IMG/M metagenome (GOLD analysis project Ga0255277, IMG submission 183709) | Metatranscriptome of freshwater microbial communities from Altamaha River, Georgia, United States - Atl_Cont_RepA_8d (Metagenome... | ecosystem: Environmental > Aquatic > Freshwater > River... | reverse complement strand
CTTCGCCACAGAAGGTGATTGTTGGACAGGATTTCAGACCCAACCTTTGGAGCAATACCATGTCCGTCACCATGCGTGAAATGCTGGAAGCCGGTGTCCACTTTGGCCACCAGACCCGCTTCTGGAACCCCAAGATGGCCCCCTTCATTTTCGGCCATCGCAACAAGATCCACATCATCAACCTGGAAAAATCGCTGCCGATGTTCCAGGAAGCGACCAAGTTCGCCAAGCAGCTGGCTGCCAACCGCGGCACCATCCTGATGGTGGGCACCAAGCGCCAGGCCCGTGAACTGCTGGCTGCCGAAGCCCAGCGTGCCGGTATGCCCTATGTTGACCAGCGCTGGCTGGGCGGCATGTTGACCAACTTCAAGACCGTCAAGACATCCATCAAGCGCCTCAAGGACATGAAGGCCCAGCAGGAAGCCGGTCTGGACAGCCTGAGCAAGAAAGAACAGCTGATGTTCACCCGCGAGATCGAGAAGCTCGAGAAGGACATTGGCGGCATCCAGGACATGAACACCCTGCCGGACGCCATCTTCGTGATCGACGTGGGCTACCACAAGATCGCCATCGCAGAAGCCAAGAAGCTGGGCATTCCGCTGATCGGCGTGGTGGACTCCAACCACTCGCCCGAAGGCATCGACTACGTGATCCCAGGCAACGACGACTCGGCCAAAGCGGTGGCCCTGTACGCCCGTGGTATCGCTGACGCGATCCTCGAAGGCCGTGCCAATGCCGTGGCCGATGTGGCCAAAGCCGTGGCCGCCGAAGGCGAAGACGAGTTCGTCGAAGTGTCGGCCTGAGCCCCGCTGACTCAATCAAAGGGGCTGTTGGGCCCCTTTTTTTTCAACCTGATTTTTTGAATTTTCAGACGGAGAATTTCCAAATGGCAGCAATCACCGCAAGCATGGTCGCCGAACTGCGTGGCAAGACCGATGCCCCCATGATGGAGTGCAAGAAAGCCCTGACCGAAGCCGACGGCGACATGGCCAAGGCCGAAGAGATCCTGCGTGTCAAGCTGGGCACCAAGGCCGGCAAGGCCGCGTCCCGCGTGACCGCTGAAGGTGTGGTCGCCAGCTTCGTGGAAGGCACCACCGGTGCCATGATCGAAGTCAACTGCGAAACCGACTTCGTGACCAAGAACGACAGCTTCCTGGCCCTGGCCAAGGCCGCTGCCGAGCTGGTGGCCAAGCACAACCCGGCCGACATCGACGCCCTGGGCGCCCTGGCCTACAGCCAGGACGGCTTTGGCCCCACGCTGGAAGAAGTGCGCAAGGGCCTGATCGGCAAGATCGGCGAGAACATGAGCTTCCGCCGCTTCAAGCGCGTGGCCGGTGGCAAGACCGCTTCCTACCTGCACGGCACCCGCATCGGCGTGCTGGTCGAGTTCGACGGTGAAGAGCAGGCCGCCAAGGACGTGGCCATGCACGTGGCCGCCATGAAGCCCGTGGCCCTGACCAGCGCCGACGTGCCGGCCGAGCTGATCGAGAAAGAGCGTGCCGTCGCCACCGCCAAGGCCGCCGAATCCGGCAAGCCCGCCGATATCGCTGCCAAGATGATTGACGGTTCGGTGCAGAAATACCTCAAGGAAGTCTCGCTGTTCAACCAGCCCTTCGTGAAGAACGACAAGCAGACCGTCGAGCAGATGCTCAAGGCCGCCAACACCACCGTCAAGGCATTCACCCTGTATGTGGTCGGTGAAGGCATCGAGAAGAAGGTCGACGACTTCGCTGCCGAAGTGGCTGCCCAGGTCGCCGCCGCCAAAGGCGCTGCCTGATTTCAGGCGCTGCCCCGTTAAACTACCCATCACAACAACCCACGCCCCCTTCAGGAGAGTTGCCCATGACCCCAGCCCAGCCGGCCCACAAGCGCATTTTGCTCAAGTTGTCCGGTGAGGCCCTCATGGGTGATGATCAGTTCGGCATCAACCGTGCGACCATCGAACGCATGGTCAACGAGATCGCCGAGGTGACCCGCCTGGGCGTGGAGGTAGCGGTGGTGATTGGTGGCGGCAACATCTTCCGTGGTGTGGCCGGCGGTGCCGCAGGCATGGACCGTGCCACAGCCGATTACATGGGCATGCTGGCCACGGTGATGAACTCGCTGGCCTTGGCCGATGCCATGAACAAGATCGGGCTGACTGCCCGCGTCATGTCGGCCATCGGCATTGATCAGGTGGTCGAGCCCTATGTGCGCCCCAAGGCCTTGCAGTACCTCGAAGAGGGCAAGGTGGTGGTCTTCGCAGCAGGCACCGGTAACCCTTTCTTCACCACCGACACGGCCGCTGCGCTGCGCGGCGCCGAAATCGGTGCCGAGATGGTGCTCAAGGCCACCAAGGTGGATGGCGTCTACACGGCCGATCCCAAGAAAGATCCCCAGGCTACGCGCTACAGTGAACTGACGTTTGACGAGGCCATGAGCCGTAACCTCGGCATCATGGACGCCACCGCCTTTGCCCTGTGCCGCGACCAGAAACTGCCGATCAAGGTGTTTTCGATCTTCAAGAATGGCGCCCTCAAGCGGGTGGTCATGGGCGAAGACGAAGGCACCCTGGTGCATGTGTGATTCCCAGCGGGAACGGAGAAAAACATGACGATTGCAGACATCAAGAAGAACACCGAAGCCAAGATGGAGCAGTCCATCGCCGCTTTCAAGAACAACCTGTCCAAGATCCGTACCGGCCGCGCCAATCCGGGGCTGCTGGACGTGGTGCAAGTGGAGTACTACGGCTCGATGGTCCCGCTGTCTCAGGTGGCCAACGTGGCTTTGCTCGATTCCCGCACCATCAGCGTCCAGCCCTGGGAAAAAGGTCTGGGCCCGAAGATCGAAAAGGCCATCCGCGAGAGCGATCTGGGCCTGAACCCGGCTTCCATGGGCGACCTGATCCGTGTGCCGATGCCGCCCATGAGCGAAGAGCGTCGCCGCGAGATGACCAAGCTGGCCAAGGGTGAAGGTGAACACGCCAAGGTGGCCGTGCGCAACCTGCGCCGTGACGCCAATGAAGCGGTCAAGAAATTGGTCAAGGACAAGGAAGCGACCGAGGACGATCAAAAGCGGACCGAAGCCGACATCCAGAAGATGACCGACAAGCGCATCGCCGAGATCGATCAGCTGGTGGCCGCCAAGGAACAGGACATCATGGCCGTTTGAGCCAGTGTCTGCGATGATCCGACCGACTGGACAAGGCCGCTTGCAGCGGCCTTTTTTGCTGGAGGCAGCATGCTCAAACAACGTGTGATCACGGCCCTGCTCTTGCTGGCCGTGCTGATTCCGGCGCTCATGCACCCGAACACCCAGATCTTCATGGGGCTGAGCCTGCTGCTGATCAGCGCCGGGGCCTGGGAGTGGGGACGCTTGAACGGTCGCTCCGACGTGGCGGCTGTCGTCGGTGCGGTGATCTTTCTGGTGGCCTCGGTGACCGCCGTGGACCATGGCTGGGGCCAGCGCACACCGCAGATGCTCTGGTGGCTGGCCGGTGGGGCCTGGGTGTTGCTGGGGGCCTGGATGCTGAGCGCCGGTGTGTCCGGCTGGTCGCGTTTGCCAGCACTTTGGCGCTGGCTGGCCGGTCTGCTGCTGCTGGTGCTGGCCTGGCTGGCTTTGATCCAGGCCCATGCGCGCGGCGTGAATTTCCTGCTCTCGGTGCTGGTCCTGGTCTGGGCGGCGGATGTGGTGGCTTATTTCTCTGGACGCGCCCTCGGCGGCAAAATCATTGCCCGCAAACTGGCGCCATCCATCAGTCCCGGCAAGACCTGGGAAGGGGCGCTGGGCGGGTTTGTGGGTGTGCTGCTGGTGGCTATGCTCTGGATGCTCTGGGACAGCCGTCATCCGCAATTGCCATCCAGTCTGCACACGCTGCTCTGGCAGCACGGTGCGGTCCTGGCGCTGGTGGCCTGGGCTTTCCTGACCGCCATGAGCGTGGTGGGCGATCTGGTGGAGTCGCTGGTCAAGCGCAGTGCCGGCGTCAAGGACAGCTCTGGCCTGCTGCCGGGACACGGTGGGGTGCTGGACCGGGTGGATGCCCTGTTGCCAACATTGCCGCTGGCCATGATGCTGGTGACCTGGCTGGAGCAACAGACATGAAGACACCGATGAACAGATTGCGGCTGACCGTGCTGGGTTCCACCGGTTCCATCGGGACCAGCACGCTCGATGTGGTGGCCCGGCACCCGGAGCGTTTCGAGGTGTTTGCGCTCACCGCTTCGCGGCAGGTGGACCTGCTCTTCGAACAGTGCATGCGTTTTGCGCCACGTTTTGCCGTGCTGCTGGAGCAGGCGCTGGCATCCCAACTCGCCGAGCGGCTCAAAGCCGAGGCTTCGGCCACCCGCGTCCTCTGTGGTGCCGGGGCGCTGGATGAGGTGTGTTCGGCATCCGAGGTCGATGCCGTGATGGCAGCGATAGTCGGCGCTGCAGGCCTCTCACCCTGCCTGGCCGCTGCCCGTGCCGGCAAGCGCCTGCTGCTTGCCAACAAGGAAGCGCTTGTCGTGGGCGGCGAGGTCTTTCTGTCGGCGGTGCGCCAGGGTGGTGCCACATTGCTGCCGATCGACAGCGAGCATTCGGCCATTTTCCAGTCCCTGCCGGAGGACCCGGCCACCTGGCCTGAGCGCATTGACAAGATCATCCTGACGGCATCCGGCGGACCCTTCCGGCAACGCGCGCCGGAGACCCTGCATGAAGTAACGCCTGAGCAAGCCTGTGCGCACCCCAACTGGTCGATGGGCCGCAAGATTTCGGTGGATTCCGCCACCATGATGAACAAGGTGCTGGAGGTGATCGAAGCCCGGTACCTGTTTGGTGTGTTGCCAGATCGGCTGGATGTGGTGATCCATCCGCAAAGCATCATTCATTCAATGGTGCAGTACCGGGATGCTTCAGTGGTGGCGCAGCTGGGCACGCCTGACATGCGTGTGCCGATTGCCTACGGGCTGAGCTGGCCCGAGCGCATCGCCTCGGGTGCGTCCACGCTGGATTTCTCCTGCCTCAAGCCCATGACCTTCGAATCCATCCACGACGGGGATCATCCCCGGCGTTATCCTGGCCTGCGTCTGGGCTTTGAGGCTTTGCGTGCTGCGCCCGGTGTCTGTGCGGTTCTGAATGCAGCCAATGAGGTAGCGGTCGAGGCCTTTTTGCAACGCCGCATACGTTTCGACCAGATCCATGCAGTCAACGAGGAGACGCTGGAGAGGTTCCTGCCGGTTCCTCCGACGGGATTGGATGATCTGCTGGCCATCGATCGGGAGGCGCGTATCCGAGCCATGAATGCCGTCAGTGAAATGGCCTAGGTTATTATTCCCGATGATTCCGGCGGGCATTGCAGTCCAGGCCGCCTGACCAGTCGCGGCACCGCCGCAGAGTTCCTCCTTGAACCGCCATGACCCGCAAATTCCTCTCTTTCCTGCGCCCACTGACCGTTGCTCTCATGGGTGCAGTGGTTTGTGCTGTACCTGCATTTGCGGTCGATTCGTTCACTGTGCGAGACATCCGTGTCGAGGGCCTGCAACGGGTCGAGCCGGGCACCGTGTTTGCCTCCATCCCGGTGCGTGTGGGTGAGACCTACACCGATGAAAAAGGCGCTTCTGCCATCCGTGCCTTGTTTGCACTGGGACTGTTCAAGGATGTCCGGCTGGAGACCCAGGGCGATGTTCTGGTGGTGGTGGTCGAAGAGCGCCCCACGGTTGCCGCGATCGAGTTCATGGGTCTCAAGGAATTTGACAAGGATGTCCTGACCAGGGCCCTGAAGGATGTGGGCCTGAGTGAGGGACGTCCTTTCGACAAGGCTATGGCAGACAAGGCAGAACAGGAACTCAAGCGCCAGTACATTGGTCGAAGCCTCTATGCTGCCGAAGTGGTGACCACCGCAACCCCCATGGATCGCAATCGCGTCAACCTCTCGTTCTCCATCACGGAGGGCGCGCCAGCCAAGATCAAGGAAATCCGGATCGTCGGCAACCGTGTTTTTTCCGAAAACACTTTGCGAGACCAGTTCAATCTCGACACCGGCGGCTGGATGAGCTGGTACACCAAGTCGGACCGTTATTCACGGACCAAACTCAATGGTGATCTGGAGGCCTTGCGTTCCTATTACCTTTCACGTGGTTTTCTGGAGTTCCGCATCGATTCCACACAGGTGTCGATGTCACCGGACAAGCAGGAGATGTCCATCACCATCAACATCACCGAGGGTGAGCGCTTTGTGGTGTCTGCTGTCCGTCTCGAGGGCAATTACCTGGAGAAAGACGATGAATTCAAGGCGCAGGTCAAAATCAGACCTGGTGAGCCCTACAACGCCGAAACGGTTGCACAGACGACGCAGGCATTCACGGATCTTTTTGGCAAGTTCGGCTTTGCCTTTGCCCGCGTCGAAGCCCGCCCAGAGGTGGACAGGTCGAACAACCGGGTTGTCATGGTGCTTCAGGCCGAGCCCTCGCGCCGCGCCTATGTGCGCAGGATCATGGTTTCTGGCAATAACCGTACCCGTGATGAAGTGATCCGTCGGGAACTGCGCCAGCTCGAGGCTTCCTGGTATGAAGGTGACAAGATCAAACTCTCTCGTGACCGGCTCAACCGGCTGGGCTATTTCACTGACGTCAACATCGAAACCCAGGAAGTGCCAGGCTCTCCGGACCAGGTCGATTTGCTGATCGGCGTGACGGAAAAGCCCACTGGGAGCATCACCCTGGGTGCAGGTTTCTCCTCCTACGAGAAAGTGGCGCTGACTTTCGGCATCACCCAGGAGAACGCCTTCGGCTCCGGCAACTACCTGGCCGTGCAGGTCAATACCAGCCGGTTCAACCGCAATATCGTTCTCAGCACCACCAACCCCTATTTCACAGACAACGGCATTTCCAGGACGCTGGATGTGTTCCACCGCACCAGCCGGCCTTATTTCGGGGATCTGAATGCTTACCAGATTGTCAATTCGGGTCTCGGTATCCGTTTCGGCTTGCCGGTGACCGAGCGCGATACCGTGTTCGTCGGGGCCAACCTGGAGCAAAGTGGTGTTCGTGCAGGTAATGGACTGCCAGATGTTTACATTCCGTGGCTTGGTGATCGCTCTGCTCTACCTTTGACCTTGGGTTGGTCACGCGATGGTCGTGATAGCGCTTTAGTGCCAACTCGTGGAAATTTTCAGCGATTCTTTACAGATTGGAGTGTGGCTGGTGACTCGCGCTACGTACGCACCAACTACCAGTTCCAGCAGTACATTCCGCTGACGAAAAAATTCACTTTCGCTTTTAATAGCGATCTGGGCTGGGGGCAAGGACTCAATGGGCAAGACTACCCATTGTTAAAGAACTTTTATGTTGGCGGACTTGGCAGCGTCAGAGGTTATCAGCAGTCCACATTGGGTGGTTTTTATCCGAAGGCCTCTGAATCAAACCTGAACCCTGTTTATGTTGGTGGTGCGAAAAAGGTTGTTTTTAATGCAGAGATGATTGGGCCGTTTCCGGGTGCCGGTAACGACAAGACATTGCGAATGTTTGCTTTTGTGGATGCCGGCTACGCTTTTGGTGACAAAGAGCAGGTACGTCTCAATGAGCTGCGCTCCTCTTACGGTGTTGGCCTAAGCTGGATTTCACCCATGGGCCCATTGCGCTTCTCATACGCGATGCCTATCAACGAGCGACCAGGGGATAGAATCCAGAAATTGCAATTCCAGATCGGAACTTCCTTCTAATGAAAACCAGTCTTTTCAAGGTCCTGCTGGCCATGGTGGCCGGCACCATCTCCTGTGGCGCTTCCCTGGCCCAAGCCCAGGAGTTCAAGATGGGCTTTGTCAATACCGAGCGCATTTTCCGCGAGGCGGCCACCGCCAAACAGGCGCAGGCCAAGCTGGAGCAGGAGTTCGCCAAGCGCGAAAAAGATCTGGTCGATGCCGGGAATGCCCTGAAGGCCGCTTCAGAGAAATTCGAACGTGAGGCCCCCACGCTGGCCGAGAGCCAACGTACGGCACGCCAGCGTCAGCTGGTTGATCAGGACCGTGAGTTTCAGCGCAGGCGTCGGGAGTTCCAGGAAGACCTGAATGCGCGCAAGAACGAAGAGCAGCAGGTGGTGGTCGAAAGGGCCAATCGCGCCGTTCGACAGGTGGCAGAGGCAGAAAAGTACGATGTGATCCTGCAGGAGGCCGTTTACGTCAATCCCAAGCATGACATCACGGACAAGGTCATCAAGGCGCTTAACGCCGCCAAATGATCTCTCGCCAGACCACTTGCCGTGCCGCTGAGCCTGGGATACATCGTTGACAGTCTTGGGGGAGACCTCAAAGGCTCACCTCACCAACAAATTGAAAGGCTGTCGCCCCTGGCGTCGGCCGGTCCCGGGGACATCAGTTTTCTCAGTCATGCCCGTTACCGGGCCGAACTCCATAGCACGCGCGCTGCTGCCGTCATTCTCCGGCCTGATTCGCTGCAGGATTTGCCGAAGAGCGCCAGCGGCATCCTGACCGACGACCCTTATCTGTATTTTTCACGTCTGACCCGTCTGTGGCGTCGAGCGCACCCCTTGCTGCAAGGGCCTCGCATCCATCCCAGCGCGGTCGTGGATCCGGCTGCCCGTGTAGCGCCTGATGCCCACATCGGCCCTTTGTGCGTGGTCGAGCCCGGTGCTGAAATTGGTGCGGGTACGGTCCTGCGTGCCCGCGTGCATGTGGGGCATGACTGCCGTATCGGAGACCGCTGCATTCTCCATCCTGGGGTAGTGATCGGCGCGGACGGTTTTGGATTTGCGCCTCACCAGGGTCAATGGGAAAAGATCGAGCAACTGGGCGCCGTGCGCATTGGTGATGATGTCGAGATCGGCGCCAACACCTGCATCGACCGCGGCGCACTGGAAGACACAGTGATCGAGGATGGGGTCAAGCTCGACAACCTGATCCAGATCGGTCACAACGTCCGTGTAGGCGCGCATACCGCGATGGCTGGCTGTGCAGGCGTGGCGGGCAGTGCGAAAATCGGGGCCCATTGCACGATCGGTGGCGGCGCGGTGGTGTTGGGCCACCTGAGCCTGGCTGATGGTGTGCACATTTCGGCGGCCTCGGTCGTGACGCGCTCCATCAGCCAGCCTGGCCACTACACAGGGATGTTCCCGCTTGACGACAACGCCCAGTGGGAGAAGAACGCCGCCAGCCTCAAGCAGCTCTCGCGCCTGCGCGAACGTGTGCGCCAGCTCGAACAACAGATTCAGACATTGCAGAAAGAACAACCATGACAATGGACATCCACCAGATCCTCAAACAGCTGCCGCACCGTTATCCGATCCTGCTGGTGGACCGGGTCCTCGAAATCGAAAAAGGCGTCCGGATCAAGGCCATCAAGAACGTGACAATCAACGAACCGTTCTTCACGGGTCACTTTCCGCACCGACCGGTCATGCCGGGAGTGCTGATGCTCGAAGCCCTGGCGCAGGCCGCAGCGTTGCTGTCCTTTGACGCGCTGGGCGAGACGCCCGACAACAACACGGTTTATTATTTTGCCGGCATCGACGGGGCGCGTTTCAAGCGCCCAGTGGAGCCGGGGGACCAGCTTATCCTCGACGTGTCCATCGACCGCATGAAGGCCGGTATCTTCAAGTTCAAGGCCCGCGCCCTGGTCGGCGAAGAAGTGGCCGTCGAAGCCGAGCTGATGTGCACCATGCGCAGGATCGCCTGAGGTGCGCATGGCAGCGATTCATCCCACAGCCATCATCGAACCGGGCGCGCAGCTCGATCCCACGGTCACGGTTGGCCCCTACAGCATCATCGGCGCGCATGTGCGCATCGGCGCGGGTTCCAGCGTGGGCTCGCACTGCGTGATCGAAGGCCACACCACGATTGGCCAAAACAACACCATCCACAACTACGCGGCGCTGGGCGCCGCACCGCAGGACAAGAAGTACGCGGGTGAGCCTACGCAGCTGGCTATTGGTGATGGCAACACCATCCGCGAGTTCTGCACCTTCAATGCGGGTACGGTTTCGGGTGGCGGCATCACGCGCATCGGCAATGACAACCTGTTCATGGCCTATGTGCATCTGGCGCACGATTGCCAGATCGGCAGCCACACCATCTTTGCCAACAATTCGCAGCTGGCGGGTCATGTGCATGTGGGCGACTGGGTGATTCTTGGCGGCTTCACTGTGGTGCGCCAGTTCCTGCGGCTGGGTGCGCACAGCTTCACGGCCATGTGCTCGCTGCTGTTTGCCGATCTGCCGCCGTTCGTGACTTGCGAAGGGCAGCCCGCCGATGCGCGTACCGTCAATGCCGAGGGTTTGCGCCGACGCGGTTTTTCGCCGGAGCGGATTGCCGCGGTCAAGGCCATGCACAAGGCGCTCTACCGCGAAAACCTCACACTCGATGCCGCGAAGCTGCGTATTGCCGAGATCGCCCGGCAGACTCCGGATGCCCAGCCCGATGTGCAGATGATGCTGGACTTCCTGGCCGGCGTGGGCAAGCCGGGCATCGTGCGCCGTCGCGCCCGGTCTGCCTGAGGAGAACAAGATGAAAGCTCTGCGCTGCGCGGTCATTGGTGTCGGTTACCTGGGCAAGTTCCACGCCCAGAAATACGCGAAGATTCCCGGCTGCGAGCTGGTGGCCGTGGTGGACAGCCGGGAGGACGTGGCGCGCGCCGTGGCCGAGCCCCTGGGCTGCCGGGCGGTCACCGACTACCGCGAGTTGCTGGGCCAAGTCGATGCGGTCAGCATCGTGGTGCCCACACAGGCGCACTACGCGGTGTGCATGGATTTTCTGAAGGCGGGAGTCCATGTGCTGGTCGAAAAACCCATGACCACCACCTTGCAGCAGGCCGATGAGCTGATCGCGCTGGCTGACCAGAAAGGCCTGGTGCTGGCGGTCGGCCATCTGGAGCGCTTCAACCCGGCGGCCCTCGCGCTGGAGCCGGTACTTGCCGATCCGCGCTTCATCGACTCGTCGCGTCTGGCGCCGTTCAAGCCGCGCGCCACCGATGTGAGCGTGCTGCTTGACCTGATGATCCACGACGTGGACCTGATCCTGTCGCTGGTGGACAGCGAGGTCGAAAGCGTGGATTGCTCGGGCGCCCGCGTGCTGACCAACGACATCGATATTGCCAATGCCCGCATCCGTTTTGCCAATGGCTGCGTGGCCAACGTGACCGCCAGCCGCGTGAGCAGCAAGAGTGAGCGCAAGATGCGCGTGTTCCAGAGCCAGGCCTGCCATTCATTGGACTTCCAGGCCCGCACGCTGACCACCTACCGCGGTGCAGCCGACCCAATGGCCGCCCCCGAAAACGCGATCGAGCGACAGGAACAATCCTTTGGCGAAGCCGATCCGCTGTACAGCGAGATCGTGGACTTTGTCGACAGCATCCGCCAGCAACGCTCGCCCAAGGTGACCGGCCGCGCCGGTCGCCGCGCCCTGGAAGCCGTGCAGCGCATCACCGAGGCCACCCGGCTGATTTCCTGAATCCCTTTTAGAAAGACTTGCCATGCGCATTCCCATGGTTGACCTGGCGGGCCAGTACCGCGACCTCAAGGCCCAGATCGAACCTGCGATGGCGGCCACGCTGAACGCGGCCCAGTACATCCTGGGCCCCAATGTGCAGGCCTTCGAGGCGGAAGCGGCCAAGTACCTGGGCGTCAAGCACGCGATCACCTGCGCCAACGGTACGGATGCATTGCATCTGGCCTTGCTGGCGGCCGACATTGGCCCCGGCGATGAAGTGATCACCACCCCCTTCACCTTCATCGCGACCGCTGAGGCCATCGCCTATGTCGGCGCCAAGGCGGTGTTTGTGGACATCGATCCGCAGACCTACAACATCGATGTGGCGCAGGTGGCCAAGGCCATCACGCCCAAAACCAAAGCCCTGCTGCCGGTGCACCTGTTTGGCCAGCCAGCCAACATCCAGCCGCTGCTCGATCTGGCACAAAAGCACAAACTGCGACTGATCGAGGACTGCGCGCAGTCCTTTGGCGCGCATGTGGGCGGTCGCCAGACCGGCTCGATGGGCGACATTGGCGCCTTCAGTTTCTTCCCGAGCAAGAACCTGGGCTGCTACGGCGACGGCGGCATGGTCACGACCCAGTCGGACGCCATGGCCGAGACGCTGCGCATGCTGCGCAACCACGGCAGCAAGGTGCGCTATTACCACGACATCATCGGCTACAACAGCCGTCTGGACGAGCTGCAGGCGGTGGTGCTGCGGGCCAAGCTGCCCCATATCGACCACTACAACGAGCAGCGCCGCCGCGTGGCCCACCGCTACAACGCCGGCCTGGCGGGTCTGGGCATCCAGACGCCGCACGAAGACGGCATGGGCCTGCATGTCTACCACCAGTACACCATGCTGACTGAGCGACGCGAAGCGATCCAGAAAGCGCTGGCTGACCAGCAGATCGCCAGCGCGGTCTATTACCCGGTGCCTTTGCACCAGCAGAAGGTGTTTGCCGAAATCGCCGCCGGCCAGAGTTTCCCGGTCACCGAGTCGGTCGCTGCGCGCTGCCTGTCGCTGCCCATCTACCCTGAACTGTCGGATGCGGCCATCGACGAGATTTGCGGCGTGATCCGTCAGGCCGTTCAGGCCTGAGCGGGAAGAGTGCTTGAGCGGCATGCGTGTTTCCATGGTCGTTGCCGAGCGCTCGGGCGACCAGCTGGCCGCCTTGCTGCTGGGCGGCATGCAGCGTGCATGGCCCGATCTGCAGGCCGATGGCGTTGGTGGTCCGCAGATGCAGGCGCTGGGCTTTCAGTCGCGCTGGTCCTGCGACGAGCTGTCGGTGCGCGGCCTGGTCGAAGCGCTCATGCGCTACCGGCGCATCACCGGCATCCGCCGCCAGCTCGTCGATGATTTGATCCAGCAGCCGCCCGATCTGTTTGTGGGCGTTGATGCTTCGGATTTCAACCTCACGGTCGAGCACGAACTCAGGCAGCGTGGCATCCCGGCCATCCAGCTGGTGTGCCCGTCGATCTGGGCCTGGCGACCGGAGCGCGTGACCAAGATCCGCGAGAGCGTG
>Ga0255277_1000097_pt1 | contig 13037 bp, 10 predicted proteins | sample AtltaT_7_FD_183709 | JGI IMG/M metagenome (GOLD analysis project Ga0255277, IMG submission 183709) | Metatranscriptome of freshwater microbial communities from Altamaha River, Georgia, United States - Atl_Cont_RepA_8d (Metagenome... | ecosystem: Environmental > Aquatic > Freshwater > River... | reverse complement strand
GTCGACTCGCGCCCCCATACATGAACGCCCCAAATACCCTCCATCACCTGCTCAACGCTGGCACCGATAGCCCCCGGTTGCGCGAGATTCCGTACAACTACACCTCGTTTTCGGACCGTGAAATCGTGGAGCGCTTGCTCGGCGCCCCTGCGTGGGCCTTGCTCGGGCGTTTGCGGCAAGAGCGCCAGACGGGGCGCTCTGCACGCATGCTCTACGAGGTGTTGGGCGATATTTGGGTGGTTCAACGCAACCCCTATTTACAGGACGACCTGCTCGATAGCCCCAAGCGGCGCCATCAACTGGTCGAGGCCTTGCACCACCGCTTGCACGAGGTAGCGCGCCGCCGCACCCCGGAAGTGGACGCCGAGCGGGACCAACTCGTGGGCGAGCTGCTCGCCCAAGCGCGTCAAGCGGTCGAGCGTTTTGCCGCGCAGTTTGAGGCCTTGGCCGATTTGCGCCGCCAAGCCACCCGACTCTTGCGCCGCCACACCGCGCACGACAACATCAAATTTGACGGTCTCTCGCGCGTGAGCCATGTGACCGATGCGACCGACTGGCGGGTGGAATACCCCTTTGTGGTGCTCACTCCGGATTCCGAGGCCGAAATGGCCGCTTTGGTGCAGGCCTGCATTCAGTTGGGCCTGACCATCGTCCCCCGCGGGGGCGGAACAGGCTATACCGGTGGGGCCATTCCCCTGACCTGGAAGAGCGCGGTGATCAACACCGAAAAGCTCGAAGCCATGAGCGAAGTCGAGTGGTTGACTTTGCCTGGGCTTGACCAACCCGTCCCCACGGTGTGGACCGAGGCGGGTGTGGTCACGCAACGCGTGGCTGACGCGGCTGAGCGGGGCGGCTTTGTTTTTGCCGTGGATCCCACTTCGGCCGAGGCCAGCTGTATCGGCGGCAACATCGCCATGAACGCGGGCGGCAAGAAGGCCGTGCTGTGGGGCACCGCCCTGGACAACCTGGCGAGTTGGCGCATGGTGACCCCGGACGCCAAATGGCTCGAGGTGGTGCGTATCGGGCACAACTTGGGCAAGATTCATGACGCTGAATCGGCGCGCTTTGAGCTGCGCTATTTCGAGGCCGACGGCAAAACCCCCATTCGCACCGAAACCCTGGACATCCCCGGCCCCGCGTTCCGCAAAGCCGGCTTGGGCAAGGACGTGACCGACAAATTCCTCAGCGGCCTGCCCGGCGTGCAAAAAGAAGGCTGCGATGGCCTGATCACCAGTGCCCGTTGGGTGGTGCATCGCATGCCCAGCCATACCCGCACGGTGTGCTTGGAATTCTTCGGCCACGCCCGTGACGCGGTGCCCAGCATTGTGGAAATCAAGGATTTCATGTTCGCCGAGCAAAAACGCAGCGGCACGGTGCTCGCCGGACTCGAACACCTCGACGACCGCTACCTGCGCGCAGTGGGTTACTCCACCAAGAGTAAACGCGGGGGGCTGCCCAAGATGGTCTTGATTGGGGACATTGCCGGAGACGACCCCGACGCCGTGGCGGCGGCCACCTCCGAGGTGGTTCGTCTCGCCAACACCCGCAGTGGCGAAGGCTTTGTGGCGGTGAGCCCGGAGGCCCGCAAAAAATTCTGGCTCGACCGCAAGCGCACCGCCGCCATCAGCCGTCACACCAACGCCTTCAAGGTCAATGAGGATGTGGTCATCCCCTTGCCCCGCATGGCCGAGTACACCGACGGCATCGAGCGCATCAACATCGAACTCTCCCTGCGCAACAAGATTGAGCTTTGCGATGCCTTGGAGCGTTTCCTGGCCCAGGGGCAGTTGCCGCTGGGCAAATCCGACGACGCTGCCGATATCCCCTCGCCTGAGTTGCTCGAAGACCGTGTCACGCAGGCCCGCCAGTGCATCGCCGCCGTTCGAGCCGAGTGGCAGGATTGGCTCGCGCGTTGTGACGACTTGTTCCCCCAATTGCAAGACCACAGCCTGCGCGCCAGTTGGAAGCTGCAAATTCGCACGCCCTTGCAGCACATTTTTTCCGGCGCGGCATTCGCCCCCATTCTGCGCGAGTGCGAGGCCATCCATCAACGCGTGCTCAAGGGCCGGGTATGGGTGGCGCTGCACATGCACGCTGGGGACGGCAATGTCCACACCAACATTCCTGTCAATAGCGACAACTACGCCATGCTGCAAACCGCGCATGAGGCGGTGGCGCGCATCATGGTGCTTGCGCGTTCGCTCGACGGCGTGATTTCGGGCGAACACGGCATTGGCATCACCAAGCTCGAATTCCTCAGCGACGAGGAGCTACGCCCCTTCGCGCAGTACAAATCCCGCGTGGATCCGAACGGGCATTTCAACAAAGGCAAGCTCATGCGCCACGACGGGCGCGACCCGGATTTGCGCCAAGCCGACCTGCGCCATGCCTACACCCCGAGCTTTGGCCTCATGGGGCACGAATCGCTCATCATGCAGCAGTCCGACATTGGCGCGATTGCCGATAGCGTTAAGGACTGCCTGCGCTGCGGCAAATGCAAGCCCGTTTGCAGCACGCATGTGCCGCGCGCCAACTTGCTCTATTCGCCGCGCAACAAAATTCTGGCCACCTCCCTGCTCATCGAAGCCTTCCTCTACGAAGAGCAAACACGCCGAGGGGTATCCATCAAGCATTGGCAGGAATTCGAAGATGTGGCCGATCACTGCACGGTCTGCCACAAGTGCTTGAGCCCTTGTCCAGTGAAGATCGATTTTGGCGACGTCACCATGAACATGCGCAACCTCTTGCGCAAGATGGGGCAAAAGAGCTTCCGCCCCGGTCACGCGGCGGCCATGTTCATGCTCAACGCCACGCGCCCAGAGACCATCAAGCTCGCCCGCGCCCTCACGGTGGATGTGGGCATGCGCGTGCAACGCTGGGCCAGTGATTTGCTGCAAGTGGTTGCGCGACGTCAAACGCGTAAGCCCCCGGCCACGGTGGGCGCACCGCCGCTCAAGGAAGAGGTCATCCACTTCGTCAACAAGAAAATGCCCGGCAACCTGCCCAAGCGCACAGCGCGGGGTTTGCTCGACATCGAAGACAAAGATTACGTGCCCATCATTCGTAATCCCGAGACCACGACGACGGAAACCGAAGCCGTGTTTTATTTCCCGGGTTGCGGCTCCGAGCGCCTCTTTAGCCAGGTGGGTTTGGCCACCCAGGCCATGCTCTGGCACGCCGGGGTGCAAACCGTGCTGCCGCCGGGCTACCTCTGTTGCGGGTACCCGCAACGCGGCGCGGGGCAGTTCGATCGGGCGGAAAAAATCATCACCGACAACCGAGTCCTGTTCCACCGCGTGGCCAACACGCTCAACTACCTTGACATCAAAACCGTGGTGGTGAGCTGCGGCACCTGCTATGACCAACTCCAGGGCTACAAGTTCGAGGAAATCTTCCCCGGCTGTCGCATTGTGGATATTCACGAATACCTGCTCGAAAAAGGCATCACCCTGGATGGGGCTCAGGCCGGTGGCTACCTCTACCACGACCCCTGCCACAGCCCAATGAAGCAGCAAGACCCCCTCAAGACGGTGCGATCGCTGGTGGGCTCGGAAGTCCTCAAGAGCGATCGTTGCTGCGGGGAGTCTGGAACACTGGGCGTGACGCGCCCCGACATCTCGACTCAGGTGCGTTTCCGCAAGGAAGAAGAACTGCGTCGCAATGAAGCCACCCTGCGCGCGCAGACGGGTGAGGCGCAAGGCAATCTCAAAATCCTCACCAGCTGCCCGAGTTGCTTGCAGGGGCTGTCGCGTTATGGCAACGACTTGCAAAACGGATTGCTCGAAGCCGATTACATTGTGGTGGAAATGGCGCGCCACATCCTGGGCGAGCAATGGCTGCCCGAATACGTCACCCGTGCCAATGCCGGCGGCATTGAGCGGGTGCTGGTCTGAACCCCAAGGAAACACGCCCATGACTGCCACCACGGTTCCCGCCCCCGAGTCGCTCACCGTTCACGGCACCTCCCGGGTGCTGGAAATCCGCTTCACCGACGGCGCGAGTTTCAGCATTCCCTTTGAGCTCATGCGCATCTACAGCCCCTCGGCCGAGGTCAGGGGGCACGGGCCCGGCCAAGAGGTCTTGCAAACGGGCAAACGCCAGGTGGATATTCTGGAGCTCGAGCCGGTGGGGAACTACGCCGTCAAGCCAAGCTTTTCCGATGGGCACGACACCGGCCTCTACACCTGGGAGTACTTGTACTTTTTGGGCCAACAACAAACCCAACTTTGGGCCGATTACGAGGATCGTTTAAAGGCGGCTGGCGCCTCGCGTGACGACCCCATGCCCCAGTCCGCCGGCGCGGGTTGCGGCCACCACCACTGAGCATCGCCATGGCCGAGACGCATTTTGGATATCAGCGGGTCGAGGAAGCGGACAAGGCGCGCAAGGTGCGCGGCGTGTTTGACTCCGTGGCCGCCAAGTATGACGTGATGAACGACCTCATGTCGGCTGGCTTGCACCGGGCTTGGAAGCGCTACACCCTGATGGTGGCCAACCTTAAGCCGGGGCAGCGCGCGCTCGACATTGCCGCCGGCACGGGGGATTTGACGCGTGGCTTTGCCCGGCAGGTGGGCCCCACGGGCGAGGTCTGGCACACCGACATCAATGAAGCCATGCTGCGCGTGGGGCGGGACCGACTGCTCGACGAGGGCCTGCTTTTGCCCAGCGTGGTGTGTGACGCCGAGCGTCTGCCCTTTCCCAACGCCCATTTCGACCTCGTTTGCGTGGCCTTTGGCCTGCGCAACATGACCCATAAAGACCGCGCGCTCACCGAGATGGCGCGCGTCCTCAAGCCCGGCGGGAAGCTGCTGGTCCTGGAGTTCTCCAAGGTGGCCAAACCCCTTGAAAAACCCTACGACTGGTATTCTTTCCATATCTTGCCCAAACTAGGGGCCTGGGTGGCTGGAGACGAGGCCAGTTATCGATACTTGGCGGAGTCCATCCGCATGCACCCAGATCAAGAGGCGTTGAAGCAATTGATGAAACAGTCGGGTTTTGGGCATGTGGATGTGCACAACCTCACAGCAGGCCTGGTGGCGCTGCATGTGGGCATCCAATGCGGATAGGCCTGTGCGTAATTTGCGAGGAGAAACCATGAAGACCTATGCCTTGATTTTGGCCTGTGCGATGTCCCTGACGAGCCTGCATGCCCAAGCGGCCAAGCGCTTGGGCGGTGGTAAGTCCGTCGGACAGCAGTCGAGCCAAGTCACCCAGCGCGAGGCGGCACGCCCTGCGCCCACCAATACCCCGGCGACGCCGGCTCAAGCCGCGCCAAACACGGCGCCTCAAGCCCAGCCCGCTGCAGCGACACCATCGCCTGTGGCGGCACAGCCACAGCGCAAGCCCTGGGGTGCCATGCTCGGCGGATTGGCCGCAGGCCTGGGCCTGGCTTGGCTTGCCCACTCCCTCGGGTTTGGCGAGGCTTTTGGTGAAATCTTGCTCATGGGCTTGGTGTTGATGCTGGCCGTGGTGCTCATTGGGGCGTTTTTGCGCCGTCGTCAGGGTGGCTCTGCGGCCCCGGCTTACGCCTATCAAGGCGCGGGCGCGACTGCCGAGCCCTCGGCCTTGCCCCAGTACAACCCTCGCAACGTTGGCAACGACGCCTCGGCACGCCCCATGGATACCGAACCCAGCTACGCCGCGCCTGCGGCACGTCAGGGTGCGTTGATTGGATCGGCCATCGCCACTGAGTCGGGCTGGAGTGTGCCCGCTGGATTTGACCGTCAAGGTTTTGAGACCGCTGCCAAGGAGACCTTCGTCACCTTGCAAAAAGCCTGGGATCGGGCCGATATCCCGTCCCTGCGCACCATGATGACGGACGGCATGCTGACCGAAATCCGTCAGCAATTGGCTGAGCGTGAAGCTCAAGCTCCCGGCGCCCCCAACCAGACCGATGTGGTCATGCTGGAGGCTCAGCTGCTGGGCATCGAAGACACCGGCGCGTTCTACCTCGCCAGCGTCGAGTTCTCAGGCTTGATTCGGGAAGATCCCTCTGCGGGTCCCACCCCCTTCCGCGAGGTCTGGAACATGTCCAAGCCCAAGGATGGCAGCAGCGGCTGGCTGGTGGCTGGCGTACAGGCGCTCGAGTGAATTGCGCCTCCCGCCTTAGGGAATAATCGGGGACCATGGCCACATCGTCCCCGCTTTCTTTTTTGGACGCGCTTCGCGAGCGCATCACCGCCCACCCTCCCCCAGGGTGGCCGCCGCCGCCTTGGCTGATCCATGAGATCACCCAGCGGGCCTTGTTGTTGGTCAACCACGTCGTCATGCAGGAGCCGCAAGCCATGGCGCGCATGCGTGCGCACCAGGGTCGGCGCATCACCTTGGCCTGGCAAGGGCTTGAGGTGCATGTGGCCGTCACCCCGGCGGGTCTGCTCGAAGCGCTGCCCAGCGCGGCGACGCCCGCCGACCTTCGCTTAGTCTTGGCCGACACTGACCCCCGCGAGGCCCTTCGGGCCTGGCTTGAAGGGGGTAAGCCTCGCTTGCACGTGCAGGGCGATGTCATGCTGGCTGCCGATATCAATTGGCTGGTCGACCACCTGCGCTGGGAAGTGGAGGAAGATCTGGCGCGCTGGCTGGGCGACGCCCGAGCCCACCAGGTCATGCAGGTTGCCCGGCGTTTGGGTGAAGCCTTGCGCAGGTGGGTGGTGCAGCGTGCCACCCCTGGAGCTGCGCCATGACGCGCTTGCTGCGAAGCTTCACGATTGTCTACATTGTCCTGCGCCATGGGCTCGATGCCCTGCTTCTCGGGAGTTTCAAGCATCCCCTCCTGCGTTTGGCCGCGCGGCTTTTGAGCCTGGGGCGCGACCTGCACAAACCCCGCGGCGAGCGCTTGCGTCAGGCCTTGGAGGAGCTGGGCCCGATCTTCGTGAAGTTTGGTCAAGTGCTCTCCACCCGACGCGACTTGTTGCCCCCCGACATCGCCGAGGAATTCGCCCGCTTGCAAGACCGGGTGCCGCCCTTTCCCAGCGAGACGGCCATGGCCATCATCGAGCGGGCCTATGGAAGGCCTCTGTCGGCGGTTTTTGAGAGCTTTGAGCGTGAGCCCGTGGCGAGTGCGTCCATTGCACAGGTGCACTTTGCCACCTTGCGAGACCGCCAAGGCCAAGTGCGCGAAGTGGCCGTCAAGGTGCTGCGCCCTGGCATGTTGAGCGTGATCGACAAAGACCTGGCCCTCATGCGCACCATGGCGGTTTGGTTGGAGCGGCTCTCCAACGATGGCAAGCGCCTCAAGCCCCGTGAGGTGGTGGCCGAGTTCGACAAGTATTTACACGACGAACTCGACCTCATTCGCGAGGCCGCCAACGCCGCCCAGTTACGCCGCAACATGAGCGGTCTCGATTTGGTGCTGATTCCCGAGATGTTTTGGGATTTCTGCCGCACCGATGTGCTCGTGATGGAGCGCATGGCCGGGGTGCCCATCAGCCAGGTTGAGCGCTTGCGCGAGGCGGGCGTGGATATCCCTAAGCTCGCGCGCGATGGCGTGACCATTTTCTTCACCCAGGTGTTTCGCGATGGGTTTTTCCACGCCGACATGCACCCGGGCAACATCATGGTGAGTCTGGCGCCAGCGACCTTTGGTCGCTATGTGTCCTTGGACTTTGGCATCGTGGGCACGCTGACGGAGTTCGACAAGGAGTACTTGGCGCAGAACTTCACCGCGTTTTTCCGCCGCGACTATAAACGGGTAGCCGAACTTCACATCGAATCGGGTTGGGTGCCACCGGAGACCCGGGTGGATGAGCTCGAGTCGGCGATTCGGGCCGTTTGCGAGCCGTATTTTGATCGTCCCCTCAAAGAAATTTCGCTGGGCATGGTGCTCATGCGCCTCTTCCAAACCTCGCGCCGCTTCAATGTGGAAATCCAACCCCAGTTGGTCTTGTTGCAAAAAACCTTGCTCAACATCGAAGGCTTGGGGCGTCAACTCGATCCCGATCTGGATTTGTGGAGCACCGCCAAACCCTTTCTGGAGAAGTGGATGGTCGAGCAAGTGGGGCCGCGCAAACTCTGGGAGCAGTTGCGCTCGGAGGCGCCGCGCTACGCCAAGCTACTCCCCGGCTTGCCTCGCTTGCTCCATGATTTCCTGCAAACACCGCAGGGGCCCTCACCCCTGCTGATGCAGCGTTTGCTCGAGGAGCAGCGCACCACCAATCGACTCTTGCACCGATTGGGCTGGGTTGGCATGGGTTTCCTGCTGGGCGTCCTGTCCATGCAGTTCCTTGGGACGTCTTACTAATTCAACAGGAGGTTGTCTGGTATGTTGCTCACCTTGGTGATGGTTTATTTGCTGGGCACGATTGTGATCGGCCTGATTGCGGCCAAGCGGGTGAAAAACGCCGCCGACTTTGCGATTGCCGGACGACATTTGCCTCTCTACATGATTGTGACCACCACCTTTGCCACGTGGTTTGGCTCCGAAACTGTTTTGGGAATCCCCGCCAAGTTTGTCAATGGCGGCCTCAGCGGCGTGGTGGAGGATCCTTTCGGCGCGGGCAGTTGTTTGATATTGGTCGGGCTTTTTTTCGCGGGTCGCCTCTACCGCATGACCTTGTTGACGATCAGCGACTATTACCGGGAGCGCTATGGTCGGGCGGTGGAGACGATTTGCTCCATCCTCATCATGGTGAGCTACCTCGGCTGGGTTTCGGCCCAAGTCACGGCGCTCGGCCTGGTCTTTAACGTCCTCTCGGGCGGCACCATCGGCTTGCCCATGGGCATGCTCATTGGGGTTGTCTCCATTTTGGCTTACACCCTCTTTGGCGGCATGTGGTCGGTGGCGGTGACCGATTTCATCCAAATGATCATCTTGGTGGTGGGCTTGTCCGTTCTGGCCGTGTTCGCCGCGGATCAAGCGGGGGGGGCTGAGAAAGTGATCACCCTCGCGACCTCCCAAAACCTCTTTCAGTTCTTCCCTGAGCCCGATTTCAAAGAGTGGCTGTTTTTCATTGGCGCGGCGGTCACCATCATGTTTGGATCGATCCCGCAACAAGACGTCTTTCAGCGCGTGATGTCAGCCAATAGCGCCAAAGCGGCCACTTGGGGGCCGGTCATTGGCGGGGTGTGCTACATCTTGTTTGCTTTCGTGCCCATGTTCTTGGTGGTGAGCGCGCTCATCATCATGCCCGAGCAGGCGGCGGACCTGATTGCCGATGACCCCCAAAAGGTCTTGCCTACCTTGGTGGTCGAACACATGCCCTTTGTGATGCAAGTCCTGTTCTTTGGCGCCCTGCTCTCGGCCATCAAGTCTTGCGCCTCCGCCACCTTGCTCGCCCCGAGCGTGACCTTCACCGAGAACATCTGGCGCCAGTTCCACCCGCACCAAAGCGATGCCCAGGCCCTGAAGGCCATGCGCGTGACGGTGTTGGTTTTTAGCGGTTTGGTTCTGGCCTACGCCATCCTGATGCAAGGCACTTCCATTTATGAAATGGTCTCGGGTGCCTATCAGGTCACCCTGGTGGGGGCTTTCATCCCCCTGTTGTTCGGCCTGTATTGGCCGCGCGCCACGACCCAAGGGGCGCTTTTCAGCATTGTGTTGGGCATTTTGGCTTGGCTGCTGTTCCTTGCCACCCCGGCGGGCGAAGTCTTCCCCCAGCAACTCGCGGGCTTGCTCGCCAGCCTGGTGGGAATGCTGGCGGGCTCCCTCGGGCCGCAGGCGATCCGCAACCGCCATGGGGCACATTACCGCCTGGCGGGTGGGGGCGCCCATTGAAAACCGGGGCAGGGACGCCATTTATAATGGTTGGTTTGTCCTATCCACGATTCCTGCCATGCCCATCTATGCCTACAAATGCGCGTCCTGCGGCCATGCCAAGGACGTTTTGCAAAAAATTTCCGACGCGCCCCTGACCGAATGTCCGGCTTGCGGCGCGCAAGCCTTTGCCAAGCAGCTCACGGCCGCCGGTTTCCAGCTCAAGGGCTCAGGTTGGTACGCCACCGATTTCCGCGGCGGCTCGACCTCCGCGGCCACGGACAGCCCCGCGTCTGAGGCCGCCAGCAGCGGTAACTCTGCCACGGAGACGGCCACTGCCACTGCGGCGACGCCCTGTGGCGGCTCCTGCGCCTGCCATTGAGGCCCGAGACCATGCCCGTTCGCAAGTACCTCCTCGCAGGCCTGTTGGTGTGGACGCCGCTGGCCATCACCGTGGCGGTGCTGAGCTGGCTGGTCGATTCGCTCGACGGCGCATTCATCGGCACCATCACCCGCCTGCACCTGCTCTCACCCGAGACCATCGCCTGGCTCGCCCAGGTGCCCGGTTTGGGCGTGATATTGGTGGCCATTGGCCTTTTGGCCACCGGCGCCTTGGTCTCCAATGTGGCGGGCCGCTGGTGGGTTCGCCAGTGGGACCGACTCTTTACCCACATCCCGATCGTCAAATCCATCTACACCAGTGTCAAAAAGGTTTCGGACACCTTGTTCTCCGACAGCGGCAACGCTTTTCGTCAGGCCTTGCTCGTGCAGTACCCGCGTCAAGGTGTTTGGACCATCGGATTTCAGACCGGGACGCCTTCTGGAGAGGTGGCACGCCATCTGGGTGAAGATTGGATGAGCATTTACGTGCCGACCACGCCCAACCCCACCAGCGGCTTCTTCCTGGTGGTTCCGCGGTCCGAGGTGATCGTGCTCGACATGAGCGTTGACGAAGCTCTGACCTATGTCATTTCCATGGGCGCCGTGGCTCCGGGCGCCCAAGTCTCCCCCAAAGAAAGCAAGTAATCATGGCCATGCGTTCCCACTATTGCGGTCTCGTGACCGAGGCCCTCATTGGCCAGACTGTGACCCTTTGTGGTTGGGTCAACCGTCGGCGCGATCATGGCGGCGTCATCTTCATCGACCTGCGCGATCGCGAAGGCCAGTGCCAGGTGGTGTGCGATCCCGACCGCCCCGAGATGTTCCGCACCGCCGAAGATTTGCGCAACGAGTTCTGCATCCAGATCAAGGGTTTGGTGCGTGCCCGTCCCGAGGGCACGGTCAACGACAACCTCAAGAGCGGCAAGATCGAAATTCTTTGCCACGAGTTGGTGGTGCTCAATGCCTCGGTCACACCGCCGTTCCAGATCGACGACGAAAACCTCTCCGAAACCACTCGCCTCACGCACCGCGTGCTCGATTTGCGCCGCCCCTACATGCAGCGCAACCTGATGCTGCGCTACAAAGTGGCGATGGAAGTGCGCAAGTACCTCGATGAAAACGGCTTCATCGACATCGAAACGCCCATGCTCACCAAGAGCACGCCCGAGGGCGCGCGTGACTACCTGGTGCCCAGCCGCGTGCACGATGGTCAATTCTTTGCCTTGCCGCAATCGCCCCAACTCTTCAAGCAATTGTTGATGGTGGCCGGTTACGACCGCTACTACCAGATCACCAAGTGCTTCCGCGACGAAGACTTGCGCGCCGATCGTCAACCCGAATTCACCCAAATCGATATCGAAACTTCCTTCCTGACCGAAGAAGAAATTCGGACCATGTTCCAAGGCATGATCAAGCGGGTGTTTGTCAACACCATGAACATCGACCTGGGCGATTTCCCGGTCATGGCCTACAGCGAGGCCATGCATCGCTTTGGTTCGGATAAGCCCGATTTGCGTGTCAAGCTCGAATTCACCGAGCTCACCGACGTCATGGCCGATGTCGAGTTCAAGGTCTTCAGCGGCCCGGCTACCATGAAGGGCGGTCGTGTGGTGGCGCTGCGGGTTCCGGGTGGTGCCGACATCAGTCGCAGCGAGATTGATGAATACACCGAATTCGTGAAGATTTATGGCGCCAAGGGTTTGGCTTGGATCAAGGTCAACGACTTGGCCAAAGGCCGTGAAGGCTTGCAGTCACCGATCGTCAAAAACCTGCACGACGCCGCCATCGAGGCGGTGCTCACGCGCACCGGCGCGCAAAACGGCGATATCCTCTTTTTTGGCGCCGACAAGGCCAAGATCGTCAACGACGCCATTGGAGCCCTGCGCTTGCGCGTGGGCCACAGTGAATTGGCGAAAAAGAACGGCTTGTTTGAGGACCGCTGGGCGCCGCTGTGGGTGGTCGATTTCCCCATGTTCGAATACGACGAGGAAGCCGACCGTTGGACCGCCGTCCACCATCCCTTCACCGCGCCCAAGGACGGACACGAGGATTGGATGGTCACCGCCCCCGAGAAGTGCGTTGCCAAAGGCTACGACATGGTGCTCAATGGCTGGGAAATCGGCGGCGGCTCGGTGCGTATCCATCGTGCCGACGTGCAACAAAAAGTCTTTGACGCCTTGCGCATCTCCCCCGAGGAAGCTCAGCTCAAATTCGGCTTCTTGCTCGACGCCTTGCAATACGGTGCGCCTCCCCACGGCGGCCTGGCCTTCGGTTTGGACCGCATCATCACCCTGATGACCGGGGCGGAATCCATTCGCGACGTCATCGCCTTCCCCAAAACCCAGCGCGCGCAGTGCTTGTTGACCCAGGCACCCTCGCCGGTGGATGAGAAACAGTTGCGCGAGTTGCACATTCGCTTGCGCAATCCCATGCCCGCGTGAGCCTGAGCCAACGCCTGTCCCTGCCCGACGGGCGAGGCCTGGCCTACACGCGGTCGGGGCCCGAGACGGCTGCGGTCTTGCTCTGTTTGCCGGGCTTGCTGGAAACCCGGCAAACCTTTGATCCGCTGATCCAACAGGCCGAAGCGGCCGGTCTGGATCTGCAAATCATCAGCTTGGACTGGTGCGCCAGAGGGGACTCCGACCCCTTGCCCGGCGATATCGGCTATGCCTTCTCGGTCTACTTGCAGGATTTGAATCACGCCATCGCGGCCCTGGTGCCCGACACCTCGCGTGCGCTCAACCTGCTGGGTACCAGCATGGGGGGCTTGCTGGCTTTTTTACTACGTGGCGCAAGGCCGACGGCCAGTGGCGCATATCCTCCTCAATGACATCGGCTTGAGCTTGGATTGGACGTCCATCCTGGGGCTCTACCGTGGCGGCGCTGACGAGGGCCTGCGCCAAGACCCCTTGGCCTGGGCGCGCGCGTTGCGCGTTACCCCGGGGGCGCTCCAAGGCGTGGCATCGCC
>Ga0255277_1000096_pt1 | contig 13040 bp, 10 predicted proteins | sample AtltaT_7_FD_183709 | JGI IMG/M metagenome (GOLD analysis project Ga0255277, IMG submission 183709) | Metatranscriptome of freshwater microbial communities from Altamaha River, Georgia, United States - Atl_Cont_RepA_8d (Metagenome... | ecosystem: Environmental > Aquatic > Freshwater > River... | reverse complement strand
TCGGACACGACGCGCACCACGTACGGAAAATCCGTCTCGAGGTCGGGCATCACACCGGCAACACCACGCTTGGCGAGCCGGCCGTGGCCGATTTCGCGGCGCTTGGGCGCATTCAGACGACCGGTTTCGCCGACGCTGTACGGAGGAAAGTTGTAATGCAGCATGAACGCATCGCGCCACTCGCCTTCGATGCTATCGACGAGCTGGGCATCTTTGCCGGTGCCCAGCGTCGCGACCGCCAGCACCTGCGTCTCACCGCGCGTGAACAGCGCGGAACCATGCGTGCGCGGCAGCACGCCGGCACCGATGCTGATCGGACGGACCGTGCGGGTATCGCGGCCGTCGATACGAGGATGGCCGCCGATGATGCGGTTGCGAACGACGCGCGCTTCCAGATTGAAGAACGCGTCTTTGACCGCGCCTTCCTCGAAGCGAGCGTTGTCACCCGAGCAAAGCGCAGCAATGATGTCCTTGCGCACCGCGTCCACCGCGTCGTGACGGGCCGACTTGTCGGTGACTGCGTAGGCCGAGACGACACGCGCCTCATAAGCGTTGATCGCAGTGGTCAGCTCGGTCGCTTCCGCGGCCGGCTGCCAGTTCCAGCGGGGGCGACCGGCTTCGGCGACCAGCTCGTTGATCGCATTGATCGCAACCTGCATTTCAGCGTGGCCGAACAACACGGCGCCGAGCATCACATCTTCCGGCAACTGCTTGGCTTCGGACTCCACCATCATCACGGCCGTCGCGGTACCGGCCACAACCAACTCCAGCTCCGATGTCTTGAGCTGCGTGGCCGTCGGATTGAGGATGTACTGGCCGTTGGCATAGCCAACCTTGGCCGCAGCGATCGGGCCCTGGAACGGAACACCCGACAACGCCAGCGCCGCCGATGCGCCTAGCATCGCCGGGATATCACCTTCGACTTCCGGGTTGAGCGACATCACCATCGCCACAATCTGGATTTCGTTATAAAAACCTTCCGGGAACAGCGGACGGATCGGACGGTCGATCAAACGCGACGTCAGCGTTTCGCGCTCGGTCGGGCGACCTTCGCGCTTGAAGAACCCACCCGGGATACGGCCGCCGGCGTAGGTACGCTCCATGTAGTCAACCGTCAGCGGGAAGAAATCCTGACCGGCTTTGGCTTCTTTCTTGGCAACGACGGACACCAGCAAAACGGTGTCGTCGACGTTGATCATCACGGCGGCCGTCGCTTGGCGAGCAACGTGTCCGGTTTCGATGGTCACATTGTGAGAGCCGTACTTGAAGCTCTTCTTGATCGGTGTCGCGGGGGTGGCGGGAATCGCCATAGGAGTGCTCACTTTTCTAGTTTGAAAGCTCAGGAGCGCATTGCGCTGCGCCTGCTGGGACGACCAGGAACTGCGGAAACGACAATGGGGTCATGCGCAATGCCAGCCCGCGGCGATGGACTCGCCTTGCGGACCGGGCATCGCATGACCCCACGGGTGAAGCGGGAACGCGACCGGCTGGATCAGCGGCGCAAGCCCAGATCACCGATCAGCTTGGCGTAGCGCGCTTCGTCCTTGCGCTTCAGGTAATCCAGCAGGCTGCGACGCTGGTTGACCATCTTCAGCAGGCCGCGGCGGGAATGATGATCCTTCGCGTTCTTTTCGAAGTGGCCGGAGAGGTCGGCAATGCGGGCGGACAGCAGGGCCACCTGGACTTCCGGGGAGCCGGTATCGCTCTTGCCGCGCGCGTACTTCTCGACGACGCTGGCTTTCTGTTCAACGCTGAGGGTCATTCTAAAAAACTCCGAAAACGTGTCTAAAGCTCTAACAAAGTCCGTAATTGTAGCCTCCCTGGGAGGCAGTCACAAGTCGCGGCGTTAATCAGGTGTCGGCAGCAGCCAGCGCTCTGGTGCCAGCAGGCCATCATCAAGGACGCGCGCCATTCCGCAAAGTCGGTCGCGTGCGTCAACCACTGCGATCCGCCCCGGCGACAGCCCGGGAATCCGCAAGCGACGCCCTCCCAACAGCAGCGCCAACTGCGTTTCGTCAGCCTGCCAGCGTGGCCAATCGGCAAGACCGGCCAACGGCGGCGTTAACAGCGCATCCAAAGCCGGCTGCCCCTGCTCTGCCGCATGGTGCAGTGCTTCGAAGCTGAGCATCGGCGTCGGCGCCGCAAACGGGCTGGCGCCGATGCGCCTCAACGCCCCCAGATGCGCCTGCTGTCCGACGGCAGCCGCAATGTCTTCCGCTAACGTGCGGATATAGGTGCCCTTGGAGCACACGATATCCAGGTCCAATCGCCCGGAAGCGTAGTCGATGACGTCCAGGCGATGAATCATGATCTCGCGCGCCGGCCGGTCGACCTCCTGCCCTGCACGCGCCAGATGATAAAGCGGCTGGCCTTGATGCTTCAGCGCCGAGTGCATCGGCGGAACTTGCGATATCGGGCCGCGAAACCGCGGAAGCACATTTTGAATATGCTCGAGCGTTACGTCTGACGGGTCGGATTGCTCCCTGACCTGTCCTTCGCCGTCGCCGGTCGTCGTGCTGACACCGAGTACGACGCTGGCGTGATAATGCTTGTCACCGTCGAGCAGCAAGCCACACAACTTGGTGGCTTCCCCGAAGCAGACCGGCAACAGACCCGTCGCGAGCGGGTCGAGGCTACCGGTATGGCCCGCGCGCTCTGCGTTGTAGAGCCTGCGGACGCGCTGCAAAGCCTCGTTGGAACTAAGGCCCAACGGCTTGTCGAGCAGCAGGATGCCGTCGATACGCCGCCATTTGGATCGAACCCGCCGCCGATTCACGCGTCGCTGTTGTCTTCGCCGTCGCGATTGCGGGCATTGCCCTCATCGCTCCGAATCGCTTCTCGTATGACCTGACTCACACGCGTGGCTTGCACCAGCTGCATGTCGCCGACGAAATGCAAAGCCGGGATATGTCGCAGCTTCAGACGACGCCCCAAGCCGAAACGCAGACGCCCGCTCGCGTGGTTCAGCACCTTGGCCGCTTCCGGAATTCGCTCGTCTTCGCCCATCACGCTGATGAAAACACTCGCATTGCGCATGTCGGGCGACGAATCGACACGAGTCACCGTGACGTTGCTAACGCGCGGGTCGGTCAGCTCGTCGCGAATCAACCCCGTCAGCTCACGCTGAAGTTGGATGTTGATTCGCGACTTTCGGGAGTATTCCTTCGGCACCGGCCCTCGACTCAGATCTGGTTCGTGCAGCTCAAGCGTCAGCCTTGACGGTGCGGCGGACTTCGATGCGCTGGAAGCACTCGATTTGGTCACCCGCCTTGACGTCGTTGTAGTTCTTCACGCCGATGCCGCATTCGGTACCGGCTTCGACCTTCTGAACGTCATCCTTGAAGCGGCGCAGCGACTCGAGCACACCCTCGTACACCACCGTCTGGTTACGCAGCACGCGGATCGGCAGGCTCTTCTGCACCGAGCCCTCGATGACCAAGCAGCCGGCGATGTTGCCGAGCAGCGAGCTGCGGAACACATCGCGAACCTGGGCGATGCCAACGATCTGCTCGCGCGTCTCGGTACCGAGCAAGCCCGCGATCGCACTGCTGACGTCGTCGATCACCTCGTAGATGATCGAGTAGTAGCGGACATCGACGCCGGAATCCTGAATGCGCTTACGAGCCTGACTGTCGGCACGGACATTGAAGCCGATGATGATCGCCTTGGACGCCAGCGCCAGATCGACATCAGACTCGCTGATGCCGCCGATGCTCGAGGTCAGCACGTTGACCTTGACCTCGGCGCTGGGCAGCTTGCGCAGCGCGTCGGACAAGGCTTCTGCCGAGCCCTGCACGTCCGTCTTGATCATCAGGTTCAGCTGCTTGGCATCCGGGCCTGCACCGTCGCCCATCTGCGCGAAGATCTGATCCATGCGCACCGCCTGCGACGAGGCCAGCTTCTGCTCGCGCATCTTCGACTCGCGCAGCAACGCCAGCTCGCGGGCTTTGCGCTCGTCGGCAACCACGACGACGTCGTCGCCGGCATCGGGCACGCCCGACAGACCGAGTACGGCAACCGGAATCGACGGACCCGCTTCTTTAACGGGGCGCCCCGCTTCGTCGAACATTGCGCGGACGCGGCCAAAGTGCGGGCCGGTCAGAATCACGTCGCCCTGCTTCAGCGTGCCGGCACGCACCAGCACGGTCGCCACCGGACCCCGTCCCTTCTCCAAAGAAGATTCGACAATGGTGCCGCGAGCGGGCACGTCGATCGGCGCTTTCAGTTCCAGCACTTCGGCCTGCAACAGGATCGCGTCGAGCAGGTCATCGATGCCCTGACCGGTCATCGACGAAACGCCGACGATCTGTACGTCACCACCGAAGTCTTCGGAGACGACTTCTTCCTTCAACAGGTCATTCTTGATGCGGTCAATCTTGGCGTCGTGCTTGTCGATCTTGGTGACCGCCACGACCATCGGCGCGCCTGCGGCGCGCGCATGCTGAATCGCTTCACGCGTTTGCGGCATCACGCTGTCATCGGCCGCAACGACCAGCACGACGATGTCGGTGATCTGGGCGCCGCGAGAACGCATGCGGGTAAACGCGGCGTGACCCGGAGTGTCGAGGAAGGTGATGACACCTTTCTCGGTCTTCACATGATATGCGCCGATGTGCTGCGTAATGCCGCCGGCCTCACCTGCAGCAACACGGGTCTTGCGAATGTAGTCGAGCAACGACGTCTTGCCGTGGTCGACGTGCCCCATGATCGTCACCACCGGTGCACGAATCACCTGCGGTACGTCCAGCTGCACGCCGGCGACGGCCTGCACCAGGCTGTCCTCGATATCGGTGGCCTTGCTGAGCCGGACCTTGTGGCCGAGTTCCTCGACCATCAGCGCAGCGGTGTCCTGGTCGATCGTTTGATTGATCGTGGCCATGACGCCGTTCTTCATCATGATCTTGATCAGCTCGGTCGCCTTGACCGCCAGACGGTTGGCGAGTTCACCGACGCTGATCGCTTCGGGCACTTCGACTTCACGAACGACGGGCGCCATCGGCCGCTCGAACGTATGCGCATTATCGACGCGCACCTGTCCAGTAGGCTTGCGCTTCTTCTTGTCGCGCTTGCCGCCCTTGCCTTCTGCAATGTGCAGCTCCGTACGACCGCGACCGCGATCACGATCGCGATCACTGGTGGTTGTCGTCGGCGCCGGTCGATCGGCCACTTTCTTCACAGCCGCTGTCGGAGCCGCGACCGGCGGCGGAGGCGGATTGGCCGCCATCAAACGCGCCGCCTCGGCCGCACGGGCGATATTTTCCTGCGCACGCCGCCGTGAATTCTCAGCGTCCATGCGGGCACGGTAGATCGGGTCCGACTTCATCCGTTCCAGGTGCTCGAGGCGGACGCGTTCCGCTTCATCCTGCTCGGCCTTAGCCTTGGCTGCCGCTTCGATACGGGCTTGTTCCGCCGCAGCCGCTGCAATCCTCTGCGCCTCGGCCTCGGCTTCGGCTCGCGCCTTGGCCTCCGGGTCCTCTACTGGAGCGGGCTCGGACTCCGGCTGGACTTCAACAACCGCCTCGTCCGCCGCAACCGCAACATCGTCGATCGGAGTCGGATGGTCAGAGTGCGCGACCTCGTCAACTGCAGTCTGCACCGCTTCGTCGATTGGACCGGCAACGTGCGACGAGCTGACTTCTTCGATATCCGACTGAAGGAACGTCCGCTTCTTCCGAACTTCGATGCTGACGGTTTTCGTCGGTGCGCCGCGGGCGCCGCCAAGGCGGAGCTCGGTGGTTTCTTTACGCTTGAGCGTGATCGACGGACGCGGCGCGCCCGGGACCGCGGAACCGCTGGCACCGACTGACGGCGCTCCCACGGGTGCCCGGGTCTTGGTGCGCAGATAGCCCAGCAACGCCAGCTTGTCGGCGCCGCTGATTGGCGACTTGGCGTTGTCGACGGAGACGCCCGCTTCCTTGAACTGCATGAGCAACTCGGCGACCGGCCGCTTCAGCTCATCTGCGAAATCTTGAACGGTAATGGACATGAATCCTCGTCTCGTATCGGGTGCGCCAGGTCAGGCGTACAGCTTCTGACGTGCGGCCATGATCAGCGCTTGGGCGCGGTTCTCGTCGAGCTGCACGGTTTCGAGCAGCTCGTCGGTCGCCAGATCGGCCAGGTTTTCGGCGGTGATGATGCCGGCCTCGGCGAGCAGGTAGGCGGTTTCTTCGTCCATACCGTTGATCGCCAGCAGATCATCAGCCGGCTTGACCGAGGCGGCGCGCTCGGCCTTGGCGATGGCCTTGGTCAACAGCACGTCGCGCGCACGGTTGCGAAGCTCCTCGACAATGGATTCGTCGAATTCTTCAATCTTCAGCAACTCTTCGGTCGGCACGTAGGCCACTTCCTCGAGACTGGTGAACCCTTCGTCGACCAGCACACCGGCCAACTCGGCATCGACATCGAGTTCCTGCATGAAGACATCGAGGATGCCGCGGTTCTCCTCGTCCTTCTTGGATTCCAGGTCACCGGTCGTCATCACGTTCAGCGTCCAACCGGTCAGCTCGGATGCCAAGCGGACATTCTGGCCGCCCCGTCCGATGGCCTGAGCCAGCTTGTCCTCGGCAACACCGATCGACATGCTGTGCGCGTCTTCGTCGATGACCACGTTTTCCACTTCAGCCGGCGACATCGCGTTGATGACGAACTGCGCGGGGTTCTCGTCCCACGGCACGATATCGACGCGCTCGCCCGCCAATTCGTTGGACACACTCTGAACGCGCGATCCACGCATGCCGACGCAGGCGCCGACCGGATCGATGCGCTTGTCCTTGGCTTGAACGGCAATTTTGGCGCGCAACCCGGGATCACGCGCAGCGCCCTTGAGTTCGATCAGCCCCTGCGCGATTTCCGGCACTTCCAGCTTGAACAACTCCATCAGGAATTGCGGCAAGGTGCGGGACATGAACAGCTGCGGGCCGCGGACCTGGGGTCCGACGTCGTACAGGTATCCACGGATACGGTCGCCTGGACGGGCCGGCTCGCGCGGAATCATGTGCTCACGCGGAATGATGGCCTCGGCGCTGCCGCCAAGATCCACGATCACAGCCCCGCGCTCGAGGCGCTTAATCAGACCGGTCAACAGCTCGCCGATGCGATGCTTGTAGGCTTCCACCACTTGGGCGCGCTCAGCCTCGCGCACTTTCTGCACGATGACCTGCTTGGCGCGCTGTGCACCGATGCGGCCAAAATCAATTGAGTCGATCTTCTGCTCGATGACCTCGCCCGGCTCGATATCCGGATAGTCCTTGCGGGCATAGCTCAGCTTGATCTGACGCTCAGGGAACTCGAACTCTTCGCTATCGTCCTCAAGCACCGTCCAGCGGCGATACGACTCGTAGTCGCCGGTGTTCTGATCGATCGACACGCGAACGTCCGACTCATCGCCGTAACGCTCCTTGGTCGCCGACGACAAGGCTGCCTCAAGTGCAGCAAAGATGGTCTCTTTATCGACGCCTTTCTCATTCGAGACGACGTCGGCCATCAGCAGGATGTTTTTGTTCACGGCTTCCCCTTGTCAAAATCCGGGATCAGTCGGGCTCGTTCGATCGTCGCGTACGGCAGCACGACGTCGCCAAGTTCGGTGGTAAGAGTGACGGCCTCATCGCTGGAACCGGCGATCACTCCGGTGTAGCGCTTGCGACCGTTGACGGGAGCCAGTAGTTGCACCCGCGCTTCCTCGCCCGCAAAACGGACGAAATGTTCCGGACGTGTCAACGGACGGTCCAGCCCTGGAGACGAGACCTCTAGCTGGTAGGGCGAACTGATCGGGTCCTCGACATCGAGGACGCCCGCCACTTCACGACTCACGGCCGTGCAGTCTTCGACGGTGATGCCTTCAGGAGAATCAATGAACAGGCGCAACATTGCGTAGCCGGTCGACGGAGCAAACTCCAGCAACACCAGCTCGTAACCCAGATCCGTGATGACCGGTTCCAGAAGCTCCTGCAGACGATCTCTCAGCAAACCCGCTCTCCTGCGTCACGAGGACGCCTCACCACATGTTCCAGACGTCAAAATAAAAAAAGGCCCACAAGGGGCCTGGCTCCAACACAATAAATTGGTAGCGGGGGCAGGATTCGAACCTACGACCTTCGGGTTATGAGCCCGACGAGCTGCCAGACTGCTCCACCCCGCACCAGACAGACGACTAGTATAGAGCCTTGTGCTCGACACTGCAATCTGAAAACCGCTTTGAAACACCAGCATACGACCCAAATCGCGAACCAAACCTCAACCAAATCTTGGTGCCGACGTCGAGACTCGAACTCGAACAGGTTTCCCCGCTACCACCTCAAGGTAGTGCGTCTACCAATTCCGCCACGTCGGCACGGACCGGTGAGGGCGCGCATCTTAACGTCACAAAACCGGTTTGTCTCGGCTTTTTTATCAAACTTGAAACTTTGAGCCAGCAGCGACGACGAGCCGCTGCTCGCGGACTGCAAATCGCTTACTCAGGAACCTTCGGGCCCTCGGGCTGAGCGCTATCGCCAGCCGGCGCGGCTACCGGTGCTTCGTCCGGAATGCTGACCTGAGCCGGCTCGGCTTGGGCCGGTACCGTGTCGACAACGCTCGCCGGAGCGGTTCCGCGACCGCCAACCCAATAGGCCAGCGCAAGGCTGGACACAAAAAACACGAAGGCCAACCCTGCCGTGACACGTGACAGAAAGTTGGCCGCTCCACGGGAACCGAACACGGTGCCGGAAGCGCCGCTACCAAACGCAGCGCCGGCATCGGCGCCCTTGCCGTGCTGGATCAGCACCAAGCCGATAAGCGCCACCGCGACAAGAACCTGAATGACAACGAGAAACGTGTGCATGCTAAAGATCCATCCTGAAGGTCCGCCGGAGCGGACAACTGACTGCTTGAGTTAGGGCCGGTGCGACGCGGACAAGGCCTGCGCAGCATCCGCGATCGCCATGAAGTCGGACGCTTTCAGAGCAGCGCCGCCAATCAGGCCGCCATCGATGTCGGCGCCGGCGAAGAGCTCGGCCGCGTTATCCGCCTTGCAGCTCCCGCCATACAACAGCCGGGTCGAGCCCGCGATGGTAGCATCCTGGGCCGCCAGCAAACCACGAATGAACGCGTGAGCCGTCTGGGCCTGGGCCGGCGTCGCCGTCTTGCCAGTGCCGATCGCCCATACCGGCTCGTAGGCCACGACGGCAGCCCCGAACGATGCGATACCGCATCTGGCGATGACCGCAGCCAATTGCTCACGCAAAACGGCCTCGGTCTGCCCCGCTTCACGCTGTTCCAAGGTCTCGCCGATACACAGGATCGGGATCAGCCCCAGAGCCTGTGCCGTGCTGAATTTATCGGCGACGAGCTGATTCGTTTCACCGTACAACGAACGGCGCTCTGAGTGACCCACCAATACATAACGACAGCCAAGCTCGGTCAGCATGGCCCCATGCGTTTCACCGGTGAATGCACCCGGCTTAATCTGCTCGCTGAGGTTCTGGGCACCCAGACTCACGCCGACCGGCAACGCGGCGCGAACCGAATCCAAGTAGACCGCCGGAGGGCACACCAGCAGTTCGACACGATCGACACTGCCGACACGAGCCGCGATGCCGCTAAGCAGTTCCGCATTGGCCGCACGGGAACCGTTCATTTTCCAGTTGCCGGCAACGAGATATTGGCGAGTCATTGAAGTTCCGTATGAGTTAAAACAATAAGTTGTGACTAGACGCTGCAAGCTTTGCGCACGCTGTCGGCAATCGCGTCGGCCTCGGACTGAGCGGCGCTCGCGTCACGGGCTTCGACCATCACGCGGATCAACGGCTCGGTGCCCGAAGCCCGCAGCAGAACCCGGCCAGACTCGCCGAGCCGGGCTTCACTGATCTGCACGGCGTGGCGTACATCATCGCGCTCAAGTACCGGTGCGGCCTTGCCCGTTACGGGAACATTGATCAGCACTTGCGGACACTTGTGCAGCCCGGCGACCAGTTCGGACAAAGGCACGCCGAAGTCGCGCATCGCCGCGAGAACCTGCAGGGCCGTGATGATGCCGTCCCCGGTGCTGGAGACGTCCAGACACAGGGTGTGGCCCGACGTCTCGCCGCCCAGCGAGGCACCGTGTCGACGCATCTGCTCGAGCACGTATCGGTCTCCAACCTTGGCCCGCAGCAGGTCGATGCCGAGAGCGGCCAGGGCCTGCTGAAGCCCCAGATTGCTCATCAGTGTGCCGACCACAGGCCCCGTTAGCACCTGACGAGACTGCCGGTGACGTGCGATCGCGAACAAAATCTGATCGCCGTCGACGGCCTGCCCGTGTTCGTCGACCATCAAACAGCGGTCGGCATCGCCATCGAACGCAATACCGAGATGCGCGCCACGCTCGACCACCGCGGACTTCAGCATCGCCAAATGGGTCGAGCCACAGTCGCGGTTGATGTTCAGTCCGTCTGGCTTGTCGCCGATCACGTGCACGGTGGCACCGAGCTTCCGCAGCACCTCAGGACCGACCTGGTAGGCGGCGCCGTTGGCGCAGTCGACCACCATCGTCAGGCCGGTGAGGTCGCCTCCACGATACCCGTCAGTGCAATAGCGAACGTAGCGCTGCGAGGCATCAACCAAGCGGCGCACCGGACCCAAATACTCAGGCTCAACACACTGTAGGTCGCGCTCCAGCCAGTCTTCAATCTCATGCTCGATGGCATCACTAAGCTTGTCGCCATCGGCAGAAAAGAACTTCACGCCGTTGTCGTGATGCGGATTGTGCGACGCACTGATCACAACGCCCGCTTGAGCCCCTACGTCGCGGGTCAGAAACGCAACGGCCGGCGTCGGCAACGGACCCAGCAGGCTGACCCTGACACCGGCGGCCGACAGACCAGCCTCGAGAGCGGACTCGAACATGTAACCCGAGCGGCGCGTGTCCTTACCGATCAGAACATGAGCGCCGGGGTCGCGTGCGAGCACCCGACCCGCCGCCCAACCCAGCTTCAATGCAAATTCGGGCGTCATCGGCGATTTGCCGACGTGGCCACGAATGCCATCGGTTCCAAAATACTGTCTGCTCATCCTGCCTTTTGTGTCGCTCGGGTTACGGCGGAGGCGAACCTTACCGCCTCGACCGTCGCGCGTACATCGTGCGCGCGAATGATAGACGCTCCTTGCCAGACTGCCAGCGTGGCGGCGGCAACGCTGGCATGCAGACGTTCGCCGACATTCAGGCCCAGCAACTGCTGAAACATCGATTTTCGCGACAGGCCGGCAAGCAACGGCGGGCCAAGTTCGACCAGATCCGGCAGCTCGGCCAGCAACTGCAGGTTGTGCTCCAACGTCTTGCCGAAACCAAAACCGGGGTCCAGCACGATGCGCTGAACCGGAATACCGGCATCGACACAGGTATCGAGTCGCTGTTGCAGAAACCGGCGCACATCGGTGGTGACGTGTTGATAACAGGGCGCCTGCTGCATCGTCTGGGGCTCGCCCTTCATGTGCATCAAGCAAACCGCGACGCGGTGGCGCGCGGCGACCTCGACGGCACCCGGCGCCAACAGCGCTCGCACATCGTTGATCAGGTCGGCGCCAGCAGCACAGGCGGCGTCCATAACTTCAGGCTTCAGCGTATCGATCGAAATCCAGACGGGATGAGTCCCGCGGAGCCGTTCGATCAACGGAAGAACCCGATCAATCTCTTCGGAAACCGACACCGGCAACGCTCCAGGCCGGGTCGATTCGCCACCAACATCGATGATCAAAGCGCCCTCGCCGATCATCCGCTCTGCTTGCGCCAGCGCCAGGTCGACAGAAACGAAGCGACCGCCATCGGAGAACGAGTCCGGCGTGCAGTTAAGGATGCCCATGACCACAGGCTCGGCGAGGTCCAGCACCCGTTCGCGCGATACCAGTTGCAGCGGCTTGTTCTGCGGCAAGTAGACCGACTCCATCAAGCAAGAGGCCGGCTCGGGGCCGGCCTCTCTAACGACGACAGCAAAAACGACTTACGGGGGCGAGCCCGCCGGCCGCGGCGTCGTTGACGGCGGCATCGCACTGGCGCCCGAACCACTGCTACGCGGCGGTGGGTTGGAGCGCGGCCCGCCGTCAGTCCAGCTCTCCGGCGGACCCGGCGTGCGGCCGGCCATGATCGCGGCGATCTGCTCGCTGTCGATCGTCTCGTACTTCAGCAAGGTCTCGGCCATGATGTGCAGCTTGCCCAGATTGTCTTCGAGGATCGTCTTGGCACGGGCGTAGTTGCTTTCGATAACACCACGAACTTCCTGATCAATTGCGTATGCCGTGTCGTCGGACACGTTCTTGGTCTGTGTCACGCTCTTGCCCAGAAACACTTCGCCGTTGTCGTCGGAATAAGCCAGCGGACCCAGCTTGTCGGACATACCCCACTTGGTGACCATGTTGCGGGCGATTTCGGTCGCGCGCTCGATGTCGTTCGAGGCACCCGTGGTGATCTTGTCCATGCCGAAGATGATCTCCTCGGCAATACGTCCGCCAAACAGCGAGCAGATCTGGCTGTTGAGCCGCTCCCGCGTGTAGCTGTAACGGTCCTCTTCCGGCAGAAACATCGTCACGCCGAGGGCGCGACCACGCGGAATGATCGTGACCTTGTAAACCGGGTCATGATCAGGAACGGTCAATCCCACAATCGCGTGGCCGGCCTCGTGATACGCGGTCAGCTTCTTCTCGCTCTCGGACATGACCATCGACCGGCGCTCGGCGCCCATCATGATTTTGTCCTTGGCCTTTTCGAAGTCGTCGTGGTCGACCAGACGCTTGTTGGCGCGAGCGGCAAACAAAGCCGCTTCATTAACCAGATTCGCCAAGTCGGCACCCGAGAAGCCGGGCGTTGCGCGGGCAATGATTTCGGGCTTGACGTTCTCGGCCAGCGGCAGCGCCCGCATGTGGACCTTGACGATTTGCTCGCGGCCACGGACGTCGGGCAGCGGCACCACAACCTGCCGATCGAAACGACCCGGACGCAGCAGCGCGGGATCGAGCACGTCCGGGCGGTTGGTAGCGGCGATGACGATCACGCCTTCGCTGCCCTCGAAGCCGTCCATCTCGACCAGCAACTG
>Ga0255277_1000090_pt1 | contig 13213 bp, 8 predicted proteins | sample AtltaT_7_FD_183709 | JGI IMG/M metagenome (GOLD analysis project Ga0255277, IMG submission 183709) | Metatranscriptome of freshwater microbial communities from Altamaha River, Georgia, United States - Atl_Cont_RepA_8d (Metagenome... | ecosystem: Environmental > Aquatic > Freshwater > River... | reverse complement strand
CCGTAGTATCGGCTAGCGATTAACCTTCTGTTTCAATCGTTTCCTGCGGCTGATCGCGGAACGGGCGACCCGATCCTGTTACCTGCAGGTGTTCGTACTTGCGCATACCCGTGCCCGCAGGAATCTTCTTGCCCACGATAACGTTCTCCTTCAGGCCCATCAGCATATCTTTCTTGGCAGCGATAGCGGCCGTGCTGAGCACCTTGGTGGTTTCCTGGAACGAAGCGGCGGAAATCCATGACTCTGTACCCAGAGAAGCCTTCGTAATACCAAGCAGCATCGGAATAGCTGTCGCCGGGACGGCATCGCGGTATTCGACCAGTTTCTTGTCGTTGCGCTTCAGGAAAGAGTTCTCCTCGCGGATCTGACGAAGTGTTACCAGCGCACCGGGTTTCAGTTTGGAACTGTCTCCTGCGTCGAGTACATACTTCTTGTCGTAGATCCAGTCGTTGTAATCCACAAACTCATTGCGATCAACCGGTTCTCCTTCGAGGAAGTGCGTATCACCGGCATCCACGATTTCAACGCGGCGCAGCATCTGGCGTACAATCACCTCGATGTGCTTGTCGTTAATGTTGATACCCTGTGAGCGATATACCTCCTGAACACCATTTACGAGGTAGAAGGAAGCGGCGAACGGACCTTTTACAGAAAGGATATCCTTCACTGAAATTGTTCCTTCCGTCAGGGCTGTACCTGCGCGCACGAAGTCTTCGTTCTGTACGAGGATGTGCTTGGTCAGCGGAATCAGGTATTTGCACTCCTGACCATCCTTGGCGCGAATGAACGCTTCGCGGTTACCACGCTTGATAGCGCCGAAAGTAATTACACCATCGAGTTCGGCAACGATAGCCGGGTTAGACGGGTTACGTGCCTCGAACAGTTCGGTTACGCGCGGCAGACCACCCGTGATGTCGGCAATCTTTCCGAGCTTGCGCGGAATCTTCACGAGTTGCTGACCAGATTTCACTTCCTGGTTATCTTCAACAGATATGTAGGCACCTACCGGCAGTGAGTATGTTTTCAACTCTTCACCGGTACGGGCATCCAGCACCGACATGGAAGGAATCTTCTTCTTGTTCTTGCTCTCGATAACAATCTTCTCGGCAAAACCGGTCTGATCATCGCGCTCGAAGCGGTAGTTGGTTCCTTCTTCCAGATTATTGAAACGGACCACACCGGCGTAATCACTTACGATAACGGCGTTGAACGGATCCCATTCGCAGACCTTGTCGCCACGCTGTACCTCCTGACCATCAGTGACGAAGAGATAGGCACCGTAAGGAATGTAGTTGCTGGAAAGAACACGGTTGTTCTTCGGATCAATTACGCGTATTTCACCTGTACGGGAAACAACCACTCTGACGGCTTTGCCTTCGCTGTCAGTACCGTCAACTGTACGAATAGTGTCGAACTCGACTTTACCGCTGCTACGCACTGTCAGGCTGTTTTCAGTCTGTGAGAGCATAGCTGTACCACCCGTGTGGAAGGTACGAAGTGTAAGCTGAGTGCCCGGCTCACCGATTGACTGTGCCGCGATAATACCGACGGCATCCCCCATCTCGGCCACACGGCCTGTTGCAAGGTTCTTGCCGTAGCATTTGCCACAAACCCCGTGACGGCTTTCGCAGGTGAGTACCGAACGAATTGAAACCATCTCGATATCAGCAGTTTCTACTGCAGCTGCAACAGCATCACTGATATATTCACCGGCTGCGACGATCAGTTCGTCTGTTTCCGGATTGTACACATCGTGCAGGCTGTATCGGCCTTTGATACGGTCTTTCAGGCTAACGATAATCTTGTCGCCCTCCTTGAAAGCTGTTGTATCAATACCGCGTAGCGTGTTACAGTCAACTTCACGTACTACTACGTCCTGAGATACGTCAACCAGACGGCGTGTGAGGTAACCCGCATCGGCCGTTTTAAGAGCCGTATCGGCCAGACCCTTGCGCGCACCGTGCGTGGAGATGAAGAACTCCTGAACCGATAGTCCCTCAAGGAAGTTGGAGAGAATCGGGTTTTCGATAATTGCACCACCGGTATCGCCGGATTTACGCGGCTTGGCCATCAGTCCGCGCAGACCGCACAGCTGCTTGATCTGCTGTTTGGAACCACGCGCACCGGAATCAAGCATCATGAACACAGAGTTGAAGCCCTGCTTGTGGCTGCTGAGTTCGCGCATCAGCTGGTCGGTGATACGGTTATCGGCGAAAGTCCACTTGTCAATGATCTGGTTGTAACGTTCGTTGTTGGTGATGAGACCCATGTTATAGTTATCCCACACCTCATCAACTTCCGTCTGGGCAGCAACGAGTGCCTTCTTCTTCAGATCGGGGATAATGAGATCACCGAGGTTGAACGAAAGGCCCGCTTTGAACGCCCATCCGAAGCCCAGTTCCTTGATTCCGTCGAGGAACTCGGCCGTTTTCCGGAAGCTTGTACGATTCAGAATGTCACCGATGATACCCTTCAGGTTGCGCTTCGTGAGCAACTCGTTGATATAAGGCACTTCTTCGGGTACGGCCTGATTGAAGAGAACACGTCCGACAGTTGTTTTGATACGTTTAGCTGTCTTTTCACCATTTTCTTCGGAGCGAACGCGGCATTCGATACCTGCGTGCAGGTCGAGCTGTCCTTCGTTGTAGGCGATAATAACCTCTTCAGCGGAGTAGAAGCGGCGTCCTTCTCCCTTAACCGGGTTATCATCAATGCTTTTCCGCTCTTTGGTAAGATAGTACAGACCGAGTACCATATCCTGAGAGGGCAGTGTAATCGGAGAACCATCCTGCGGGTTAAGCATATTGTGGCTGGAGAGCATCAGAATCTGAGCTTCCAGAATAGCAGCGTGGCTAAGCGGCACGTGCACGGCCATCTGGTCACCGTCGAAGTCGGCGTTGAATGCCGTACAAACGAGGGGGTGAAGCTGGATTGCCTTGCCCTCAATGATACGGGGCTGGAAAGCCTGTATAGAGAGGCGGTGCAGCGTTGGAGCACGGTTAAGCATAACCGGGTGTCCGCGGAGGATATTCTCGAGAATTTCCCAGATAACCTGATCCTTGCGGTCAACGAGTTTTTTTGCCGATTTAACCGTTTTGACAATACCCCGCTCGATGAGTTTCCGGATAATGAACGGCTTGAAGAGTTCGGCAGCCATTGCCTTGGGGATACCACACTCGTGCAGTTTGAGCGTTGGTCCTACCACGATAACAGAACGGCCGGAGTAATCCACCCGTTTACCGAGCAGGTTCTGACGGAAACGGCCTTGCTTGCCCTTCAGGATATCAGAGAGCGATTTGAGTGCGCGTCCGCCCTCAGCCTTCACGGCGTTGGACTTGCGGGAGTTGTCGAACAGTGAATCAACAGCCTCCTGGAGCATACGCTTCTCGTTACGGAGAATCACCTCGGGCGCCTTGATTTCGAGCAGGCGTTTGAGGCGGTTATTGCGGATAATTACGCGGCGATACAGGTCGTTCAGATCGGAGGAAGCGAAACGGCCGCCATCGAGTGGAACGAGCGGGCGGAGTTCCGGAGGTACTACCGGAAGATACTGAATGACCGTCCATTCGGGGCGCTGTCCTGCCAGTTCGAGGCCTTCACGGAAAGCTTCCACCACGCGCAGGCGCTTGTTAGCTTCTGTTTTCTTGGCCTGGCTGCTTTCGTTGTGCGATTCGTGGCGTAACTGGGCCGACAGATCGTCGAGGTTCAGGGTGCTAAGCAGTGTGAACACAGCCTCGGCGCCCATTTTGGCTACGAATTTGTCGGGGTTCGATTCATCGAGGATATGGTTATCCTTCGGAAGTGTATCCATGATTTCCATGTATTCCTCTTCCGTGAGGAGATCCATACGGCTGATACCTTCCTCTGCCTTGACACCGGGTTGAACAACTACATAGCGTTCGTAGTAGATGATACTCTCCAGCTTCTTGGAAGAGAGGCCGAGAATGTAGCCGATTTTGTTAGGCAGACTCTTGAAGAACCAGATATGTACTACCGGAACGACGAGGCGAATATGGCCCATACGTTCGCGGCGCACCTTTTTCTCCGTTACTTCCACACCACAGCGATCGCATACGATACCTTTATATCGGATACGCTTATACTTTCCGCAGTAGCACTCATAGTCCTTTACGGGACCGAAGATACGTTCGCAGAAAAGACCGTCGCGCTCGGGTTTGTAAGAGCGATAGTTAATAGTTTCAGGCTTGAGCACTTCGCCATAGCTGCGCTCAAGAATTTCATCAGGGCTAGCCAGTGCCAGCGTTATGCTGTCGAAGCCCTGATCAGTTTTATTGCTTTTCTTTTTGAAAGGCATATTGAAAAGTTCAGAAATGATCGAAATGAATCACTTTTCAGTCACTTATTCAGGAAGGAAGGGTGTGATGTCCCCTTCCTTCCCGACACAATTTTATTCAAATTTCACATCAAGTGCGAGTCCGCGAAGTTCGTGAACCAGTACATTGAACGACTCCGGAATATTTGCATCCGGCAGGTTATCGCCTTTAACGATTGACTCGTATGCTTTGGCGCGACCCTGAATGTCATCCGACTTGAATGTGAGGAGCTCCTGCAGGATATTGGATGCGCCGTAGGCTTCCAGCGCCCATACCTCCATCTCACCGAAGCGCTGTCCACCGAACTGGGCCTTACCGCCGAGTGGTTGCTGCGTGATGAGCGAATATGGACCGATAGAACGTGCGTGCATCTTGTCGTCAACCATGTGGCTCAGCTTGAGCATATAGATAATGCCTACTGTTGCTTTCTGGTGGAAGCGATCACCTGTTTCACCGTCGTGGAGGAACGTCTGGCCGAGATCAGGCAGACCGGCTTTGGCTACCCATTCGCCGATTTCGTCGGTTTTGGCACCGTCGAAAATTGGTGTTGCGAATTTGACACCGAGGCGTTCGCCCGACCATCCGAGTACTGTTTCGAAAATCTGACCCAGGTTCATACGAGAAGGTACACCCAGCGGGTTCAGAACGATATCCACCGCGGTTCCGTCTTCGAGGAACGGCATATCTTCGATACGAACGATACGGCTTACGATACCCTTGTTACCATGGCGACCCGCGAGCTTGTCACCCACACGCAGCTTGCGTTTCTTGGCCAGATAAACCTTGGCCAGTTTGAGAACGCCAGCGGGGAGCTCGTCACCGATACTGATATTGAACTTCTCGCGTTTGTAGCGACCAACCTCTTCATTTACCTTGATACTGTAGTTGTGCAGCAGTCGGGCGATAAGTGAGTTGGTATGCTTGTCGTTCGTCCAGTTTGTGTAATCAACCTGGCTGTAATCTATCTGATCGCGCAGTACACTTACAGAGAGTTTGGAGCCTTTTGAGAGCATTTCCTCCCCGTAAATAGACCGGATACCATTGGTTACCTTGTCTTTTACGAGCAACTGAAGCTTGTCTATGAGGACTGTCTTCAGTTTGTTCAGAGCCACTTCATGATCGTCGTCGAGTTTGTCGAGCAGCGCTTTTTCTGACTCTTTCTGCACCTTGTCCTTTTTGGCACGGGCGAAGAGTTGCTTGTCAATGACCACACCGTTGATACTTGGGGGTACCTTCAGAGAAGCATCCTTCACATCACCGGCCTTGTCGCCGAAAATAGCACGGAGCAGCTTTTCTTCGGGAGTCGGGTCAGTTTCACCTTTTGGAGTGATTTTACCGATCAGGATATCACCTTCCTTCGCCCATGCACCGATACGGATAATACCGTTTTCGTCGAGATCCCGCGTTGCTTCCTCACTTACGTTTGGAATATCCTGTGTGAGTTCTTCCTCACCCAGTTTGGTATCGCGAACATCCAGCTCGAAGTGTTCGATGTGAATAGAGCTGAAGATATCTTCCTGCACCACCCTTTCGGAGATTACGATAGCATCCTCGAAGTTGTAGCCTTTCCAGGGCATGAACGCCACCTTGAGGTTTTGTCCGAGTGCCAGCTCACCATTTTCTGTAGCATAACCTTCGCACAGAATATCGCCTTCCTCGACACGCTGGCCGCGGCGGACGATCGGTTTCAGGTTAATGCAGGTACCCTGGTTGGTACGCATGAACTTGGTGAGGTGGTATGTTTTCCGTGATTCCTCGAAAGAAACAAGTTGATCTTCCTCTGTGCGGTCGTAGTTGATGATAATTTCGTTGGCATCAACATATTCCACCACACCACTACCTTCAGCATTGATCAGCATACGACTGTCGCGTGCTACCTTGGCTTCGAGACCGGTACCCACGATTGGTGAGTGCGGGCGGATGAGCGGAACGGCCTGACGTTGCATGTTCGATCCCATGAGTGCGCGGTTAGCGTCATCATTTTCCAGGAACGGAATCAGCGAAGCCGAAACACCCACGATCTGGTTTGGTGCCACGTCGATATAATCGAGTTCTTCCGGAGTAAGAATCGGGAAGTCACCGCTTTCGCGAGCTTTTACACGATCGTTGGTGAAAGCACCCTGTTCACTTACAGGCGTGTTTGCCTGAGCGATTTTCATTTTATCCTCTGCCTCTGCAGACAGGTACTCTACATCGCCGACCATGACCACCTTTCCGCTGTCAACCCGGCGGTAAGGAGTTTCGAGGAAGCCCATCTTGTTGATTTTGGCGTGGGTGCAGAGCGTGGAGATAAGACCAATGTTGGGTCCTTCCGGCGTTTCGATTGTACACAGACGGCCGTAGTGCGAGTAGTGAACGTCGCGCACCTCGAAACCTGCGCGCTCACGCGACAGACCTCCCGGACCCAGAGCGGAAATACGGCGTTTGTGCGTAATTTCGGAGAGCGGGTTCGTTTGATCGAGGAACTGCGAGAGCTGGCTGGTACCGAAGAAGGAGTTGATCACCGACGAGAGTGTGCGGGCATTGATCAGGTCAACCGGCGTGAACACCTCATTATCGCGTACGTTCATACGCTCGCGGATTGTGCGGGCCATGCGTGCGAGGCCCACACCGAACTGTGCATAGAGCTGTTCGCCTACCGTACGGACACGACGGTTCGAGAGGTGGTCAATGTCATCAATTTCAGCCTTGTTATTGACAAGCATGACGATATAGCGGACTATAGAAATGATGTCCTCCTTCGTCAGAACGAGTTCACTTTCGGCTACATCGTGCCCCAGCTTGCGATTGATCTTGAAGCGACCTACTTCACCGAGGTTGTATCTTTTATCGGAGAAGAAGAGCTTTTCGATGATACCGCGTGCCGTTTCGTCATCCGGGGGATCAGAACCGCGGAGTTGACGATAAATATAGGTTACGGCTTCGATCTCGCTGGAAGTCGGGTCTTTGGAGAGCGTGTTATAGATAATCGAGTAGTCCTCTTCCACGTCGGAGCGCTGGAGGATAATCGTAGTCACGTTCGTATCCGGGTCGAGAATCAGTTCGATGCTTTCTTCATCAATAATAGCATCGCGTTCCATGATAATCTCGTTACGGGCGATGGAAACCACCTCGCCGGTATCTTCATCCACGAAGTCTTCCGTCCAGGATTTGAGTACCCGTGCGGCGAGTTTCCGTCCGATAGCTGCTTCAAGATTTTCTCGGGTACAGGTTACCTCATCTGCCAGGTTGAACAGATCGAGAATAGCCTTATCCGTATCGAAACCGATAGCGCGCAGGAGCGTGGTTACAGGAAACTTCTTCTTACGGTCAATGTAGGCATACATGACCAGGTTGATATCCGTGGCAAATTCCATCCATGCTCCCTTGAACGGGATTACGCGGGCGGAGTAGATCTTGGTACCATTCGGGTGGAATGACTGTCCGAAGAAAACGCCCGGAGACCGGTGGAGCTGAGATACAATAACCCGTTCGGCTCCATTGATAACGAAGGTTCCTTTGGGGGTCATGTAAGGGATATTACCCAGAAATACATCCTGAACGATAGTTTGGAAATCAATGTGTTCCGGATCGTTACAGGAGAGTTTAAGTTTTGCCTTGAGGGGCACGGAATAGGTTAGCCCGCGCTGCATACACTCTTCGATGGTGTAGCGAGGCGGGTCAATGAAATAATCCAGAAATTCCAGGTTGAAAATACTCCTGGCATCTGTGATAGGAAAATTTTCCTGAAAAACGCGGTACAGGCCTTCGTTGATCCTGTTTTCCGGAGTAGTTTCCAGCTGGAAATATTCCTGGAACGATTTTAGTTGTATCTCTAGCAGGTCGGGATAGTGACCGGCGAGGCGAATTTTCCCGAAGTTGACGCGTTCCTGAACGCCAGGCTTGGGAGAGACCCCGTTTGAAGTGCCGTTATTGGTCATTTTGCAATTGATTGCTTGAAATGCTGATGGGCAGGTGATTGTTTTTCGGGGCGGACTGTTAGGGGCCGAATGCCCGACAGACCTGCTCCTGACAGGATTAACACAAGAAAACCGATATTTTACAGACAACAATAGGCTTAGCATGTTTCACTGCTGTGAAAACACGCTAAGCCTGATTGTCGGTTTAATATTGGTGGAAGGAGCTGTGCATTGTCTCGAAATAAGTAAGTGGTAAGTTAAACTGTTATGGCACCGGAAAGTTCAGGTGTCATATTCAGTAACGCCTGGCTTACTTCACTTCGACAACAGCGCCTGCGCCTTCGAGTGCTGACTTAATAGATTCAGCCTCTGCCTTGTTAACGCCGGCTTTCAGCTGGCTTGGAGCGCCGTCAACGAGGTCTTTAGCTTCTTTCAGGCCGAGACCGAGGATATTTTTAACCTCTTTAACGACATTCAGTTTGTTTGCGCCGGCATCCTTCAGGAACACATCGAAGGCTGTTTGCTCAGCAGCGGCTTCAGCAGCAGCGGCCGGAGCGGCGGCTACAGCTACAGCAGATGCAGCAGGCTCAATGCCATACTCATCTTTCAGAATGCCAGCCAGTTCATTGGCCTCTTTAATCGTCAGGTTCACAAGCGTTTCAGCCAGTGCTTTCAAATCTGCCATTGTAATAGAAATTTAAAACTTGTTTGCGAATGTGTGAATGAGTTGGGTTTAGCGGGGGTAATCGGGCAATCGGGGCTATGGTGCGAACTTGGAAGCCGAAAATTACTGACCGCGCTCTTCCAGCGTCTTGAGGATACCGGCCACTTTTGAACCGGATGCCTTGAGCTGGCTTGCGAGTGTGCGACCGGGAGATTGCAGCAGGCCGATGATTTCACCAACCATTTCTTCCTTGGATTTCAGCTCAGTCAGAGTTTTAAGCTGATCGTCGCCGAGGTAAACCGAGGTGTCAATATAAGCTGCTTTCAGGAGCGGACGCTCGTTGGTCTTGCGGAACTCTTCGATAATCTTGGCCGGGGCCTTTGGATTATCGGAGATCATGATAGTAGTTGGGCCGTGGAGGGACTCGAAGAGGGCTGCGAAGCCTTTCGCTTCCGGCTCACTTTCGAGGGCCTTGCGGATGAGTGTGTTTTTAGCCACCTTCATCTTGATACCCTGCTCGAAACATTTACGGCGGAGTTGGTTGATTTTGGCAACAGTCAGCGTAGAGGCGTCTGCGAAATAAAAGAAAGGCGTGTTAGCCAGTTCTTCCCTGAGCACCTCAATGGCCGCCGTTTTTTCTTCTCTAGTCATTATTTATGAATTTGACAATGAAAGAATTCGTGGATGTTGTGATTGCTGTGCCTTAGACTTTGAAAGACTTGGGATCAACAGCAATACCCGGGCTCATAGTGCTGGCAACGGATACAGTCTTCATATAGATACCCTTTGCACTAGACGGTTTCATTTTGACCAGGGTAGAAATCAGTTCGTGAGCATTTTCAGCCAACTGTTCGGGCGAGAAGGAAACTCGTCCCACAGAGGAGTGTACGATACCGAACTTGTCAACACGGAAAGCGATTTTACCTTTCTTTACCTCTTGGACAGCACCGGCCACATCAGCGGTAACGGTACCTGTCTTGGGGTTAGGCATAAGGCCACGAGGACCGAGGATACGGGCGACTTTACCCAATTGAGCCATCACGTTAGGTGTAGCGATGATCACGTCGATATCCATCCATCCGTCGCTGACTTTCTGGATGAATTCTTCGAGACCGGCGTAATCTGCACCAGCGGCCTTGGCTTCTTCCACCTTTTCAGGCGGGCAGAAAACAAGTACTCGTTTGGTTTTACCAGTACCGTGTGGAAGAGATACCGTGCCACGAAGAGCCTGGTCGGCTTTGCGGGGGTCCACACCGAGGCGGACGTGCACGTCAACAGAAGCATCGAACTTGGTTGTATTGACCTGCTTGACGAGCGTCATCGCTTCAGAAAGCGAATAGAGTTTGTCAGGATCAACCTTACCGTCGACAGCTTTGCGTTTTTTTGTCAGTTTTGTAGCCACTTCAAAAAAAATTAAAGGTTATAGCGTTCCGATGGGCGGAACTCCCTGAAGCTGTTGTAGCTTGATTTTTCGAAAGGGTAATCAGTTTGCGTCCCAGGGAGCCTGACCGGTAATGGTGAGACCCATGCTGCGAGCGGTACCCGCTACCATCTTCATAGCTGATTCCAGCGTGAAGCAGTTGAGGTCGGGCATTTTGTTTGTAGCAATATCACGAACCTGATCCCAGGTTACAGATCCAACCTTTTTACGGTTTGGTTCAGGTGAACCTTTACCGGGAGCCAGTTTGGATGCCTCAAACAGCTGTATGGCAGCCGGGGGCGTCTTGATAACAAAATCGAACGTTTTGTCTTTGTAAACAGAGATGATTACAGGAAGGATTTTACCCATCTGCTCACCTGTCTGCGCGTTGAAGCGCTTGCAAAACTCCATAATATTGACACCCTTGGAACCGAGTGCCGGGCCGATTGGTGGTGCAGGGTTCGCCTGACCGCCTTTTACCTGGAGTTTAATATAAATGTCAACTTCTTTTGCCATTTTAAAGCTTGATTGTCAAGTGTTTGAAATGAGCCTGAATACGCTTTTCCGTTGGAAGCGAGCCTGGGAGAACAGGCAACAAAAAGCAACATTCATTTGTCATTGGGCTGAACACCCGGAAGAGTGCTCAACTTATTTTTTCAACCTGAAGGAAGTTCAGTTCGACCTCGGTACCACGACCAAAAATCTTTACGATTACCTTCAGTTTCTTTTTCTCATCATTTACTTCCTGGATATCGCCGATGAATTCGGCGAACGGACCGTCAATAATTTTGATGGTTTCGTTGATGAGGAAGGGTTCACTGAGTGTTTCTCCTGATTCTGAACTTTCATCTACCTTTCCGAGGAGCCTGTTAGCTTCTGGATTGGTCATTGGGACAGGAACCTCCTTTCCCAGAAAGTGAATCACGTTAGGGATATCAGCTATCAGTTTGGCTACGTCACCGTTGAGTTTGGAACCTATGGCTTCGACCAGAATATAGCCAGGCAGGAGATTTCGTTCCTGCATGACCTTTTTGCCATTTCTTACCTTATAAACCTTCTCGGTAGGAACTATCACAGAGAAGATAAAGGAATCCCAGCCATTAAGTTCGATTTCACGAACGATTCGCTCCTGAATTTTCTTTTCCTTGCCACTGATGACCCGGAGAGAATACCATTTTTTCTCCTCGTCGGTGGTGGCAGTGGTGGCTACTTTTTCGTTACTCATGGCTGAATACAGGGCAAAGTCAAATAATCAGGAGATTAGCTCCAGACGCCGTAGATATTCTTGAAGATGACGCTGCATGCGCTGTCCATCACAAAAACAACCAGAGTCAGTACAACTGCTGTTACGATTACAACGAGCGTACTCTCCTGTAACTGAGCAGCAGTTGGCCAGGAGACATTCTTTACAAGCTCATTATAGCTTTCTTTCAGGTAGAGCGTCAATTTTTCCATCGGAGAAAGAGTGTGTGTTATCGGGGTACTCTTTTGTTAAAAAAAGTTCGCTATCCGTTTGACGGCTAACGAACGTTCGGTTTGTTTGCAGGGGCAGCAGGGCTCGAACCCGCAGCCTGAGGTTTTGGAGACCTCCACTCTACCAATTGAGCTATGCCCCTAAGTTTGAGTGTAATGGGTAAAAGTATAGTGTGGGTTCGGGACTTACCCGAACCCACACGAACATTGGAATTAGTCGATGATTTCAGTTACCTGACCAGCACCTACCGTACGGCCACCTTCGCGGATAGCGAAACGGAGACCTTTTTCCATAGCGATAGTGTTCAGCAGTTTAACTTCGAGTTCGATGTTATCGCCGGGCATTACCATTTCAACGTTTGCAGGAAGCTTCACGTCACCGGTTACGTCAGTTGTACGGAAGTAGAACTGTGGGCGGTAGCCATTGAAGAACGGAGTGTGACGGCCACCCTCTTCTTTGGAGAGGACGTACACAGAGCACTTGAAGTTTTTGTGCGGCTTAACGGAACCTGGCTTGCAGATAACCATACCGCGACGGATTTGCTCCTTGTCAATACCGCGGAGGAGAAGACCGGCATTGTCACCAGCCTCACCGCGATCGAGCAGCTTACGGAACATCTCAACACCTGTTACAGTAGAAGTGAGAGGCTTCTCATCCGGCTTCATCATACCGATGATTTCTACTGGTTCGTTCACGTTGATAACACCGCGCTCGATACGGCCAGTTGCAACAGTACCACGACCAGTGATCGTGAATACGTCTTCCACCGGCATCAGGAACGGCTTGTCTACTTCGCGAACAGGCTCTGGAATGTCGTTGTCGCATGCATCCATCAGCTCCATGATTTTAGCTGTGTAATGTGCGTCGCCTTCGAGAGCTTTGAGGGCAGAACCCTGAATGATGCTTGCATTGTCGCCGTCGAACTGGTAGGAGCTCAGCAGTTCGCGGAGTTCCATTTCAACGAGTTCGAGCATTTCGGGATCTTCAACGATGTCAACCTTGTTCATGAAGACAACGATTTGGGGTACACCTACCTGACGAGCGAGCAGGATGTGCTCACGAGTCTGGGGCATAGGACCGTCGGTTGCTGCGCAAACCAAGATAGCACCGTCCATCTGGGCGGCACCTGTGATCATGTTCTTCACATAGTCAGCGTGACCCGGGCAGTCAACGTGCGCATAGTGGCGCTTCTCGGTTTCGTATTCTACGTGAGCGGTGTTGATAGTGATACCACGCTCTTTCTCTTCCGGTGCAGCGTCAATGGCATCGTAGTCCGTTTTCTTAGCCAGACCTTTTTGTGAAAGAACGTAAGTAATGGCAGCCGTCAGCGTCGTTTTGCCGTGGTCAACGTGACCAATCGTGCCAATATTTACGTGCGGCTTGGTGCGAACAAATGTCTCTTTTGCCATTGGTTTAGAATTG
>Ga0255277_1000088_pt1 | contig 13242 bp, 5 predicted proteins | sample AtltaT_7_FD_183709 | JGI IMG/M metagenome (GOLD analysis project Ga0255277, IMG submission 183709) | Metatranscriptome of freshwater microbial communities from Altamaha River, Georgia, United States - Atl_Cont_RepA_8d (Metagenome... | ecosystem: Environmental > Aquatic > Freshwater > River... | reverse complement strand
GCAAAAGGCGGATTACAGACTTATCAGATGTTGTCTGAGGAAGAAGAACGCGAATTAATTAAAGAAGAACGCCGTCGCGCTTTAAAGAAAGACACGGATATTGCTGAAGCAGGAAAAAGTACGTTAGGAAAGGTTGGTCAATTAGATGCATCTGGAAACGTAATTACACCAGAGCGAGCAGAAAATGATTTTGTTCGCCAAATGTATGCTATTGATCCTCGCCTTGGTCGCCAAGCTAAAATTGAATCTTTTCAGATTAAAGAGCTAGAACGCAAAGAAACAACGCAAGTCAAATTTGGGCAAGCTATGGAGCGACTGGATAGGGATTTAGCAACAATTCAAAGCACAGTTGAAAGTGGCGGTATGCAAGGTATTTATGATCTTGCCAAAAGAAATGGTTTAAAGGTTGATTTTGTTAAACCAGAAAAAGAAGGTTCAGTTGCTACAATTAGGTTACTTGATAACGATGGTAACGTTGAGCGTATTTTTACTTCTGCATCTCAAGCGGGAGACGCACTAAGCGAAGCTCGAATGAATCGTTTTATAAATACTGAAGCCTTGCCTTTAATGGGGGATCCAAAATCAATTATAGACGCCATGAATTCTCAACGCACTGCAGCCCGTGAAGATAAGCGCCTTGGTTTTGAACAAAGACGTTTAGAGATGGAGATAGCAACAAACCCTGCAAGAGTTGAGCAAATTCGTGCATCAATTGCTTCTTCTAATGCTGCTGCTCGTCTGTCGAATTTACAAGCAGATAAACTGCGAGATATGCAGACCATGAACGCTCAAATGGAAGAGTTACTAAAAAATCCAAAAGAAAATGCAGCAGCTATTCTACAGTTGGCTTCCCGTATGGAACTTCGATTCCCAGATGTATACACCCGCACTGGCACTGTTAAAGACGCTGACGGTAATCAAACACAAGTTACTACGGGTATTTTGGGTAATGTAGCAAAAGGAAGCCTAAGAGCCGCAGGAGTTGCCATTCTTCCAACGCAATCTTTACCGATACTGCGTGAAGCTGCTGCAGCGGCAAAAGGGGATTCTAAAAAGTTTTTAGCAAGTCCAGCGGCAAAGCAAGCAATGACGTTAGGGGCGACACCTGACGACCTAATTAAAGATTTTATGCCACAGGCTGCGCCTACTAGCCAACCTCAATCGGCAATCCCTGTTCCTTCTACTACGAATAGTACAGCAGCACCTTCTGCTACGAATAGTGCAGCATCAGCTTCTAGCATAGCTCCTAGTGGTAGAGGAGCTTCTGTAACTCCTAATATTCCTCCTGCTCCGCCTAAAACTATACAAAAGCGTACTAGAGGTGGTCTTGTCGATACTGGCACACCAAATCCAGATTACGAAAGATGGGAACGTATGTACGGTAGGTACCAAACACAACAGCCTTAAAAGGTAGGCAATGGCAATATATTTTGACGATGGTGGTAGTAGTGATGCTTTTAATCCCGCAGATTGGGGCGTTTCTACAAAACCTGCAAAGCGTGGTATTTTTGGTGCGGCTAACGACTATATTATTGAAGCCGCAAATGCTGTCCTTGGTGGCGCTAAATCTATTATTGACTTTGCTCAACCGGGAACCGAACTGGCTTCTCAGATTGAGGCACTAGTTCGCGAAGGCGAAGAAAAACAGTCTGATGTAGCCAAGCGCGCCAAGCAAGAACTTGGGCAGTCCAACGAAGAAGGTGGTATGGAAGCCCTTAAAGGCGTTGGCAAATACGTTGTTCAATCTCCTGGCCTAGCCATATCTCAAGCAGTAGGATCGTTTGTTGCTCCTGGTGTTGCCATTAAAGGCGCGGGGATGCTAGGTCGTGGGCTTGGCGCTGGCGAACGCGCTATTGCTGCTGGTCGTTCAGTTGGTCCGCTACGCGCTGCAGACGAAGCCGCACTTGCTGCTAGAGGTGTACGTCCTTATGAAATGACGGCTGGTGTGGCAACTGGTGCGGCTTTAAGTGGCGGTGATGCGGCGGGTGATGCATACCAACAAGTTTACGAAGCACAGACTAATTTAGGGGTAAACCCCGAAGAAGCCAAAAGACTAGCCACCGAAGCAGCGCGTAAAGCCAGCGTAGTTCCAGCACTTATCGGTGGCGCAACTGGTGTGCTTGGTGCTGAAGCCCAATTATTTAGTGGCGCAAAACGCAGTGGATCAAGTATTTTAAAATCTGCTGGATCGGAAGCCCTGCAAGAAGCAGTTGAAGAAGGCTCAACTAAACTGTCTGCGAATATTGCTGCCATGCAATATGGTGTCGATACAACTCCTATGCGTGGTGTAGTAGGTGCTGCTGCGCTAGGCGGTGCGCTTGGGGGTATTACTGGTGGGGGTGTTGCATTTGCTACACGTCGTCAATCTGGTAGTTTGCTACAAGATTCTAATGACAGCCTTACTGGTAATTTGACTCCGGATGATGACGGTATTAAATCTGCCATCAACGAAGATCGGCAGATGTCATTGTTTTCTGCTGACGAACTGATGCCGCAAATTGAACCGCGTGCTTCAGAATTAATCAATCCATACAATGTAGGTGGCTATGTCGGAGCGCAACAGGCTGGCTTGGATACGGGACTACAATTTACAAATACCGGTGGACAACAAAATATGGTATTTGGTGCTGGTCCTGTTCAAGAAGTACAAACGGGTGCAGGCCAAACGGCGGCTCCAGCAGCCCAGGCCGCTCAATCACAAACGCAACCTGCTCCGAGCGGACAGCAGGCACCGCAGATCGATCCGCAAATTCTTTCAGAAACCGGTCAACGGTATGGACTAACACAGTCTCAAATGCCCGGAACTGGTGCGGCTGTAGTTAACATTGGTGGACGAAATGTATACGGTACTAATTCTGTTAAGCAGTTTCTGACAGAGTTATCAATTGCTGACCAAGGTAAGTCTGATGTCCAAAAGCAATTAGAAGCCGCAGTATTTAAATCTGGCACGATGTCTGTACAACCTACGGTTACAGCAAAAGCTCTGTCAGCGGCTGCTACCAAGCAATTAGAAAAACTACAGATTAACGAAGCCGATTCGCTGGAAACGGCTGCACAGATTCTTAATGACCAGATTCGAGCATTGGGCGATGCCAACAAAAAAGCTACGGATAAAACCGTAGAAACGTTGGCGCGCACATACGAAGCGCTTACGGGGAGCGTATCTCCGGCATTTACTCAAATTTTAGAAGGAGCAAAAAATGTACAAACAGGACAAAAACAGCAAGTGTCTACCGGGGTGGGAACAGTTTCAGTCGGTGGAGGAGCGCCAGCAAGCGGTACAGGACTTAATGTTCAACCCGCAAACGTTCAATCCCAGCAACCAGGAAGCCAGCCTAGCGGACAGAACGGCGTCGAAAATGTCCCCGGCGGAGAAGGTGGAACACGGCCTGGAGGTGGTGGATCCGTCAACACCGATGTTTCTACTAGCAGCCAAGCCTCGTCGTCGGAAGTAACCGAAGGCACGCCTACTGAGAAAGAAGACTTTGCCAAGAAGTTATTTACTGATGTCTTTGGCGAACGCGATGGCTTAATTGTCTACGATTTGTTAGAGGTCACTGGAAATCAAGCCGTTATTGCGGCTAAGTACGAAATTGATCGTACTGTGGTATCCAAGGTCAAAAACAAATATTTTGAAACAAACACTGGCAAACAGTCTAAAGCCTTGTGGTTTAAACCAAAATATCAAGTAGCGCTGAAAAACGAAGTCATCGCCCAAGGTATGTCGTTACAAGATGTATACACGTTCTTGTCTAACGAATCCGAAGCCCAAAAGGAAATGGAAAACCTGATTGTTAAGGACTTCGATTTAGAGACTGTAGTAGAGGGAGCAGAAGATACAACTCCTTTGTCGGCTGAGGAACAAGGGGCGCCCGCTGCAGAACTTGGTGAGGACTTACTAGAAGCCAAGGCGGAAACTAAAGCCGACGAACGCGACACAAACTTGACATTTGTTGGGTCTGAAAAAGGTTTAAGCCAAACAAGTGATGTCAGCAAAAAAAGTAATTGGCGTGCTTCTATTAAGAAAAACCGCAAAAAGCTGAAAGAAGTTAGCGACGCGCATTTGCAAGACGCCGCAATGGCAGTACTTGAAGGCGAAATCGAAGACGCTACATTATTGGAAGATATTTCCACTGAGTTGCGCCGTAGGGAAACTTTAGCCCGTGCTAGTAAAGGTGGGCGTGAAACCGTGGAGGAAGAAAATGCCGTTCAAGAGTCAAGCACAGAAGAAGTGGATGTACGCAAACAAACCGGAAATGGCCGAGCGCTGGCAAAAAGAGACACCGAAAAACAAGCCGCTCCCGAAGAAACTGAAGACACCGACGAACTCGCCACCCGCGAAGAAGACGCCGAAGACGCGTGGAACAGTTTAGTTACTAGTAAAGAAGTTGAAGCCCTTGGCTTGGCAGAATGGGTAGAACTGTCTGAAGCCCAGCAAGCACTAGTTTTGCGTCTGGACGATCCGTCTACGCTAACCCTGCGTAACGTTGAAAAGATCCTTGCGCTTGAAGATGATACCCGCACTATTGATGTCGAAGCCCGTGAAATTAGCCCGGGCGAACGGCGAATGCTTGAAAACGGTATGAAGCAATTGCCTAATGGGCAGATTGCTACACTAGAAGAACATTATGGCGCTAAGTCTGGAACGGCTGAGTTCTTTGACAAGTTAGCCACTGATATTACTAACTATATTAACAAAGGCGCTGAGTCTGTTGCCGCTGCCATCCGTGGGATTATTAAGTCCATGGCAGAAGGTATGGTTGCGGTTGGATTAGTCTTTAATCCGGCAGTGCAATATAGCGGATTTGACTATGACATTGAGGCTATTTACAAAAAAGCGCAAGATCAGAAAACACAAATCCCTGCTGATGCTAAAGCTAAGATGTCTCCACTGGCTCAGGCTGTGTATCGAGATATGGCTGCTACAGCCAAGAAAACTGGTAAAGGGTTCATTATTGCTGACAAGCAAGCTGGGATGATTCACGCGTTTAACGCTGACGGCAGTTTGTTGGTGCAAGACAGTGCCTTGTTTGGTAAAGATATTGGTGACAAAGTATCTACGTCTTCGTTTAAGGGCGGTCCAAAAATTACTCCAGCGGGGAAATTTACGCTTAAAGTATCTGAAAATACGGGTTACGCTGGCGGTTATGTTCTTGGCTTAGAAGAAACGTTTGATACAAGCGAAAACAGTTGGGTGGCAATTCACGCAGCGTATCTTGGTAATACTGGTGAAAAGCGCCTTGAACGTTTAGCCAGTGCAGATGCCAAGGACAAACGTATTAGCTACGGTTGTATCAACACAACTCACGAAACATTCCTTAACAAGTTTAAGCCAAACTTAAACAAGTTTGATGGCGGTATGGTGTTTGTATTGCCAGAAGAAACGGTAAATATTGCCGCTGTTAAGGAAGGACGTTTTAATGTTCAGCGCGTAAATTTTCGCGACTGGCAAGGCGAAGGTCTAGGCGTGGTTGGCGCCATGCGCGAACTTAAAAACGAAGGCTTAGACGGAGTTGTTGATTTAGTAGACGAGTATCAACTGCTCCCTGAAGACGACTACAGCGATGGAACCTATGAAATTGTAGACGGTAAAGTTGTTGTAGCGTTTAAAACTTCTGTTCTTAAATTAGATACTCGGTATGGCGGGCATGTAGTTCGCCACGAATTTGGTCACGTAATTGACGACGCTGCTAAGGGAGGAATATATTCCACCACTCCACAAATGGCTTTACGAGTTCAAGATGGTAAAGTAACTGCCATTGGTGCTGTCGCAGAAGAAGTTTTTAATCTGTATAAAACTGATACCGCATGGAACGAGTTTATGTCGTATCCGTTTGAGCGCACAGAATACAGCCCTGAGCGTATGCAGATGGAAATGTTTGCGCAACTGTGGTCGATGTACACTGATCCAGTTTTACGTCAAGAATACATGTCTAAATCGCCGAAGGCTTCGGCTTATATGAAAGAGGTAGTCGCCCATGCAAAACGTACAATCCCTGTTCGAGTCGCGGAAAAACGCGCTCAAAAACGTGAAACCGAAAAAGGTCCGGTTCGAGTCCCGGGAGCAAGACCTGAAAAAGGTCAAACGGGTGCTAGACAAGGGCCCCTCTCTGTCAAAGCAGGACGCACCAAGCAAGCGTTAACCCGCCCGTTGAGCCGGGACGCTGTAGATCGTAACATCCGGCGTTTACCCCCCGGGTTGCAGAGGCCCACGCGCACAACGTACACAACTTTGGCTAACTGGGCGCGTAAGGGCATGGACTATATTGCCTTTACTCCAGTAATTATTGACCGAGCCATCAAAGCTGGGCTGTCTTCTGCCAACAAGTATTTAAGTTTGAATCAGCAGCGTGGCGAAATGGCAAAGCGCATGGAAGAAGACGTCCAGCGTATCGTAGATATGTACGCCAACGTGCCAGAAGAAAATCGTGGTACGGGCGACCGCAGTGTAAATCGTTACATCTACGACTCCACTCGTCGGGGTGTCTGGGGTTTTCAGCCGACTAACCGCAGCGACAAAGTAGATGTTGATCCTGAGTTGTCTATTCGTTTCAAACGGTTATCCCCAGAAGCCCAAGAATTTATTCGTGCTGTGTTTAAACATGGCGACGCTATGTTGGCGCTTAAGAAAAAAACCGTTATGGAGTTTACAAACTCTGAATACGATGCAGCAATTGAGCAGGCTAAAAAAGACGGTGATGCTAAATTAGAAGCCTCGCTAACAGCAGACAAAAAAGCAGACCTCAAAAAATTTGACAGTTTATTCCGTTTACGTGAGGGTATACCCTACGCCCCAATTAAGCGAATTGGTAAGTATGTGGTGATTGCCAAGTCAGAAGAATACCGGCAGGCTGAGCGCGACGGTGATACTAAACAGTTGCGGGAGCTTGAGAAAGATCCTGACCACTACCATGTCAGCTTTAAAGACACAGAAGCACAGGCTCGTGCTTTACAGCAATCTTTGGTTGACGAAGGGCATTTTGGCGGAGACGAGTCTGTTGAAATAGGTGAGCGTGATCAGTACGAAAACGAATTGTATGGCGGTAATAACATCCTCCAAGCCTTAACAAAACTGCGTGCGCAAATCGATGCGCGTGCTAGTTCTGAAAAAGCTGAGGAGCGTGCAGGTGCGGCTACGATGCGCCGAATTGTAACTGACTTGTACTTGGAGTCGTTGGCAGAATCTAGCGCCCGTAAAAACGAAATGCGTCGTAAGGGTGTAGCCGGTGAAGTAGACATGCTCCAATCGTTTGGTTTGCAGGGTGCTGCCGATGCGCGGTTTCTATCCGCCCTACAGTACGGTAAACAAACGCAAGACGCGATTCAGGAAATGCGTCAACAAGTACGCACAGGTGATGGTGATAGGTTACGAAAGTCGGAGTTGTACAACGAACTGATGGCGCGGTATGCACAAACGCTTAATTTTGAGCCCATGCCGGTTACGCAGAAGATTAATCGGTTGACGTCTGTATGGTTCTTGGCAACTAGCCCTGGCTATTATCTGCAAAACTTGACTCAGCCTTACATGATGTCATTGCCTTTGATGGCGGCAAAACACGACATTACTCGCGCCAGTACGGCTTTGGCTAAAGCCTATACTCAACTAGGCGAAGTGTTCCAAAGTGCAAAATTATTTGAGCAGCAGTTTGATTACAGCAAAGTTCCTGCCGATGTGCGTAAAGCCATTAAGACACTTGTAGACCGAGGCCGTATTGACATTGGCATTGATACAGAATTAGGCTCAGCACGAATTGAAGGTGAGGGAGCGTTTACTACTCGCTGGAATAAAGTTGATAAGGGCTTAAGGCTTGCCGTACAGAAGGTTGAGATTTTAAACCGATTATCTACTGCCATGGCAGCGTATCGTTTGGAACTACAACGGACAGGTAGCGAAGCTAAGGCAGTTGACTACGCCGATCAAATTCTTGTGGATACCCACGGCGACTACAGTACGTTTGCCGCACCAAGAGCGTTTAATACCAACATTGGTAAAGTTGCCCTGCAATTCCGCAAGTTTCAGTTAATTCAACTTAGCCTAATGGCAAAGCTGATTAAGGATGCGTACACAGGTAAAGATCGCGCTGTAGCAATCAAAGCCTTAACGTACATTTTAGGTAATACGGCTGTGATGGCAGGTATAGTTGGGTTGCCTGGTATGTCCGCTATTGCTTGGATACTTGGTCAGTTACTTGGCGACGATGATGAACCCTACATTCTTGAAAAAGAATTGCGTGACTATATCGGGGACGAGGATCTTGCCAACATGATTACTCGCGGCGTTCCTAGTGTGGCTGGTGCAGATTTGTCAGGTAAGATTGGTATGGGGAATATGCTGTCAGTTTTGCCATTTACTGAAATTGACAAACTCAATGCGCAGAAAACGTACGAAATTATTGGTACGTTAGTTGGTGGTCCTGCAGGTGGTTTAGTGGCCCGAGCCGCAGATGGTATGGGATATATGGCTAATGGCGATACTTGGAAGGGTTTAGAGTTGCTTACTCCTAAGGGAGTTGGTGACGCCATGAAAGCGTACCGAATTGCAAACGAAGGTGTAACAAACCGACGTGGGGATGTGCTATTACCGCCTGAAGAACTAGGTGACCTTGATACTGTTTGGCGTGCGTTTGGAATTTCGCCGGTTAAGCAAACCGTACGTTCTGCTAAGCAAGGATTTAAAGTAGACTACGAAACTCAATTTGCAGAAAGGTCTACGGAAATTAAACGCGATTACACTCGAGCAGTAGCAGAGGGCGATAATCAAGCTAAAGAAGAAGCCCGTCAAGAATGGAAAAAACTACAGGAAGCACGCAAGCGAAACGGGTTTACTGTGCAACCATTGTCAGAATTATTGACTGCGCCAAGAGAGCAGCGTAAACGTCAGCGCCTAACTAAAGAAGGCGTGCAGTTCGAGAAAAGCTCTCGTCAATTTGTAGAAAGACTACAGTAATGGCAAAAACACCAGCATGGCAACGCAAGGAAGGCAAGAACCCTGAAGGCGGTTTAAACGCCAAAGGTCGTGCTTCCTATAATGCAGCCAACCCCGGGAAACCTGGGCTTAAACCCCCTCAACCGGAAGGTGGCCCGCGCAGAGATTCGTTCTGTGCCCGCATGAAGGGTATGAAAAAGAAGTTGACCTCAGCCAAAACGGCTAATGACCCCAACTCCCGTATTAACAAAAGCCTAAAGGCATGGAACTGCTAACATGATTGATTTTATTCAAAAGCAACTAGAAGCCTCAGATCGTTTGCTACGGTCAATGGAAACCGACCATAAAGAGCGCATGGAAATTGTAACTTTGTGGGCAGAGATGAATACTAATCTGCTTCGTAAATTAGCAGAGCGCGATAAATTGATCGAAGAACTTAGGGCTAATTTGGCTTCTCTAGGTAAATAAAAAACCCCCCGGTTTTTAGGCCGGGGGGAAGTTACCACTTGAGGAGAATGACCATGAGCAAGAAACTGCCAGAGGTCACAGCAATAATACCCTAACTATTTACTGTTTGGCTACCTTCAAGTTTAGATCCCGTATGGACTGTAAGTTTGGGCGTATGTACGCCTTGCGCTTCTAGTTTGACCATATCGATTTCGACACACCGATGCTGGCCTGCTGAAACTTTAGTACCTCTACCGACGTTAAACTTGTCTTTGAGTTCCTTGGCAACCCCTGCTGAGGCTGCGTAGTCCATCAGCGACTTGTAATCTACGCGGTGTTGCAAGCACCAATCAGAGATTTCTTTCCGAATTAAAAACAATTTCCCAGAAATTTGATCGTTCTTTGTGGCAGTTGACCCCATGATGTAACGACCAGCGGGAGGTCCGCCGTATATTCTGTTACAATCTTCGGGGCCACGTCCATCCCGACCATCTCGGTACTCAGTAGTCACCATAACGCGAGCAGATAATTCGTTAAGCATCCGGTTAAACGCTTCTTCGGAAGTAATTGAATTTTGCTCTTGAACGTTGCTTGCCAATTCAAAAAACAGTGTTTTGATAAAGGCATACACGCCTTCGGAATCAAACGCAGCAATCTTCAATTCGTTACAAATCTCCAGCGCTACCATAGCAGTCATGGCTTGGCTTCGGTAAAAACGATACTTAACATCAGGAATATCTTCTTGTAACCGCTTACCCCAGCTACCAAGACGCTTCATAACGTCGTCAAGATTTTGTACTACATACTGTACAAATACCTCGCCTGCCATGCCCTTGTTTAAAGCAATCCGTTTCATGGCTACATCGACCTCAGCGCCTATGTTTGGCAGTGGCCTACGGTCTACGTCCACCTGAATCATACGAACTGCCTCAGCCTCGGTATTGCTCTGCCGCGAGGCTAGTAACGAATGCAAGTTTGTATTGGCAGTTAGAAACACAGTCATTTCCCAAGTCTGAGACTCGGCAAACCGTACTCCGCTACCTTTACCTGTTGTCAGACGTTGCCGTTCTTGCCCCGAACTAACGGCGTAGCACAACTTTGAAAGCGTCTCGGCCTCGATGTTTGTTACTTCATCGTACAGTACGGGGATGTGGTTATGCACCCCAATGTGTGCGTATAAAGCATTGATCGTAGCCTGCTCTGCTTTTATGGCAATTTTGTCTGCATCACCGAATGCGTAAAGCCCGGAGTAGCAGGTTGTAGTTTTACCCTTACCGGATTTGCTACTGATAATGGCAAACACAATACCTTTGTACAACGTGTCACAAAATGGTGTAAGGATTGAACCGAAGGTAGATGCAACAATGTACTGCATATGCTCCATACCCGGACGTGCGTACAGAAAGTTAATCGCGTCTGCATACACCTCTAGGTCACCGTTCGGTGTCGGAAACTCTTGAATCTTGTCTTCGGCATAACTACCAACTAAAACTTTCCGGAGAGAGCCATCTTTGTGGTACAGCCGATCGCCCAGTAAGAACGATTGGTAATCGCTTTTCCATCCAAAATTTGTGTATGTATTTAGTTCCTCTGCTTCTCGTTTAAGTTTTTCAAGCGAGTCACGGAGATACGCCGTCATGTTCATAGCAGAATCCTTGTGATTCGTCGGTATTAATTCGTACTTGGCAAGGGCCTCGATTGTTTTTTGGTTCGACGCTAAAACCTGTGTGTCAATTTCAAAATCCCGGACTCGATTATCAGGCAAGTGCAAACGCAGACCAACACTAAACTCTCCATTCTCTTTACAGATGCGATGGATAGGGTAGAACAGATTGTTAGAAAACACGAACGCATGCATTATGTCGTCCTTGTCTTTCATGTATCTGCTCATAACATTATTTTCATGCCCATAGCCTTTCGGCAATTCAGGGACTTGAAACGTAATTGTTTTCCCTTCAACAGAAGCAACTACCTCTGCTACTTCTGGCTCTGGTTCTTTGCGCCCCAACACTAACGGCGTTTTAATTTTGCCTTTGTGTGGGCATTCCATACACCCTGCTGGATTGCACTTGGAGAAAAACTCACACGTTGTCGGTGGAGAACTCCAAGTGTGAAACTTTGTATCAACATCGTTTTGTGTATGCCCAGTTTCTTCTCTGCGCTCGCTCCATTTATGGGCTAGGTCAATACCTTCGTCACAGTGCTTGATAATTCCAATCACACCGCGCCAATGTTCGTATCCAACATCGCCTTGAGTATCCCGCATCAAAGCAACTTGAGCGCATTTATCTGCTACAAGATCAGCCGAAGCAGGCACATTCTGTATTTGGGGTAGATGTGCAATTAAGTCGTCGTTAAGGGTACTTACTGGTTTAGGCGCTTGAACATCAACTTGAAACTTAACTTGCGCGTCTTTAAGCAACTTAGCAAATTGTCGGGGGTCAACTACAACTGCCGACGTTTTTGTATTCACCCGTTTAGCCGAATCGTACTTCTTATTAGTAGCCCCTACAGGCCGTAGAATTGAAGCAAAGTCTGCAGTTCTTGTCGGGTCAGCCCGAAATTGTAGATGGGTAAATAATGCTTTTAAAACCTCAGCAAGTTTGATCCATGTATCCGATGGGATACATTTTTCTAAAGTCCAGTATCCATGGATGCCATATCCTGAGTCCACAATCATTGGCACAGGCAAGCCAGTTTCTAGGCAAAATTTTCCTAGTTCTGAAACTGCTTCTTTCTTAGTTAGGTAGCCTTCGCCACTAGCAAACTTGTCTTCACCGCAGTCAATATCTACCCAAAAGGCTTTGGCTTTAAGCCAATTGAGAGGTTTGCGGTACTTCTTTTTGCCATCAATTTCTACTGATTCTGCTTGGTAAGCAGCACATGCATGGTAAACCTGCACTGGTTTTGAGTCCCAGTACGCAACCGATTTCGCCATTTCCTCAAGCGAGGTGTATGGTCTATGTGCTACCCGCCCATCAGGATTTATGAGGGCAAGAAACTTAACGCCATCCTCCGGGAGGATGGCCCGCAAAAACTCAAGGGTGTCCATATCAGACCCCTTGAATCAAACTTTTCTGCGTCGCTTGTGAGCCAATTTGAATGGTCTTGGCTAGATGGGTTTCTACAACCTTAACAAGTTCTTGAGTTTGGATACTAGTTTCCGAACACTCAACAATAATGCGTCCAATAAGTTCTGACAAACCGAGAATAACTTCCCCATGATTAAACCCCTTCCCATTTAGTGCTTCGTTTGCTTCAATTATTACGCCCGCAACTTTGCGCGCTTCTATTTCATACGCCATTATGATACTCCCAAAATGTGGTAGCAGGGGCGGGAATCGAACCCACGATCTTCAGAATATGAACCTGACGAGATACCACTTCTCCACCCTGCATCTTTACTACCCCAGTTAATCGTCGAAGTTCAAATCATCAAGATTCAAACCGTCAATAGTCACTTCTTCCGCAGGTTTCGCAGCAGGTGTTGCTTTTTTCGCCGCAGGCTTGGGGGCAGGTGCTTCTTGAACGGGTGCAGCTATTGCGGGCGCTTCAGTATGTACAGTCTCAGTAACATACCCTGAGCCGAGAATCTGAGCAACTGTATCGCCAGCTACTACGTCTTGTACTTGATTAAACGTGGCTTCGTCAAGCATACCAATGGCTTTGAATGTTAACTTGGGAGTCGGAGACTCCATGTCAAAACCAATCTTGGTAACGACTGCATTGTACGGCATATTGCGCTTTGCAAGCGTCTGACCGTACTCACCAAGGGAACGAATCGAAGCGGGAGGAACACGTAACAGATATGGGTCGTTGACTAGATTAGGTGTAGCAATCGCCATACGCACGGAATCTTGACACGCTTT
>Ga0255277_1000087_pt1 | contig 13257 bp, 13 predicted proteins | sample AtltaT_7_FD_183709 | JGI IMG/M metagenome (GOLD analysis project Ga0255277, IMG submission 183709) | Metatranscriptome of freshwater microbial communities from Altamaha River, Georgia, United States - Atl_Cont_RepA_8d (Metagenome... | ecosystem: Environmental > Aquatic > Freshwater > River... | reverse complement strand
GCCTTCTCCATCGACGACTCGCACACCACCGAAATCGACGATGCGCTGTCGCTGCAGGGCCTGGGCACGGGCACCGTCACCGTGGGCATCCACATCGCGGCGCCCGGCCTGGCGGTGCAGCCGGGCACGCCCCTCGACCAGCTGGGACGCTCCCGGCTGTCGACCGTCTACATGCCGGGCTACAAAATCACCATGCTGCCCGATGAAGTGGTGCAGCGCTACACGCTCAGCGAAGGTCAGGCCTGTCCGGCGGTGTCGCTGTATGTGACTTTCAGCGAAGCGGATCTTGAGATCCAGAAAACCGAAACGAAACTCGAACGCGTGCCGATCACGGTCAACCTGCGTCACGACCAGCTCGACGACCGCATCACGCAGGCCTGGCTCGAAGGCGAGGACAACACCGACCACGCCGATGTGCCGGTCGGCCGCGCCACGCTGGCCTTCTTCTGGCGCCTGGCGCAGAAGCTCAAGGCCCGGCGTGAGGTGGTGCGCGGCAAGCCCGAGACCTTCAACCGGCCGGACTACAGCTTCAAGCTCGACCGCGCCAGCAACAACACCCCGCCCACGGGGGATGAGACCGTGTTCATCGGCACCCGCCAGCGCGGCGCGCCGCTGGACCTGATGGTCGCCGAGGCCATGATCCTGGCCAACAGCACCTGGGGGCAGTGGCTGGCCCAGCTGGGCGTGCCCGGCATCTACCGCAGCCAGGCGAGCCTGGCGCCCGGCGTCAAGGTGCGCATGGGCACCAAGGCATTGCCGCATGCGGGCATTGGCGTGCCCAGCTACGCCTGGAGCACCTCGCCGCTGCGCCGCTACACCGACCTGGTCAACCAGTGGCAGATCATTGCCTGCGCACGCCACGGCGCCACCGCCGCGCTGGCCGCGCCCTTCAAGCCCAAGGACGCCGAGCTGTTCTCCATCATCAGCGCTTTTGACGCCGCCTACAGCGGCTACAACGCGGTGCAGTCGGGCATGGAGCGCTACTGGACCCTCAGGCACCTGCAGCAGCAGGGCATCACCGAACTCGACGCGGCCCTGGTCAAGGAAGCCGGTGGCGGCGCCTGGCTGGTGCGCGCCGAAACGCTGCCGCTGGTCTTCACCGTCATGGGCGCACAAGGCCTGCTGCGGGGCGCCAAGGTGCGCGTCAAGCTCGGCGACATTGATCTCATGGCACTGGATGTCAGCGGTACGGTGATTGCCCATCTTCAGGCGCAAACAGGGAACGAGCCGTCAGAGTCGGAAGACGAGGAAATCGAATCGGCAGGCCCTTTGCAGATCGCGGTGGATCTGGAAGAAACACCCCCGGCCGCCTGAGGTTCTCGCCATGAAAGTCCTGCACCGGCATCGACTGTTGTTGTGGGCGCTGGCTCTGTCGGCGCTCATTCACCTGAGCCTGTTGACTTTCCGCTGGTTGGCGCCCGAAACCTATGCGCGTGTCTTCAAGGACACCCCTTTGGAGATCACGCTGGTCAATGCCCGCAGCGAGGAGCGTCCTGACAAGCCGCAGATTCTGGCGCAGGCCCAGCTGGCCGGTGGGGGCAATACGCCTGTGGTGGAGCTCTCGAGCTCGCCCTTGCCTGCGCAGCCCAGCGAGAGTGAAGGGGAGGCGATGGACAGCACCACCCGCCAGCTGGAGCTGCTCAGGATGCAGCAAAGCATGCTGCTGAGCATCTTGCGTCAGGAACTCACAGAACTGGAACGTCACGCCCAGGGACAGTCCAACACCACGCTGACCGCCGAGCAGGAGCAACGGCGCCAGTTGCTCACACGCCAGCTGTCCCAGATCGAGCGGCGCGCGCAGGCGGCGCAAAAGGGTCCGCGCAAGCGCTACATCAGCCCTGCGACCCAGGAAGTGCCGTACGCGATTTACTACGACCGCATGCGGCGCAATATCGAGCAGCGGGGCACAGAACACTTTCCCGAAGTCAGTGGCCGCAAGCTCTATGGCAGCCTGATCATGGCCATCACGGTCGACAGCGATGGGCAGTTGCTTTCAGCAGACGTGGCGGAAAGTTCGGGCAATCCGCTGCTCGACGCACGTGCCGTAGCCATTGTGCGCAGCACGGCGCCTTTTGGTCCGTTCAGCGCCCGCATGCGCAAGCACAGCGACCAGATTGTGGTGGTCGCCCGTTTCCGATTTGCCCGGGATGACCAGCTGCGCACCCGCATGCTGGCGCCGCGTGAGGAGTGACGCTCCATGAAGGCTTTGCGCTCCTGGTTGTTCCTGTGTCTGCTGGCGATGCTGGCCCTGCAGCTGTTTTTCGTGCTGCGTGTGGCCGCCATGGCCTTCATCACCCCGGAGTCCACCAGCTTCGAGCGTTCACAAATCGTGCAGCTGCTTCGTCAGCACAAGGCCTTGCCCTGGCGCCAGCAATTCGTGCCGCTGTCCGCGGTATCACGCCATCTCCAGCGCGCAGTGATTGCCTCCGAAGACGATGCCTTTGTCCGTCATGGCGGTATTCGCTGGGATGCCGTTGAAAAAGCCTGGGACCGCAACGCGCAGGCCCAGGCGCGTGTGGAGAAGCAGCAAGCCCGGCGTCCTGACCGTCCTTCAGCGCCTCCCAGGATCGTGGGAGGGTCCACCATCACCCAGCAGCTGGCCAAGAACCTGTTGCTCTCGGGCGAGCGCAACTTTCTGCGCAAGGGGCAGGAAGCCCTGATCACGTTGACCCTGGAGGCGCTGTTGCCCAAGTCCCGGATCCTGGAGCTTTACCTGAACCATGTCGAGTGGGGCGAGGGCGTATTTGGCGCTGAAGCAGCGGCGCAGCATTACTTTCGCAAAAGCGCCAGCCAGCTCGGTGCCTGGGAAGCCGCGCGGCTGGCGGTGATGCTGCCGCGGCCACGTTATTTCGAGAAGCTGCCCCATTCATCCTATTTGACCGAGCGAGCCGATGTGATTGTCGGCCGCATGAACAGCGTGGTGCTGCCATGACCAACAACAGTGCGCAGACTGTCCGCATCCTGGGCATTGACCCCGGTTTGCAGACCACGGGTTTTGGTGTGATCGACATGGCCGGCTCGGCATTGCGCTACGTGGCCAGTGGTGTGATCGAAACCACGCAGGGCGAGATGGGCAACCTGCCGGCACGGCTGAAGGTCCTCTATGACGGCATCCGTGAAATTCATGCCCGTTACCAGCCCGACGTGGCCTCGCTCGAAATCGTTTTCATCAACGTCAACCCGCAAGCCTCATTGATGCTGGGCCAGGCCCGTGGCTGTTGCCTCACGGCCTTGGTCTCCTGCGATTTGCCAGTGGCCGAATACACCGCTTTGCAGATGAAGCAGGCGGTCACCGGTCATGGTCGGGCAGCCAAGTCCCAGGTGCAGGAGATGGTCAAACGCCTGCTGAACCTGCCTGCTGTGCCTCGCCAGGATGCCGCCGATGCCCTGGGTCTGGCCATCACCCATGCCCATGCCAGCCCCTCGATGAACAAACTGGCGGCGCAGGGCGCGCTCAACCGCAAGACCCACGGCATGTACCGCGGCGGGCGCAGTCACTGAGTCTGTGCGCTCAGGACACGATGTAGGCCGCAGCGCCTGCCGACATCAGCGTGCCGTCCGGTCCGCGGAATTCCATGCGCGAGGTGCCCACACGCGAACCCACACGCAGGCATTCGGCATGCACCGTGAAAAAGTCACCAATGCCCGGGCGCAGGTAGTCGATGCGCAGATCGATCGTGCCCAGTTTGGCAAAGCGTTCCAGTCGTTTGAGGGGGAGCTCATCCATGTGCTTGGCCGCCAGTGCTGCCATCACCGCCGCGCTCCCGATGGCGTCCAGGGCTGCGCTGATAACGCCACCGTGGATGCGGTTGTAGGCAAAGTGACCCACCAGCTCGTGCCGCATGTCGATGCGGGCCGTCACCCTGCCCTCGGGGGAAATGTCGGTGAGCTTGAGGCCCAGGGTCTGGTTGAAGACGATTTTTTCTTCGTAGATCTCGCGAAAGCCTTCGAGGTAGTCAGGCTCGAAGGTCGCAGGCACGGGGTGTCGGGGTGTCATGGAAGCATTGTAGGAGGCCGCCCCTGCGGTCGAATGAAGCCCGGCATCCAGCCCACTCCGATTTCGCGAGCAGGGGCTCGCTCCCACAAGGTGTGGGCGGTGCTCAGACCTTGCTGAAATCAGGCTTGCGTTTTTCCATGAATGCGCTGAATGCTTCACGGGCCGCGGGTTCGCGCAGCATGCGGCCGAAGCTCTGGCCTTCTTCGGCCATCTTGGCGAGTACCTCCGCCTGCTGGCTGCCTTTCATCAGGCGCTTGGTCTCGATGAGCGAGCTCAGGGGCTTGGCGGCGAGCTTTTTGGCCTGGGCCTGCGCATAGGCATTGACCTCGGTGGGTGGCAACACGCGGTTGACCAGGCCGACTTCGAGCGCGGCTTCGGCGAAGAAGGGCTCGCCCAGCAACAGCGCTTCAGCCGCGCGGTGGTAGCCGAACATGCGCGGCGCGAGCAAGCTCGACGCCGCTTCGGGGCACAGGCCCAGGTTCACAAAGGGCATTGAAAACGCAGCGTTGTCGCCGGCATAGACCAGGTCGCAGTGGAAGAGCAGCGTGGTGCCAATGCCGACGGCCGGGCCGGCCACGGCTGCAATGACCGGTTTTTCGATCGTCGCGATCGCGCGCAGGAAGCGGAACACCGGCGAGTCCTGCGTGGAAGGGGGCTGGTTCAGGAAGTCGGCGATGTCGTTGCCGGCGCTGAAGACGGTCTCATGACCCTGGATCAGCACCACGCGCACGGCAGCGTCTGTGGCTGCCTGTTCGACGCCGGTGGCCAGCGCTGCATACATGTCGCGTGTGATGGAGTTTTTCTTGTCAACCCGGTTGAAGGTCAGGGTCATGACCCCGGCGTCGATGTGTTGCAGGATATCGGACATGCATGTGTCTCCATGAAAAACCGCCCATGCAGGGCGGCGGGATGATCGTGTGTTTCAGGGGGCCTTGACCCAGGTCTGGTTGCGCCAGAAGGGGCCGAGGAATCCGCGTACCTGCAGTTTGGCGCCGCCCTCCTGGGGCGTCAGTCGCACGCGGTACAGCTTGCCTTCTTCGGGGTCGAGGATCTCGCCGCCGTCCCAATGGTCGTTGCCTGCAGCCTTTTTGACGCTGCGGATGATTTCCATGCCGAGGATGGTCTGGCCCTTGCGGTCATCGCTGCACTTGTCGCAGCGTGCCGCCGGGTCGGCGCCCTTGCGCAGCAGCTCGGTCACCCGGCCGCTGAGCACGCCGCCCTGTTCCTCGATGGTGACGAGGCTTTTGATCTCGCCGGTCTTGTCGTCGATCGTGTGCCAGCGGCCGACCGGGCTGTTGGCCTGGGCGGCGCCAGTCAAGGCTAGCAGGGCGAGCAACAGAAATTTGCGCATGGTGTGTCTCCTTGTGTGTGTCAGGCCAGTGCCGCGTCGGTGTCGAGCAGCACGTCGCTGCCGCTGCGGATGCGGCGCAGCAGGCTGGTGGTTTCGGGCAGCAGGCGGGTGTAATAAAAACGCGCCGTCTGCAGCTTGCCCTGGTAGAAGGGGTCGGGGCGCTGGGCTTCGGCCTGGGCCTGGGCAAGCTTTTGCAGCGCCACCTTGGCCATGCGCGCCCAGAAGTAGGCGAACACCAGATGTCCGGCCACGCGCAGGTAGTCCACCGCCGCAGCACCGACCTCATCGCCATTGGCCATGGCCTTCATGCCGATTTCGCTGGTGATGTGGGTGAGCTTCTGGCCCAGGTCGGCCAGCGGCTTGACGAATTCGGCCATGGAGGGGTTCTTCATTTCGGCGCGGATGAAGGCCTCCACCTGCGCGCCGAATTTCTTGAGGCTGGCGCCGTTGTTGCCCAGCACCTTGCGACCCAGCAGGTCCAGCGACTGGATGGTGTTGGTGCCCTCGTAGATCATGTTGATGCGGGCATCGCGCACGAACTGCTCCATGCCCCATTCCTTGATGAAGCCGTGGCCACCAAAGACCTGCAGGCATTCACTCACCGAGATCCAGCCGTTGTCGGTGATGAAGGCCTTGACGATGGGCGTGAGCAGCGCCAGCTGCTCGGCCGCGTCCTTGCGCACCGCTTCATCGGGGTGGTGCAGCTCCTGGTCGAGCAGCAGCGCGCCATGGCAGGCCAGCGCACGGCCGCCTTCGGCATAGGCCTTGGCGGTCAGCAGCATGCGGCGCACATCGGGGTGCACGATGATCGGGTCGGCCGGCTTGCCCGGTGCCTTGACGCCGGTGAGCGAGCGCGACTGCACGCGGTCCTTGGCGTAGGCCAGTGCGTTCTGGTAGGCCACTTCGGTCAGGCCCAGCGACTGGTTGCCCACACCCAGACGGGCGGCGTTCATCATCACGAACATGGCGGCCAGGCCCTTGTGGGGTTGACCCACCAGCGTGCCCACGGCACCTTCGAGGATCATCTGGCAGGTGGCGTTGCCGTGGATGCCCATCTTGTGCTCGAGGGCGCCGCAGTGGATGCCATTGCGCGCGCCCAGCGAGCCGTCGGCGTTCACATGAAACTTGGGCACGAGAAACAGGCTGATGCCCTTGGAGCCGGGCGGCGCATCGGGCAGGCGGGCCAGCACCAGGTGCACGATGTTGGGCGCCAGGTCATGCTCGCCAGCGCTGATGAAGATCTTCTGGCCGGTCAGCCTGTAGGTGCCATCGGCCTGCGGCTCGGCCTTGGTGCGGAGCATGCCCAGGTCGGTGCCGCAATGCGGCTCGGTCAGGCACATGGTGCCGGTCCATTCGCCGCTGGTGAGCCTGGGCAGGTAGGTGGCCTTTTGCTCGGGCGTGCCGTGTGCGTGCAGGCATTCGTAAGCGCCATGCGAGAGGCCGGGGTACATGGTCCAGGCCTGGTTGGCCGAGTTGAGCATCTCGTAGAAGCACTGGTTGACCACAAAAGGCAGGCCCTGGCCGCCGTATTCGGGGTCGCAGCTGAGCGCCGGCCAGCCCCCGGCCACGTACTGCTCGTAAGCGGCCTTGAAACCGTCGGGCGCTTTCACTTCATGCGTGTCGCGGTTGAGCTGGCAGCCCTGCTGGTCACCGCTGATGTTGAGCGGGAACACCACCTCGGCGGCGAACTTGCCGCCCTCTTCGAGCACGGCATTGATCGTGTCGGCATCGATTTCGGCGTGCTTGGGCATGGCCTGCAGCTGGCCGGTGGCGTCCAGCACTTCGTGCAGCACAAATTGCATATCGCGCAGGGGCGGGGTGTAGCTGGGCATGGTTGTCCTCGTGTGTCGATGAAATGGGAAGAAACTCAGGCCTTGTGGCCGCGGGAAATCTGTGCGCGGTATGCGGGCGTGCTGTAGCGCTCGACGATGCGGGCAAAGCCCTGACGCGCGCGATCGGCGGCTCCGGGTGCTTTCAGAAAACGTGCCTCGTAATGCAGCGCGAGGATCAGACCGTGGATCTCGAAGGCCACCTGCATGGGGTCGGCCTCGCGCACCAACTGCCCTTCAGCTTGCGCCAGTTCCACCGCGCGCCGCACCGCCACCTGCCAGCTGCTGACGGATGAAGCCAGTGCATCGCGCACCGGGCCAGAACGGTCGTCAAACTCCACCGCCCCACTGATGTAGATGCAGCCCGAATCGATTTCGGCCGAGGTTTGCACCATCCAGTTGTCAAACATGGCTTGCAGCCTGGGCACGCCACGCGGCGCCTGCATGGCGGGATAAAACACCAGGGCTTCGAAACGCTCGTGGTACTCACGCACCACCGAAATCTGCAATTCCTCGCGTGAGCCGAAATGCGCGAAGACGCCGGATTTGCTCATGCCGGTGATTTCGGCCAATGCGCCGATCGACAAACCCTCCAGGCCGATCTGAGAAGCCAGTCCGAGCGCTGCGTCAATGATGGCGGCTTTCGTTTGCTGCCCCTTGAGCAAAACACGTTTCGCAGGTTCGACTGCAAGGCCGGTGTGCCGTGGATGAAGGGATATCTTGCGAACGGTCATGAGCAGTGGATAAAAAAGAACGATCGTTCTATTTTCTGATGATCATCCTTGGGTGAGTCATCGTAGAATGTGACGTTTACGTAAACGTCAATCCACAACAATCTGGAGTCAATGTATGAAGGTCTTGGTCGCAGTCAAGCGCGTGGTGGACTACAACGTGAAAGTCCGAGTGAAGTCGGACAACACGGGGGTGGACATTGCCAACGTGAAGATGAGCATGAACCCGTTCGACGAAATCGCGGTGGAAGAGGCGGTGCGCCTGAAAGAAAAGGGGGCTGTCACTGAAGTCATCGCCGTCAGCTGCGGCGTGGCCCAATGCCAGGAAACCCTGCGCACCGCCATGGCCATTGGAGCCGACCGAGGCATCCTGGTGGAGACCGACGTCGAGCTGCAACCCCTGGCCGTGGCCAAACTGCTCAAGGCCCTCATCGACAAGGAACAACCCGGCCTGGTGATCCTGGGCAAACAAGCCATTGACGACGACTGCAACCAGACCGGCCAGATGCTCGCCGCCTTGGCCGACTTGCCCCAGGCCACCTTTGCCTCCAAGGTCGACGTGGCCGACGGCAAAGCCAGCGTCACCCGCGAAATCGACGGTGGCCTGGAAACCCTGAGCGTGGACCTGCCCGCCGTCATCACCACCGACCTGCGCCTGAACGAGCCGCGCTACGTCACCCTGCCCAACATCATGAAGGCCAAGAAAAAGCCACTGGAGACCTTCAAGCCCGCCGACCTGGGTGTGGATGTGGCGCCGCGCATCAAAACCCTGAGCGTGAGCGAGCCGCCCAAGCGCAGCGCCGGCATCAAGGTGCCCGACGTGGCCACCCTGGTGGCCAAGCTGAAAAACGAAGCCAAAGTGATCTGACCCCGCGCCCAGGAGACCCGACATGAGCATTCTCGTCATTGCCGAACACGACAACGCCAGCCTCAAAGGCGCCACCCTCAACACCGTGACCGCAGCCCTGGCCTGCGGCGCCGACGTGCACGTGCTGGTGGCCGGCCAGGGTGCTGGGGCCGCCGCGCAAGCAGCCAGCCAGATCGCCGGCGTCAGCAAAGTCCTGCACGCCGACAGCGACAGCCTGGCCCACGGCCTGGCCGAAGCCCTGGCCGCCCAGATCCTGGCCGTGGCCGCTGGCTACAGCCACATCCTGTTTCCCGCCACCGCCAGCGGCAAGAACGTGGCCCCGCGTGTGGCCGCCAAACTGGACGTGGGCCAGATCAGCGACGTCACCAAAGTGGTGTCTGCCGACACCTTTGAGCGCCCCATCTATGCGGGCAACGCCATCGCCACTGTGCAAAGCGCAGACGCCGTCAAAGTCATCACCGTGCGCACCACGGGATTTGATGCGGCGGCCCAGGGCGGCAGCGCCGCCATCGAGTCGATTGCAGCCACCGCCAGCAGCGCCAAGAGCCGCTATGTGGGCGCCGAATTGGCCAAGAGCGACCGGCCCGAGCTGACTGCGGCCAAGATCATCGTCTCCGGTGGTCGGGCGCTGGGCAGTGCGGAGAAGTTCAGCGAAGTCATGACCCCGCTGGCCGACAAGCTGGGCGCAGCGATTGGCGCCAGCCGTGCGGCGGTGGACGCCGGCTACGCCCCCAACGACCTGCAGGTGGGGCAAACCGGCAAGATCGTGGCGCCGCAGCTGTACATCGCTGCCGGCATCTCCGGGGCGATTCAGCACCTGGCCGGCATGAAGGACTCCAAGGTGATCGTGGCCATCAACAAGGACCCCGAGGCGCCGATCTTCAGCGTGGCCGACTATGGCCTGGAGGCCGACCTCTTTGTGGCGGTGCCTGAGCTGGTCAAGGCGCTTTGAGTTTGTCCTGATATTCACAGGCATCGTTCGCGATGCCTTTTTTTTTGCATTTTTCCCTTGGAGACCTTCATGAGTTACACCGCCCCCGTCAAGGACATGCTGTTCAACATTCAGCATCTGGCCGGCATTGAACAGATTGCGCAGATCCCTGGATTCGAAGAAGCCGGCCTGGATACGGCACAGGCGGTGCTGGAAGAGTGTGCCAAACTCAACGAAGGTGTGATCGCACCCCTGAACTGGGAAGGCGATAAAAACCCCTCCAGCTGGAAGGATGGGGTGGTGACCACCACACCGGGGTTTGCCGATGCGTTTCGCCAATACGGTGAGGGCGGCTGGCAGGGCTTGCAGCATCCCACTAACTTTGGAGGCCAGGGGCTGCCCAAAACCATAGGGGCGGCTTGCATCGAAATGACCAACAGCGCCAACATGAGTTTTGCGCTGTGCCCCTTGTTGACGGATGGGGCCATCGAAGCCCTGCTGACAGCTGGATCGGATGAGTTGAAGGCCATTTACCTGGAGAAACTCATCAGCGGCCAATGGACAGGCACCATGAACCTGACCGAACCCCAGGCAGGTTCGGACCTGGCCTTGGTGCGCACCCGGGCTGAGTCCCTGCCGGACGGCAGTTACAAGATTTTTGGCACCAAGATTTTCATCACCTACGGTGAGCACGACATGGCCGAGAACATCGTTCATCTGGTGCTGGCGCGGGTCCAAGGGGCGCCTGAAGGGGTCAAGGGCATCAGCCTGTTTGTCGTGCCGAAATTTCTGGTGAATGCCGATGGCAGTCTGGGTGCGCGCAACGACGTCCACTGCGTGAGCATCGAGCACAAGATGGGCATCAAGGCCAGCCCCACGGCCGTGCTGCAGTTCGGCGACCATGGTGGCGCTGTCGGCTACCTGGTGGGTCAGGAGAACCGCGGTCTGGAGTACATGTTCATCATGATGAACGCCGCGCGCTATGCCGTGGGTGTACAGGGTATCGCGATTGCCGAGCGGGCTTACCAGAAGGCGGTGCAATACGCCCGTGACCGCGTCCAGTCACGCCCTGTGGACGGTTCCATCAACGCCAGTGCGGCCATCATTCACCATCCTGATGTCAAACGCATGCTCATGACCATGCGCGCCTACACCGAAGGCTGCCGTGCCATGGCCAGTGTGGCTGCGGCTGCTTATGACGCGGCCCATGCCCATCCGGATGCCGAAACCCGCAAGGCCAATGCAGCCTTCTATGAATTCATGGTGCCCCTGGTCAAGGGCTACAGCACGGAGATGAGCCTGGAAGTGACTTCTCTGGGGGTGCAGGTCCACGGGGGCATGGGTTTCATTGAAGAAACCGGTGCAGCCCAGTACTACCGTGACGCCAAGATTCTCACGATCTACGAGGGCACGACGGCCATCCAGGCCAATGATTTGGTCGGACGCAAGACGGCTCGCGATGGTGGGCAGACTGCGCGTGGCATCCTGAATCAGATCGCCCAGACCGAGGCCGCGCTGGCAGCCAGTGGTACCGACGCTGCTCAGGTGGTGCTGCGTCGCCTGTCCGCTGCCCGTCAGGCCTTGCTGGATGTCGTGGATTTTGTGGCGGGGCAAACGAAGGCCAGCCCCAATGCCGTGTTCGCGGGCAGCGTTCCCTACTTGATGTTGGCTGGCAATGTGGTTGCGGGGTGGCAACTGGCCCGTGCCCTGCTGGTCGCGCAGGACAAACTGGCTGCGGGTGAGGATGCGGGCTTCATGGCTGCGAAAATAGCCACAGCGCGTTTCTATGCTGAGCACATGCTGGTGAAGGCCCCGGGCGTACGGGATGCCATCATCGAAGGGGGGGAGAGCGTGACGGCCATGGCCCTCGATGCATTCTGATTTGCTTCTTAAAATATAGCAATAAACCAAGGCTCAACAAGGGGTTGGGCCTTTTTTGTTTTGTATTTTCTGTTTTTTTGGAGACCCCATGTCACGCCTGCCTGATGTTTTCAAACAAATACGGTTTCCTGTGATTGGTTCACCCTTGTTCATCATCAGCAATCCCCAACTGGTGATTGAACAATGCAAAGCCGGCATTGTGGGCTCCATGCCAGCCCTGAATGCAAGACCTGCTGCCCAATTGGATGAATGGCTGGCCGAGATCACCGAAACCCTGGCTGCCTGGAACCGGACGCATCCCGAACAGCCAGCTGCGCCATTTGCCATCAACCAAATCGTGCACAAGTCCAATGACCGTCTGGACCATGACATGCAGATGTGCGCCAAGTACAAGGTACCCATCGTCATCACCAGTTTGGGGGCCCGGGAGGATGTCAACCAGGCTGTGCACAGCTGGGGTGGGGTGGTGTTGCATGACATCATCAACAACAAATTTGCCCATAAGGCGATTGAAAAAGGTGCTGACGGCTTGATTGCTGTGGCCGCAGGAGCCGGTGGGCATGCGGGCGTCAAAAGTCCGTTTGCCTTGATTCAGGAGATTCGGCAGTGGTTTGACGGCCCCTTGGCGCTCAGTGGCTCCATCGCGTCAGGTGGTGCTATTTTGGCGGCGCAGGCCATGGGGGCTGACTTTGCCTACATTGGCTCGGCTTTCATCGCCACGGAGGAGGCAAGGGCGGCGGATGCCTACAAACAGGCCATCGTGGACGGTTCGTCCGACGACATCGTCTACAGCAATCTGTTCACCGGGGTGCATGGCAACTACCTGGCGCCGTCCATTCGCGCTGCAGGGCTGGATCCGGACAATCTGCCCGAAAGCGATCCCAGCAAGATGAATTTTGGTGGGGACGCCAAAAAGGCCTGGAAAGACATCTGGGGTTGTGGGCAGGGCATAGGCGCCGTTGACCGCATTCAGAAGGCGGGCGACCTGATTGCACAATTCAAGCGCGAGTACGCCCTGGCGCGTGCCCGCCTTGCGCTTTGAGCGCGTCGGCGTTCCAGCCCATCAGAACCACGGGCCCTCGGGCTCGTTCTTTTTGGCTGGACAGTATCAAAGGGGTGGCCTGCCTGTTGATCGTGGCCCACCACCTGGCCTTCTATGGCCCCATGTCCGATGTGCTGCACCCTCATGCCACAGTGCTGATTGACGGGCTGTACAGCCATGCACGCATGGTGGTGCAGGTGTTTTTGGTGCTGGGTGGCTACTTGACGGCACCCCTGATTTTGAACTGGGGGGAGCGCAATACGGCCCATGTGGCTGGTCTGTTGTGGCGCCGCTATGCCCGCTGGCGGTTCCTTTGATGGTGGCGCTCACCCTGTGCATGTTGGTGACCGAGTTGGTGCGGCCCTGGTTCATTCACCCGTCGGTGCCCGATGAACCGACATGGGCCCAGCTCCTGGCCCATGTGTTCATGTTGCAAGGCCTGTTGGGGTACGACTCGCTGTCTGCCGGTGTGTGGTACGTCGCCATTGATTTTCAGTTGTACGGCTCGGCCATTGTGCTCGCCTGGGCGGTCGCTGCGTTTGGGCCGGTGTGGCATCGGGTGGGGTGGCACAGTTCGTCCGTGGTGCTCATGGGCGTGGTTCTGCTGACAGTGGCGTCGTTGTTCGG
>Ga0255277_1000082_pt1 | contig 13584 bp, 10 predicted proteins | sample AtltaT_7_FD_183709 | JGI IMG/M metagenome (GOLD analysis project Ga0255277, IMG submission 183709) | Metatranscriptome of freshwater microbial communities from Altamaha River, Georgia, United States - Atl_Cont_RepA_8d (Metagenome... | ecosystem: Environmental > Aquatic > Freshwater > River... | reverse complement strand
GCCACCGTGAGTCACATCGAATGAGTTGAGGTGCTCTGGCCTGGGGACGTAGTGGAGTTCGGAATGACCGCCCTCGAATTTTTCCAGGGTGAAGCCCAGATGCGCCACAAAGGGAATGTGTGCGCCGAAAGGAATGCTCATGGTCGGGTCCGCACTCAGCCGCCAATGATGGCGCTCACGCCGCCGTCCACCGCCAGCCACTGGCCGGTGATGTGCTTGCCAGCGTCGGACGCGTACAGCAGCGTCAGGCCCTTGAGGTCTTCATCATCGCCCAGCCGACGCAGTGGCGCCTTGGCGGCCATGTTGTCGGCGCCCAGTTCAGCGAGCAGCCCATGCGTCATCTTGCTCGGGAAAAAGCCTGGGCAGATGGCATTCACGGTAATGCCGTGCTGACCCCATTCCCCTGCAAGCGCCCGGGTGAAGTTGACCACCGCGCCTTTGGACGTGTTGTAGGCAATGGTGCGCATCTCGGACGGGTTACCCGCCAGTCCGGCGATGGAGGCGATGTTGATGATGCGGCCACGACCGCGCGGGATCATGCTGCTCTTGGCCACCGCTTGCGACAGCAGAAAGTAGCCGCGCACGTTCAGGTTCATCACCTTGTCCCAGGCTTCGAGCGGATGGTCTTCGGCCGGGGCACCCCAGGTGGCGCCGGCGTTGTTGACGAGGATGTCGATCGGCCCCATGCGCTCGACGGTCTCTGCCGCCAGGCGGGCGATGTCTTCGGGCTTGCTGCAGTCGGCAGCGATCCAGCGGACGTCGATGCCAGCGTCCTGCAACTCGGCAGCGGCCTCTTCGAGATCGGCCGATTTGCGCGAGCTGAGCATGATCTTGGCGCCCGCCTCACCCAGCGCATGGGCCATCTGCAGACCCAGGCCGCGCGAGCCGCCAGTCACCAGGGCCACCTGGCCGGTGAGGTCAAAAAGTTGTTGAATGGTGCGTGCCATGGGTCGTCCTTGGTGTTTCAGAAAGCGTCTTCGGGGACGTCGGCGCAGGTGCTGTCGCGGCGGGACACCACCTGCAGCCAGGCGCCGATCTTGGGCAGTTCGTAGCGGAAGAAATAACGGGTGGCGGCACGACGGCCAATGTTGGCGCCAGTATCCCCGGTTGCGCTTTGCGCCACATCGAGCCAGATCCAGGCGATCACGGTGTGGCCAAAGGCTTGCAGATAAGGCACAGCATTGGCCAGGGCCTGGGCCGGCTCAGCGCCTTGCCAGGCGGCCTGCGTGGCGGTGCCGACCTGCTGCAAGGCGTCTGCCAGCTGGCGGGCTTCGGCCTGCCAGTCGGACGAAGCCTTGGCGATGGTGGCCTGCATGCGCCCGGCCAGCAGCTGCAGGCCTTTGCCGTTTTCCATCAGCACCTTGCGACCCAGCAGGTCCATGGCCTGGATGCCGTGGGTGCCCTCGTGGATCATGTTCAGGCGATTGTCGCGCCAGTACTGCTCGACCGGGAAATCGCGGGTGTACCCATAACCGCCATGGATCTGGATGGCCAGGCTGTTGGCTTCCAGACACCATTCGCTGGGAAAACTCTTGACGATGGGCGTGAGCACTTCGAGCAGCAGGCGAGCGTGGTCGGCGGCCTCGGGTGTACCGGTGTGTTGCTCGTCGACCAGGCGTGCGCAGTACAGCGCCAGGGCCAGGGCGCCTTCGCTGTAGCTCTTTTGCGCGAGCAACATGCGCTTGATGTCAGCATGGTCGATGATGCGCACCTGGGGCGAAGACGGGTTCTTGCCGGCAGGGCTCATGGGTCGACCTTGCGGCCGGTTTTTGGCGTAGTCCAGGCTGGCGTAATAGCCCGCCATGCCGAGCATGGTGGCGGCCATGCCGACCCCGATGCGGGCCTCGTTCATCATGTGGAACATGCACTTGAGGCCTTCGCCGGGCTGGCCGACGAGGTAACCAATGGCGCCGCTGCCGGCGCCATCCAGTCCGCCGCCTGCCCCACCCCGCACCGGGTATTTGCCCTCGCCAAAGTTCAGCAGCGTGTTGGTCGTGCCTCGCCAGCCGCATTTGTGGTTGAGCCCTGCCAGCGCCACGTCGTTGCGCTCTCCGGTCAAATGGCCGTTCGTGTCCACCAGCTTCTTGGGCACGATGAAGAGCGAAATGCCCTTGACGCCCGGCACCAGCTGGCCGTTGGCATCCGGGATCTTGGCCAGCACCAGGTGAATGATGTTTTCTGTCAGCTCGTGTTCGCCGGCCGAAATCCACATCTTGTTGCCGCGCAGGCGGTAGCGTGGCCCCAGCGGGTCGTTCTGGAAGTCCGGGCCGTCGGGCACGGCACGGGTGGCCACATCGCTCAGACTGGAACCGGCCTGCGGTTCGCTCAGGCACATGGTCCCGGAGAAGCGGCCGTTGAATTCATTCAGCGCAAAAACCTCTTTCTGCAGCGCTGTGCCGTGCGCCATGAGCAGATTGGCGTTGCCTGTTGTGAGCATGCCCGAGCCGATGCTGACCGACGCCATCGCAAAAAAGGCGTTGGCCGCCGCTTCGACTGTGTAGGGCAGCTGCATGCCGCCAATGTCGTAGTCCTGTGCAGCACTCAGCATGCCCGATTCGGCATAGGCCTTGCACGCGTCGTGGGTGGCCTGCGGCAGGATGACTTTCTCGCCGTCGAACTTCGGCTCTTCAATATCGACCGTGCGGTTGTACGGCGCATACTTTTCGCGAGCGATGCGCTCGCAGGTGTCGAGCACCGCGTCGAAGGTTTCTCGGCTGTGATCGGCAAATCGCTCGCGGGTCTGCAGCTCAGGGACGTTGAGCCAGTTGTAGAGCAGGAAATCGATGGTGGGACGCAGGCTCATGAAGTCAAATTCTCAAGGTGTGGTCACTGTGGGAGCGAGCCCCGGCTCGCGAATGTGCGTTCTGGTCGGACATGACTTTGAATTCGGCCACGGAGGTGGCCTCCTACAGAAAAAACAAAGGGCAGAGAGCATCATGCCCCCTGCCCTGTTGTGGATCAGCCATCCATGTGACAGCGCATCCTTGCGTGGATCACAGCACCTCGAAAATGCCGCAGGCACCCATGCCGCCGCCGATGCACATGGTCACCGCCACACGCTTGGCGCCGCGGCGCTTGCCTTCGATCAGGGCGTGACCGGTCAGGCGCTGGCCACTCACACCGTAGGGGTGGCCCACGGCGATCGCGCCACCGTTGACGTTCAGGCGGTCGGCCGGGATGCCCAGCTTGTCACGGCAGTACAGCACCTGCACCGCAAAAGCTTCATTGAGTTCCCACAGATCGATGTCGCTGACTTTGAGGCCCAGGCGCGCCAAGGCCTTGGGCACGGCGTAGACCGGGCCAATGCCCATCTCGTCGGGCTCGCAACCGGCCACGGCAAAGCCCAGGAAGCGGCCCAAAGGCTTGAGGCCACGCTTTTCGGCCAAGGTTTCGTCCATGAGCACACAGGCACCGGCACCGTCCGAAAACTGGCTGGCGTTGCCGGCCGACACCACACCACCCGGGATGGCCGGCTTGATACCGCTGATACCTTCAACGGTGGTGCCTTCGCGCAGGCCTTCGTCCCTGCTGACCGTGACCTGCTTGGAAATCAGACCCAGGGTCTTGTCATAGACGCCGGCAACCACAGTGATGGGCGCGATCTCGTCGTCGAACTTGCCGGCCGCTGCGGCTGCGCAGGCCTTTTGCTGGCTGGCGGCGCCGTACTCGTCCATCACCTTACGGCCGATGTTGTAGCGCCTGGCCACCTGTTCGGCGGTCTGCAGCATGTTCCAGTAAATCTCGGGCTTGATCTTGGCCAAAGACAGGTCTTGCAACATGTGGGTGTTCATTTCCTGCTGCACGCAGGAGATGCTCTCCACGCCACCGGCCACATACACCTGACCTTCGCCGGCAATGATGCGCTGCGCGGCCAGCGCAATGGTTTGCAGACCGGAAGAGCAAAAACGGTTGACGGTCAGGCCCGACACCGAAATCGGCAGGCCGGCCTTCAGCGCGATCTGGCGGGCGATATTGGCGCCCGTGGCGCCCTCGGGTGTGGCACAACCCATGATCACGTCCTCGACTTCGGCGGCCTCGATGCCAGCACGCGCCACAGCGTGCTGCACCGCGTGGCCGCCAAGCGTGGCGCCATGGGTCATATTGAAAGCGCCCTTCCAGCTCTTGGCCAGGGGGGTGCGGGCGGTGGAAACGATGACTGCGTTCGTCATGATGTAAACCTCTGTCGATTAATTGAACGTCTTGCCTTCAGCCACCAGGCGCTGCAGCAGCGGCGCGGGTTGCCAGAACGCGGCATCGTCGTGGGGGTTGCGGGCAAAGCGCTTCATGGCTTCGGCCACATTGAACAGACCGATGGTGTCGGCGTAGAGCATCGGACCGCCGCGCCAGAACGGGAAGCCGTAGCCGGTGATGTAGACCATGTCGATGTCGCTGGCCTTGCTGGCGATGCCTTCCTCCAGGATGTGGCAGGCCTCATTGACCAGCGAGAACACCAGGCGCTGCACGATTTCCTCGTCGGAAATCTTGCGCGGGGTGATGCCCATGGCCTTGCGGTGCTTTTCGATCATCTCGACTACCACCGGGCTGGGGATGGCGTCGCGCTTGCCCGCCTGGTAGTCGTACCAGCCGGCACCGGTTTTCTGGCCGTAACGGCCCATCTCGCACAGCAGGTCGGCGGTCTTGCTGTACTTCATGTTCGGCTTCTCGACATAGCGGCGCTTGCGGATGGCCCAGCCGATGTCGTTGCCGGCCAGGTCACCCATGCGGAACGGGCCCATGGCAAAGCCGAATTTCTCGACCGCCTTGTCCACCTGGGCGGGGGTGCAGCCTTCCTCGATCAGGAAGCCGGCCTGGCGGCTGTACTGCTCGATCATGCGGTTGCCGATGAAGCCGTCGCACACGCCAGAGACCACCGCCGTTTTCTTGATCTTCTTGCCAATCGCCATGACGGTGGCCATGACGTCCTTGCCGGTCTTGGCACCACGCACGACTTCGAGCAGCTTCATCACGTTGGCCGGACTGAAGAAGTGCATGCCAACCACGTCCTGCGGACGCTTGGTGAAGGACGCGATCTGGTTGACGTCCAGCGTGGACGTGTTGGACGCCAGAATGGCGCCGGGCTTCATCACCTTGTCGAGCTGCTTGAACACGGTTTCCTTGACGCCCATCTCTTCGAACACGGCCTCGATGACCAGATCGGCCTGGGCGATGTCGTCGTAGCTCAGCGTGGTGCTTAGCAGGGCCATGCGCTGCTCGTACTTGTCCTGTTTGAGCTTCCCCTTCTTGACCTGCGCTTCGTAGTTCTTGCGGATGGTGGCGATGCCGCGGTCCAGCGCCTCCTGCTTCATCTCGAGAATCTTGACCGGGATGCCGGCGTTCAGGAAGTTCATCGAGATGCCGCCGCCCATGGTACCGGCGCCAATCACGGCCACGCTCTTGATTTCGCGCTTCGGTGTGTCTTCGGGCACGTCGGGAATCTTGGAGGCCGCACGGTCGGCCATGAAGATGTGGCGCAGCGCACGCGATTCGGGCGTGAGCATCAGGTTCATGAAAATCTCACGCTCGAAGACCATGCCGTCCTCAAACTTCTTTTGTGTGGCAGCTTCGACCGCATCCACGCACTTGACCGGGGCCGGCAGGTTCTTGGCCGTGGCCTTGACCATGTTGCGGGCGAACTGGAAGTAGGCGTCGCCCTGAGGGTGTTTGCAGGGCAGGTTGCGCACCAGCGGCAGCGGGGTGCCGTCGGCATGGGCTGCAGCGACCTTGCGGGCCAGGGCCTGGGCCTCGTCCATCAGGCTTTCGGCCGACTGAGCCATGGCGTCCCACAGCTTCTGGCCGGGCAGCATGGCCAGCATTTCGGCCTTGATGGCTTCGCCGCTGACGATCATGTTGGTCGCAGCTTCCACACCGATCACGCGCGGCAGACGCTGCGTGCCACCTGCGCCCGGGATCAGGCCCAGTTTCACTTCGGGCAGCGCGATATTGGCACCCGGAGCAGCAATGCGGTAATGGCAGCCCAGGGCCAGTTCCAGTCCACCCCCCATGGCCACGCTGTGCACGGCGGCCACCACCGGCTTGGGCGAGTTCTCGCAAGCACGGATGACGGACAACAGATTGGGTTCCTGGATCGCCTTGGGCGAGCCGAATTCCTTGATGTCGGCCCCGCCCGAGAAGGCCTTGCCAGCACCAGTGATCACGATGGCCTTCACGGCTGCATCCTTGTTGGCCTGCTTCAGACCGTCGGTGATGCCGATGCGTGTGGACAGACCCAGACCATTCACCGGCGGGTTCGTCAGGGTAATGACCGCCACGTCACCGTGAACTTTGTATTCAGCTGTCATGCCGAGTTTCCTTTGCGAGAAAGACAAAAATAGAACGACCGTTCATTTTTAACATGAAAAAGGGCTGTGGCATGAGCCTTGAAAACCCTTTCCCGGTCACCATGGAGACCCGGTCAAGGGTCTCGCGCTGACCATCCAAGTCAGATGACAGAACACCTGCTGGTGCGGCATGGACTCTTCAGACCTCCAGCCACTCCTTGCGGATGTACTGGTTGGCGCGCAGCTCGTCGGGCGTGCCTTCAAACACAATGGAACCGTGGCCCATCACCAATGCTCGATCGGAAATGTTCATGGCGATGGTCAGTTTCTGTTCGATCAGAAGGACCGAAATGCCCCGCCGCTTGAGCTCCTGCAGGTACTGTCCGACCAATTCAACGATCTTCGGTGCCAGCCCTTCGGTGGGCTCGTCGATGATGATGAGCTGAGGGTCACCCATCAGGGTTCGGCACAGCGTGAGCATTTGCTGCTCACCGCCGGACAGGACGCCAGCTTCGGTGTGCTCGCGCTCCTTGAGGCGAGGGAACATCGCATACATGTCATCAAAAGACCAGCGCGAACCCTTGCCCGAGCCTTTCTGGCCCAGCAGCAGGTTCTGATGCACTGTGAGCTTGGGGAAAATATCCCGGTTTTCAGGCACGTATCCGATGCCCAGATGGGCCACCTCGTAAGCCTTTTTGCCCTGGATATTCCTGCCCATCCAGTCCAGCGTGCCCTGGCAATCGACCAGGCCCATGATGGCCTTGGCCGTGGTCGATCGACCTGAGCCATTGCGACCGAGCAGAGCCACGATCTCGCCCTCGCCGACCTCAAAGCCCACGCCGTGCAGCACATGACTTTTGCCATACCAGGCGTGCAGGTTTTCAATGTTGAGCAATGCCATGTCAGTGACCTCCTGCCTGTGCCTCGGCCACCACTGAGCCAAGGTAGGCCTCCTGCACGCGGGCATTGGCACGCACCGCCTCGGGTGTGTCAAAGGCAAGCACTTCGCCATAGACCACAACGGCAATGCGATCGGCCAGACCGAAGACCACGCCCATGTCGTGCTCCACCGTCAGCAGGGTTCGACCTTCGGTGACCTTGCGGATCAGCTGGATGAAGCGCGCGGTTTCGCTTTTGCTCATCCCGGCTGTAGGCTCATCGAGCAGGATGACCTCGGCACCGCCTGCGATCGTGATGCCGATCTCGAGCGCACGCTGTTCGGCATAGGTCAGGTTCATGGCCAGCGTGTCACGCTTCTTGTCCAGACCGATCATCTCCATCAGCTCCTCGGCCCGCTCGTTGGCATCCTTAAGGCCCGACAAAGCCTTGAGGAAGGTGTACTTGTAGCCCAGGCTCCAGAGCACACTGCAGCGCAGGTTTTCAAACACACTGAGCTTGGGAAAAATGTTGGTGATCTGGAAGCTGCGCGAGAGACCCATGCGGTTGATCTCGTAGGGCTTCTTGCCATCAATGCGCTGGCCTTTGAGCAGGATCTCCCCGCTCGTGAGTCCGAAACGGCCACTGATGAGGTTAAAGAGCGTCGACTTGCCGGCGCCGTTGGGGCCAATCACCGCCACACGCTCACCGGCGTGAACCGAGAGATCGACGCCGCGAATGATTTCGGTCTTGCCAAAGCTCTTGCGAACGTCTTTGAGTTCCAGGGCGTAGCTCATACTGCAGCCTCCCGAAAAGCCACCTCGAACGAGGCTGACAACCCCTTCAGGGGTGATGCACACACGATGTGTTGAACGAGGAGACTCACAGGGTCTCCCTTCGCTTGATTTCCTTTTCGATCTCTTCCTGGATCGTGCCCCATTCGCGCGCGAACTGGCGGCGGGCCAGCTCGAACAGGCCCAGTCCGGTCAGCATGACAAAGGCCGAGCCGACCCAGCTGTCCAGTCCACGGGAATTGAGTGTCATGCCCATGAACTTCACGCTGTCACCGAGCGCCGAGTTGAGCTGCAGGTGATAGACCATTTCGATCATCGCGCCGGCCCCGGCCAGCATGACGATGGCCGTCAGCCCCAGACCCAGATAACTCGTCCAGATCTGGCGCAGCTTGCCGAACTTGGCTACACGCAGGTTCATCATGATCAGGCTGGCGATGCCGCCAGGCGCATACATCACCATGAACAGGAAGATCAGGCCCAGGTACAGCAGCCAGGCCTTGGTCAGCTCCGACAGCAGCACAAAGGCAATGATCATCAGCACACCGCCGATGATGGGGCCAAAGAAGAAGGTCGCCCCACCCAGGAAGGTGAACAGGAGGTAGCCGCCCGAACGCGCTGCGCCCACCACCTCAGCCGTCACGATCTCGAAGTTGATCGCGCCCAGACCACCGGCAATACCGGCAAAAAAGCCCGAGATGATGAAGGCCATGTAGCGCACCCGCTGGGTGTTGTAACCAATGAACTCCACCCTTTCCGGGTTGTCTCGCACCGCATTCAGGATGCGGCCCAGTGGCGTCTGGGTGAAGGCGTACATGGCCGCCACACAGATGAAGGTGTAGACCGCAATCAGGTAGTACACCTGCACTTGCGGACCGTAAGTGATGCCAAAGAAAGGCTGGCCCGCCACCCGGTTGCCCGAGACGCCCGCTTCGCCTCCAAAAAACTCGGAGAACATCAGTGACATGGCAAACACCAGTTCGGCCACGCCCAGGGTGATCATCGCGAACGGCGTACCCGACTTGCGGGTGGTGACCCAGCCCAGCAGGATGGCAAAACCCATGCCGGAGAACCCACCCACGACAGGCAACAGGCTGACCGGGATACCCAGCTTGCCGTCGCTGATCATGTTGAGCGCATGGATCGCCATGTAGGAGCCCAGACCCGTGTAGACCGCATGACCAAAACTCAGCATGCCGCCCTGCCCCAGCAGCATGTTGTAGGACAGGCAGGCGATGATGGCGATGCCCATCTGGGCCAGCATGGTATGCGAGAGGTTGCTGGTGAAAAGCAGGGGAGCCACCAGCAGCACCAGTGCGAACAGGCTCCAGATCACCCATCGCCCCACATTCAGGGGCTTGAATTTGTAGACAGCTGCCATGGCTCAACCCTCCCGTGTGCCCAGAAGGCCCTTGGGCCGGAAGATCAGGATCAGCACCAGCATCAGGTAAGGCAGGATCGGCGCCACCTGCGACACAGTCAGCTTGGCAAAGGTGTTTTCCTGCGTGGCTGCCGAGAGTTGCCAGCCCATGTCGCGCGCAAAACTCAGGAAGGAGTAGTCAATGGCGACGGCAAAAGTCTGGATCAGGCCGATGACCAGCGAGGCCAGGAAGGCGCCCGCCAGCGAACCCATGCCCCCGACCACCACCACCACGAAGATGACCGAGCCGACGGTGGCTGCCATGGCAGGCTCGGTGACAAACGTGCTGCCACCAATCACACCCGCCAGACCTGCCAGGCCGGTACCGGCACCAAACACCAGCATGAAGACGCGCGGCACATTGTGGCCCAGCGCCTCGACGGTTTCAGGGTGCGTGAGCGCGGCCTGAATCACCAGGCCAATGCGGGTGCGGGTGAGCAAGAGCCAGAGTGCAATCAGCATCAAGACGGCCACTGCCATCATGAAGGCACGTGTGGCAGGAAAGCGCGAGCAGACCACGCGCACGGCCGGATCGGCGGCTGAACACATTTCGGCCGGTGCAGCGCCCCAGACCATGCGCAAGCCATCGGTGGCATGGTTGATCAGGGTGAATGCCGAACCCTGCAGGACGGGTGGAGGCGGAAATTCGACCGCCACGCGGCCCCAGATCAGCTGCACCAGCTCCAGCACCACATAAGAGAGACCAAACGTCACGAGCAATTCAGGCACGTGCCCGTAAGGATGCACCTTGCGCAGGCTCAGCCGCTCAAACAGCGCGCCACAGGCACCGACAAGCAAAGGGGAAAGGATCAAGGCCGGCCAGAAACCGACAATGCCGCTGAGCGTGTAGCCAAAGTAGGCCCCGATCATGTAGAAGCTGGCGTGGGCGAAATTGAGCACGCCCATCATCGAGAAAATCAGCGTCAGCCCGGAGCTGAGCATGAACAAGAGAAGTCCATAGCTCAAACCATTGAGCATGGAGATGATGAAGAACTCCATCGGGAAGGACCTTCCTGGCCGCCGTCACGGCCGGTACTGCTTGAAGGGAGGAGAAACCGAAGGCAACAAGCGGCGGATCCGATTTGCACTGGCGCAAATCGGATCCGCGCTGGGGATCAGCCTGCCATCAGCCCGGGCGCTTCATCTGGCAGCTGGTGGGCGTGCTGGAAACGTAGGACGGATACTCCTTGACCGGAGCCAGCGTCATGCCGGTGTTTTCAGGGCTGTAAGGGAACTTCTTGTCGGTTTTTTGCCAGACAGTGATCCACAGCGGCTGCTGCAGTTGATGGTCATTCTTGCGGATCTCGACTTCACCGTGGTAGCTGTTGTACTTCAGACCCGACAAGGCGGCAGCCACTTTGACCGGTTCGGTCGACTTCGCCTTGGCCATCGCTTCACCCAGGCCCTTGAAAATCGAAATCACCGAGCCGGTGTAGAAGTCATCGTTGAACTTCTGTTTGAATTCACCCATCCACTTGCCCATGTCTCCACCCATGTTGTAGTGGCTGTAGGCGACCTGATAAACGCGCCCGGCACCGCCCTGGCCCAGGGCAGTAGGTGTGCCGGTCACGCCAGTGTAGTAAGTGAAGAACTTGCCGTTATAGCCAGCTTCGTTGGCAGCCTTGACCAGGAGGGCGAGGTCTGAGCCCCAGTTGCCAGTGATCACCGTGTCTGCGCCAGAGGCCTTGATCTTGGCAATGTACGGGGAGAAATCACGTACCTGGGCCAGCGGGTGAAGGTCTTCACCAACGATCTGCACATCGGGGCGCTTGCGGGCCAGGTTTTCCTTGGCGAACTTGACCACCTGATGGCCGTGAGAGTAGTTCTGGTTCAGCAGATACACCTTCTTGACGTCCTTGAGGTCCTTCATGAAGGTGGTCATGGCTTCCATCTTCATCGACGTATCGGCGTCAAAGCGGAAATGCCAGTAGCTGCACTTGCTGTTGGTGAAGTCGGGGTCGACAGCCGAGTGGTTCAGGAAAATGATTTCCTTGCCCGGGTTGCGTTCGTTGTGCTTGTTGACCGCATCAATAAGGGCGCCAGCCACCGACGAGCCGTTGCCTTGGGTGATGTATCGCACGCCCTGGTCCATGGCGGCCTTGAGCGCGTTCAGGCTTTCGGCCGGGCTGAGCTTGTTGTCGATGCCAATGACCTCGAACTTGACGCCCGCAGGGTTATTGGCACCGCTGAACTTCTCGGCAAAGAACTGGAAGCTCTTGAGCTGGTTGCTGCCCACGGGCGCCATCAAACCCGAGAGGGGGTCGATCCAGGCAATCTTGACAGTTTCACCCTTCTGGGCAAAGGCGGCGCTGGCACAGGTGGCCAATGCAGCCACAGCAATCATGCGAAAGGTCTTGCTCATCGTTTGTCTCCTGCTGGTTAAATCACAAGGTCTTCAGACTAACTTCAAGTCAGGGCAAAACGCACCGGGTTTGCCCTTAGGGTCTATCGCACGCGTGACTGACGCAGATCAAGTTTGCACCGGGTCACGCGCCGATGGCTTCACAACCCGGGGAGTTTGTAATCCTTGAGTTGTTCGCGCAGTTTCGTCTTGAGCATTTTTCCCGTGGCGCCCAAGGGAATAGCGTCCACGAACACCACATCGTCCGGGATTTGCCATTTGGCGGTCTTGCCTTCATAGAACTGAAGCAGTTCAGCGCGCGACACCTCGGTACCCGGCTTCTTGACCACACAAACGATGGGTCTTTCGTCCCACTTCGGATGAAAGATGCCCACGCAGGCCGCCATGGCCACCGCTGGATGAGCCATGGCGATGTTCTCGACATCGATCGAGCTGATCCATTCTCCGCCGGACTTGATCACGTCCTTGCTGCGGTCGGTGATCTGCATGAAGCCATCAGCGTCAATGGTGGCCACATCCCCAGTAGGAAACCAGCCATCCACCAGCGGGCTGCCGCCCTCCTGGCGGTAATAGCCTTGAATCACCCAGGGGCCCTTGACCAGCAGGTCCCCCGCTGTCTTGCCGTCGTGCGGCAGGGTTTTGCCCTCGCTGTCAACGATCTTCATTTCAATGCCGAAGATGCAGCGCCCCTGTTTCATGCGGATCTTCATCTGCTGCTCAGCCGGTAACTTGAGGTGCTTGTTCTTGAGCGTACACACCGTTCCCAGGGGGCTGAGCTCGGTCATGCCCCAGGCATGCAGCACATCCACCCCGTAGTCCTCGCGAAAGGCGTCGATCATGGCCGGCGGGCAAGCCGAACCGCCGATTACCGTCCGGCTGAGCGTGTTGAACTTGAGACCCGCGGGCTTCATGTGGCCCAGCAGCATCTGCCAGACAGTGGGCACACCGGCGGCAAAGGTCACGCCTTCAGCCTCGATCAGCTCATAGACCGATTTGCCATCCAGTGCTGGTCCTGGAAACACCAACTTGGCACCCGTCATGGCTGCGCTGTAGGGAATGCCCCAGGCGTTGACGTGGAACATGGGCACCACCGGCAAGACGCTGTCACGGGCCGACATGCCCATGGAGTCCGGGAGGGCCGAAGCGTAGGCGTGCAGCAGAGTCGAACGGTGACTGTAGAGCGCAGCTTTGGGGTTGCCTGTAGTGCCGCTGGTGTAGCACATGCTCGATGCGGTGTTTTCGTCAAAGCTGGGCCAGTTGTACTGGTCGCTCTGACCCGCGATCCAGGCTTCGTAGCTGATCAGGCCGGGAATGGCACTGTCGGCGGGCAGCTTGTCAGCGTCGCACAAGGCCACCCACTGCTTGACCGTGGTACAGCGGGCATGGACCGCCTGCACGATCGGCAGGAAGGTCATGTCAAAGCACAGGACCGTGTCTTCGGCGTGGTTGGCAATCCAGACGATCTGGTCCGGGTGCAGGCGCGGGTTGAGGGTGTGCAGCACCCGCTGCGAGCCGCTCACACCAAAGTACAGCTCCAGATGGCGATAACCGTTCCAGGCCAGCGTGGCCACTCGGGCACCCGCTGGAACTTTCATGCCATCCAGCGCATTGGCCACCTGGCGCGCGCGCCGGGCCACATCGGCCCAGGTATAGCGGTGGATATCACCTTCGACACGGCGCGAGACGACCTCGCCATCGCCGTGGTGGCGCTCGGCAAATTCAATGAGGGAAGAAATCAGCAGCGGCTGCTGTTGCATTTGTCCAAGCATGGGCACTCCTGTGGTTTTGAACTGCTATTTTTGAATGACTTTGTCGCGCAACAGGCAGGGCTGCGACCTATTGCAGGGCGGCCGCATC
>Ga0255277_1000081_pt1 | contig 13601 bp, 8 predicted proteins | sample AtltaT_7_FD_183709 | JGI IMG/M metagenome (GOLD analysis project Ga0255277, IMG submission 183709) | Metatranscriptome of freshwater microbial communities from Altamaha River, Georgia, United States - Atl_Cont_RepA_8d (Metagenome... | ecosystem: Environmental > Aquatic > Freshwater > River... | reverse complement strand
TGCCCTGGGGCGTATCACGCTCGAAACACCCGAAGAATTCGCCCGTTGGCTGGCCGAAGGCAAAAAGGCCGATGCCGAACGGGCGGCGCGGAAAGAAGAATTTGCAAAGGCCAAGGCGCTCAACGCGGCGCGCAGGCCGCGCACTCGCAGATGAAACAAAGCCGCCAGCCCTTGCAGGCTGGCGGCTTTCCGTGAGGGCGTTGAACCGCTTACTTCTTGCTCGGCGGCACGTCCGTGCAAGACCCGTGCGCCACCTCCGCTGCCATGCCGATGCTCTCGCCCAGCGTAGGATGCGGGTGAATGGTCTTGCCGATGTCCACCGCATCAGCACCCATCTCGATGGCCAGCGCGATCTCACCGATCATGTCGCCCGCGTGGGTGCCCACGATGCCGCCGCCCAGGATCTTGCCGTGGCCGTGGGCTTCAGGGCTGTCGTCGAACAGCAGCTTGGTGAAGCCTTCGTCGCGGCCGTTGGCAATGGCGCGGCCTGAGGCGCTCCACGGGAACAGGCCTTTCTTGACCTTGATGCCTTGCGCCTTGGCCTGGTCTTCGGTCAGGCCCACCCAGGCCACTTCGGGGTCGGTGTAGGCCACGCTGGGGATCACGCGGGCATTGAAGGCGGCCGCAGCCAGCTCCTGGTTACCCTGCAGTTCACCCGCAATGACTTCGGCCGCCACATGCGCTTCGTGCACCGCCTTGTGCGCCAGCATGGGCTGGCCCACGATGTCGCCGATGGCGAAGATGTGCGGCACATTGGTGCGCATCTGGATGTCGACGTTGATGAAGCCGCGGTCGGTGACGGCCACACCGGCCTTGTCGGCAGCAATCTTCTTGCCGTTGGGTGTGCGGCCCACGGCCTGCAGCACCAAGTCGTAGACCCCCTCACTCTTGGTGCCATCCAATCCTTCGAACTGCACCTTGATGCCTTCGGGTGTGGCTTGCGCGCCCACCGTTTTGGTCTTGAGCATGATGTTGTCAAAGCGGTGCTTGTTCATCTTCTCCCAGACCTTGACCAGATCGCGGTCGGCGCCTTGCATCAGGCCGTCCATCATCTCGACCACATCCAGGCGGGCGCCCAGCGTGCTGTAGACGGTGCCCATTTCCAGGCCGATGATGCCGCCGCCCACAATCAGCATCTTCTTGGGCACACCGGCCAGGGCCAGTGCGCCGGTCGAATCCACCACGCGTGGGTCTTCAGGCATGAAAGGCAGACGAACGGCCTGCGAGCCGGCCGCGATGATGGCGCGCTGGAAGGCGACAACTTTCTTGCTGCCGGTCTTCTCCTGACCGCTGCCGGTGGTTTCTTCCACCTCCAGGTGGTTGGCGCCGAGAAAGTGACCGTAGCCGCGCACCACAGTGACCTTGCGCATCTTGGCCATGGCGGCCAGGCCGCCGGTCAGCTTGCCAATGACTTTTTCCTTGTGGCCGCGCAGCTTGTCGATGTTGAGCGCAGGTTGGCCATACTCGACGCCCAGATCGCCCAGGTGCGCGACCTCGTCCATGACGGCGGCCACATGCAGCAGCGCCTTGGACGGGATGCAGCCCACGTTCAGGCAGACGCCGCCCAGGGTGCTGTAGCGCTCGACCACGACGACCTTGAGGCCCAGGTCGGCGGCGCGGAAGGCCGCGGAATAGCCACCGGGGCCGCCACCGAGCACGACGAGGTCGCATTCGATGTCGGCACTGCCGCCAAAGCTGGCCGCGGTCGGGGCCACCGCTGCGGCTACAGGGGCAGCAGCCGGTGCGGCGGGCGCAACCGCCGGAGCCGATACAGCTGCCGGCGCCGCGGCGCCTTCGCTGGCTTCGAGCACCAGCACCACCGAGCCTTGCTTGACCTTGTCGCCCAGTTGGACCTTGAGCTCCTTGACCACGCCGCCGTGGCTCGAGGGAATTTCCATCGAGGCCTTGTCGGACTCGACCGTGATCAGGCTTTGTTCGGGCTTGACCGTGTCGCCCGGCTTGACCAGCAACTCGATCACCGCCACTTCGTCGAAGTCGCCGATGTCGGGGACCTGGATGTCAATCAGTGCCATGATCATCCCCTTAGAGCAGCACGCGACGGAAGTCGCTCAGGATCTGGCCCAGATACGCGTTGAAGCGCGCAGCCGCAGCACCGTCGATCATGCGGTGGTCCCAGGTCAGCGACAGCGGCAGCATCAGGCGCGGTACAAACTGCTTGCCATCCCACACCGGCTCCATCTGGCTCTTGCAGACGCCGAGGATGGCGACTTCAGGGGCGTTGATGATGGGCGTGAAGTAGCGGCCACCGATGCCGCCCAGGCTGGAGATGGTGAAGGTCGCACCCGACATGTCGGCCGGCCCGAGCTTGCCGTCGCGGGCTTTCTTGGCCAGTTCGGACATTTCCTGGCTGATCTGCAGCACGCCTTTCTTGTCGGCGTCCTTGATCACGGGCACCACCAGGCCGTTGGGCGTGTCGGCGGCAAAACCGATGTGCCAGTACTGCTTGTAAATCAACGCATCGCCGTCCAGCGAGCTGTTGAACTCGGGGAACTTCTTGAGCGCGGCCACGCAGGCCTTGATCAGGAAGGCCAGCATGGTGACCTTGATGCCCGACTTCTCGTTTTCCTTGTTGGTGGCCACGCGGAAGGCTTCGAGCTCGGTGATATCGGCGTCGTCGTGGTTGGTGACGGCCGGGATCATCACGGCATTGCGCAGGAGGTTGGCGCCGCTGATCTTCTTGATGCGGGACATTTCCTTGCGTTCGATCGGGCCGAACTTGGCAAAGTCCACCTTGGGCCAGGGAATCAGGCCCAGTTCGGAACCGCCACCACCGGCCGGTGCCTTGGCGGCCTGCGCTCGGGTCTGCGCGGCGCCGCTCATCACAGCCTGGGTGAACTTCTGGATGTCCTCGGCCGTGATGCGGCCCTTCTGGCCCGAGCCTTTGACTTCGTCGAGCGGCACGCCGAGTTCACGGGCGAACTTGCGCACCGAAGGCGATGCGTGCGGCAAGCCGACGGCCGGGGTGGCTGTGGGGTTATGGGCCGGCGTGGCGCTGGTCGTCACAGCCGAGGCCGGTACAACGGCGGGCGCTGGCGCTGCAGTGGCTACAGCAGGCGCTGCAACAGGTGCGGCGCTAGCAGGCGGTGAAGCAGGCGCGACAGTCGTGCCTTCCAGAATCGCCAGCAGATCGCCAATGTTGACCGTGTCACCCACCTTGACCTTGAGCTCCTTGAGCACGCCCGCAGCCGACGAGGGGATTTCCATCGAGGCCTTGTCGGACTCGACGGTGATCAGGCTCTGCTCGACCTTGATGGTGTCACCAGGCTTGACGAAGACCTCGATCACGGCGACGTCCTTGAAGTCGCCGATGTCAGGCACAAGCACCTGCACGGGACCGGCGGCCACAGCGACGGCTGGCGTGGCAACAGGGGCCGGCGCGGCTGCAGACGCTGCAACAGCCGGGGCCGGCGCTTGTGCGGCGGCAGCGGGGGCACCAGCGCCTTCGGCTTCGAGCATCAGCACGACCGAACCCTCTTTGACCTTGTCGCCCAGCTGGACCTTGAGTTCCTTGACCACGCCTGCATGGCTGGACGGGATCTCCATGGAGGCTTTGTCGGACTCCACCGTGATGAGCGACTGCTCGGCCTTGACCGTGTCGCCGGGTTTAACCAGCAGTTCGATCACTGCCACTTCGTCGAAGTCCCCGATGTCCGGGACCTTGATGTCTACCAATGCCATGTTTGTCTCCCGGTTTTAGGCGTACAGCGGGTTGATCTTGTCGACTTTAATGCCGTACTTTTTGATCGCCTCGGCCACTTTGGCGACCGGCAGCGCGCCTTCGTCGGCCAGCGACTTGAGCGCGGCAATGACGATGTAGTGGCGGTTGATCTCGAAGTGCTCGCGCAGCTTGCTGCGGAAGTCCGAGCGGCCAAAGCCGTCGGTGCCCAGCACCTTGTAGGTCCGGCCCTTGGGGATGAAGGGGCGGATCTGCTCGGCGTAGTTCTTCATGTAGTCGGTCGACGCGATCACCGGGCCGGTGCTCTTGCCAAGCTGCTGCTCGACAAACGAGACCCGCGGCTGGTCGGTCGGGTGCAGCAGGTTGTGGCGCTCGGCCGCCTGACCGTCGCGGGCCAGCTCGTTGAAGCTCGGGCAGCTCCAGACATCGGCCTGGATGCCCCAGTCGGTGGCCAGCAGGGTCTGCGCCGCGATCGATTCGCGCAGGATGGAGCCCGAACCCAGCAGCTGCACGCGGCTCTTGCCCTCGGCGCCCGGCTTGCACAGGTACATGCCCTTGATGATCTGCTCTTCGGTGCCTGCGGTCAGGCCCGGCATGGCGTAGTTCTCGTTCAGCAGGGTCAGGTAATAGAAGACATTGTCCTGTTTTTCGACCATGCGCTTGAGTCCGTGGTGCAGGATCACACCCACTTCGTGCGCAAAGGTCGGGTCGTAGCTGATGCAGTTCGGAATCGTGCCGGCAAGGATGTGGCTGTGACCGTCTTCGTGCTGCAGGCCTTCGCCGTTGAGCGTGGTGCGGCCCGAGGTGCCGCCCAGCAGGAAGCCCCGCGCCTGCATGTCGCCCGCTGCCCAGGCCAGGTCGCCAATGCGCTGGAAGCCGAACATGGAGTAGTACACGTAGAACGGGATCATGATCCGGTTGGACGTGCTGTAGCTGGTGGCTGCGGCGATCCAGCTGGACATGCCGCCGGCTTCGTTGATGCCTTCCTGCAGGATCTGGCCGGCCTTGTCTTCCTTGTAGTACATGACCTGGTCCTTGTCGACCGGGGTGTACTGCTGGCCCAGGGGGTTGTAGATGCCGATCTGGCGGAACAGGCCTTCCATGCCGAAGGTGCGGGCCTCGTCGACCAGGATGGGCACCACGCGCGGGCCCAGGGCCTGGTCGCGCAGCAGTTGGGTCAAAAAGCGCACATAGGCCTGCGTGGTCGAAATCTCGCGGCCTTCGGCGGTCGGCTCGATCACGGCCTTGAAGGTTTCCAGCGCCGGCACGGTGAAGCTCTCGTCGGCCTTGACACGGCGGTGCGGCAGGTAGCCGCCCAGGGCCTTGCGGCGCTCGTGCAGGTATCGCATTTCGGGCGTGTCGTCGGCCGGCTTGTAGAACGGGATCTTGGACAGTTCGCTGTCCGGGATCGGGATGTTGAAGCGGTCACGCATGTACTTGATGTCGTCGTCCGTGAGCTTCTTGGTCTGGTGCACCGTGTTCTTGCCCTCGCCGGCCTTGCCCATGCCGAAGCCTTTGACGGTCTTCATCAGCAGCACGGTGGGCTGGCCCTTGTGGTTGACAGCAGCGTGGTAGGCGGCATAGACCTTCTGCGGGTCGTGGCCACCGCGGCGCAGGTTCCAGATGTCGTCGTCCGACAGGTGCGAGACCAGCTCCAGCGCCTTGGGGTCGCGGCCGAAGAAATGCTTGCGCACATAAGCGCCGTCGTTGGCCTTGAAGGCCTGGTAGTCGCCGTCCAGCGTGTCCATCATGATCTTGCGCAGCGCGCCGGTCTTGTCGCGCGCCAGCAGCGGGTCCCAATTGGAGCCCCACAGGCATTTGATGACGTTCCAGCCCGAACCACGGAACTCACCTTCGAGCTCCTGAATGATCTTGCCGTTGCCACGCACCGGACCGTCCAGGCGCTGCAGGTTGCAGTTGATGACGAAGATCAGGTTGTCCAGGCCTTCGCGTGCGGCCAGGCCGATCGCGCCCAGCGATTCGACCTCGTCCATCTCGCCGTCGCCGCAGAACACCCAGACCTTGCGGTTTTCGGTGTTGGCAATGCCACGGGCGTGCAGGTACTTCAAAAAACGCGCCTGGTAAATCGCCATCAACGGGCCCAGGCCCATAGACACCGTGGGGAACTGCCAGAACTCGGGCATGAGCTTGGGGTGCGGGTAGCTCGACAGGCCCTTGCCGTCCACTTCCTGGCGGAAATTGAGCAGCTGCTCTTCGGTCAGGCGGCCTTCGAGGTAAGCACGGGCATAGACACCCGGCGCCACATGGCCCTGGATGTAGACGCAGTCGCCGCCATGGTTTTCGCTCTCTGCATGCCAGAAATGGTTGAATCCGGCGCCGAACATGTGGGCCAGCGAAGCGAACGAACCGATGTGGCCGCCGAGGTCACCGCCGTCTTCGGGGTTGTGGCGGTTGGCCTTGACCACCATGGCCATGGCGTTCCAGCGCATGTAGGCGCGCAGGCGCTCTTCGATTTCGATGTTGCCCGGGCAGCTGGCTTCCTGCGCCGGCTCGATGGTATTGACATAGCCTGTCGTCGCCGAAAACGGCATATCAATGCTGCTCTCACGGGCATGTTCCAGCAGCTGTTCCAGCAGGAAGTGGGCGCGCTCACCACCTTCCTTTTCGATCACGGCGGACAGCGCGTCCATCCATTCACGGGTTTCCTGAGCGTCCATATCGGGCACGGGCTGGTTTGGATTGACGGCGGTCATCAAAGGTCTCCTTGGCATTGTGGTTCAGTCGATGACGCAAGTTTCGCACAGTTTTTTTATTTTTCAAATAGCGCCAGATGATTTCTTGTTATGAAATTAAATCCGGCTTTCATGCGAGAGAACCACTACACTCGAAACCAATGAAAGCTTCTCGAGACATGATGACGGCGCCAGTAGCACACCCGGTGGAGCAGTGGCAGCAGTGGTGGCAAAGGCAGACACCGGGTCGTCAGGACCGCTTCGCAAATCTGGCCCCCGTTGCAGCGGTCATTTTGTTCATGGCAGCCATCGCCAGTGCATTCTGGTACCTGCGTGGCGAGGAAATCGAGCGCGAGCAGGAAGCGGTTCGCAGGGACGTTGAATACGCTCAGCAACGATTGCGTCTGCGTCTGCTGGAGAGGCAGGAGCAAATCACACAGATGGCGCGGGACCTGACCAGCCAGACCATGCGCAAGGACCAGTTTCTCGCACGCGCAGAAGCCTTGGTGCAGCAGCACCCCGAATTGCAATCCTTGTCCTGGGTTGACGAAAGACGCATGGTGCTGTCCACCCACAATGTCGCGAGTCTCCTCGGGCAACTTCCGCCCAGTGGCGAGGCTTTGCCAGCGGGCGAAAGCCAGACGCACTACGATCTTGCACGCGACCTCGATCAGTCCATATACGGAGTGATCGACACGGAAACGGGCCGTGAGGGCGCCCTGCCCCTGCTCCAGCTGCACACCCCTCTGAATGACAGCAAGAATCGGTTCATCGGGGTGTTGATGGCCGAATACACACTGGAAAACCTGTTGCGTTACGGTGTACCCACGGAGATCCTGGCCAAATACGCGGTTTCACTCGTCAACGCCCAAGGACAGTTGCTGGCTGGCCAGACCATACCCAAGCGCACTCGGCCTGTGACCATGCTGCCTTGGGCATCTCCTGCAGCCAACGAATATCAGATACCCGTTTCACCCGTAGGCAATGGTTTGCTGATCAGGGCACAGGCATGGCGCACGTCGACCGGCCTGGTGGGCAATGCCCAGTTCTGGCTGGTCAGTGCATTGAGCTTGATGACGGCCTGGATGCTGATTGCGAATTGGCGTCACAGCCGTCGGCGTCTGCAAGTCCAGAAAGCACTGATCGCGGAAACCAATTTCCGTCGTGCCATGGAAAACTCCATGCTCACCGGGATGCGGGCGCTCGATCTGGAAGGACGTATCACCTACGTGAATGCGGCGTTTTGCGAGATGACCGGCTGGAATGAACAGGAACTGGTCGGCGCCACAGCACCTTTTCCCTACTGGCCCGAACAAGACCATGACTTGCTCATGAAGCGACTGGAAGATGAACTCAAGGGACTGCAAAGCCCCGGGGGGTTTCAGGTACGGGTCAAGCGCAAGGACAGTTCGCTCTTTGACGCGCGAATGTATGTCTCGCCGCTGATCGATGCCAGAGGACGGCATACCGGCTGGATGACATCGATGACCGACATCACCGAGCCCAATCGCATCCGCGAACAGCTGGCCAGTTCGCACGAACGATTCACCATCGTTCTGGAGGCACTCGATGCCTCGGTCTCAGTGGCACCCTTGGGCAGCAAGGAACTGCTGTTTGCCAACAAGTTGTACCGACAGTGGTTTGGTCAGGACACTCAGGGACATCTGCAGCTTGTGGCAGACGCAGGCGCCTACACAGACAGCAACGACGAAAACGAAGATGCGATGGCTGGATTGCCAACTGAGCCGCTGACCAGCATCTCCGCAGAAAACGCCGAAATCTTTGTGCCCGCACTCGACAAGTGGCTGGAAGTGCGATCGCGCTACATCAACTGGGCCGATGGCCGGCTCGCACAAATGGTGATCGCTACCGACATCACACCACGACGCAAGGCTGAAACCCTTGCGGCACTCCAGGCCGAGCGCGCCCAGAACGCCAGCCGCCTCATCACCATGGGCGAAATGGCATCCAGCGTGGCCCACGAACTCAATCAACCGCTGACTGCCATCAGCAACTATTGCAACGGGATGATCTCGCGCATCAAGAACCAGCAGATCAAGGAGCAGGACCTGCTTTGGGCACTGGACAAGACAGCCCACCAGGCCCAACGCGCCGGTCAGGTCATTCAACGCATTCGCAGCTTCGTCAAGCGCAGCGAGCCCAATCGCAGCCAGGCAGATGTGAGCGCGATGGTCAGCGAAGCCGTGGAATTGGCCGAAATCGAGCTGCGCCGGCGTAACGTGCGTCTCTCGCACTATGTGGCGGCACGCTTGCCCCGGCTTTTTGTGGACCCCATCCTGATCGAGCAGGTGCTGATTAACCTGATGAAAAACGCTGCTGAATCCATCGACAATGCAGCTCGACCCACAGGGCAGCGCCATGTCGAGTTGCGCGTGGTGCCGCGCACTGTCAACGACCAGGATGTGGTTGAGTTCTCCGTATCCGATACCGGCAAAGGGCTGCCGCCAGAAACCGTGGCGCGTCTGTATGAAGCCTTTTTCTCGACCAAGGCCGAAGGCATGGGCATCGGTCTGAATTTGTGCCGCAGCATCATTGAGTCCCATGCCGGCAGGATCGAAGCACAGAACCTCTACAATGCTGACGAAGTGATCGGCTGCAGGTTTTCTTTCTGGATTCCCGTACACAACACAGTCCTAGCCGAAAAACCCCCCGAGGTCAGTCCATGAGTTTGATTCCCAAAAGAGGTACTGTCTACGTCGTTGACGACGACGAAGCGGTGCGTGATTCCCTTCAATGGCTGCTCGAAGGCAAGGATTACCGGGTCCGCTGCTTCGAATCTGCTGAATCCTTCATGGCGCGCTTTGACCCGCGCGAAGTCGCCTGTCTGATTGTGGATGTGCGCATGGGCGGCATGACGGGTCTGGAACTGCAGGACCGTCTGATCGAACGCAAGTCTCCGCTGCCGGTGGTTTTCATCACTGGCCACGGTGATGTGCCCATGGCTGTCAACACCATGAAAAAAGGTGCCATGGATTTCATCCAGAAGCCCTTCAAGGAAGAAGAGCTGCTGAATCTGGTCGAACGCATGCTGGAACAGGCCCGCGAGGCCTTTGCCGAATACCAGCAGGCGGCCAGTCGTGACGCCCTGCTCTCCAAGCTGACGGGGCGTGAGTCACAGGTGCTCGAACGCATCGTTGCTGGCCGACTGAACAAGCAGATTGCCGATGACCTGGGCATCAGCATCAAGACCGTCGAAGCCCACCGCGCCAACATCATGGAAAAGCTCGGCGCCAACACGGTGGCCGACCTGCTCAAGATCGCGCTCGGCAAGGACGCCGTGAAAGCCTGATCCACCCCACCCCCGAAAACGCCCGCACCCGCCGGGCGTTTTGCATTGTTCAAAGACCTTTTCGAGCCCCCACATGACCGCCCAACTGATCGACGGCAACCAGCTTTCCAAACAACTGCGCAGCGAAGTCGCCACCCGTGCCCAGGCCCTCAAGGCCCGGGGCATCACGCCCGGCCTGGCCGTGGTGCTGGTGGGCGACAACCCGGCCAGCCAGGTGTATGTGCGCAACAAGGTCAAGGCCTGCGAAGACAGCGGCCTGCATTCGGTGCTCGAAAAGTACGACGCCGACCTGAGCGAAGCCGCCCTGCTCGCCCGCGTCGAAGCCCTCAACCAGGACCCGAGCATTCACGGCATCCTGGTGCAGCTGCCGCTGCCCGCGCACATCGACGCACAAAAGGTGATCGAAGCCATCAGCCCGGCCAAAGACGTGGACGGTTTTCACATCGCCAGCGCCGGTGCCCTGATGACCGGCATGCCCGGCTTCTGGCCCTGCACACCCTATGGCTGCATGAAAATGCTCGAAAGCATTGGCTATGACCTGCGCGGCAAGCACGCGGTGGTGATCGGCCGCAGCAACATCGTCGGCAAGCCCATGGCGCTGATGCTGCTGCAACAGGACGCCACCGTCACCGTCTGCCACTCACGCACCCAAGACCTCAAGGCCCAGACCCTGCAAGCCGACGTGATCGTGGCCGCGGTGGGCAAACGAAATGTGCTGACCGCCGACATGGTCAAGCCTGGCGCGGTGGTGCTGGACGTGGGGATGAACCGCAACGAAGAAGGCAAGCTCTGCGGCGACGTCGACTTTGAAGGTGTCAGGCAGGTCGCCGGCTGGATCACCCCGGTGCCCGGTGGGGTTGGGCCCATGACCATTACCATGCTGTTGGTCAACACCCTTGAAGCTGCAGAGCGCGTCACCAAATGACAGGCATGGATTCCCGATCAAGTCGGGAATGACAGATTCAACTCGACTGGCCATCTTCGTAACAACCTTGAACTCTGGATGTCATCCCCGGGCTCGACCTTCCCCTCTGTCATCCTCGGGCTTGACCCGAGGATCCAGCGCCCACCACTGAACCACGCCATGAACCCTTTGCTCAACACCACCGGCCTGCCCCTGTTTGACCAGATTGCACCCGAACACGTGGCGCCCGCCATGGACATGCTGCTGGCAGAGGCCGATGCGGCCCTCGCCCGCGTCACGGCCGAAGACTTTCCGGCGGACTGGAAGGCCATCGCCCAGGTGCTGGACGTGGCCACCGAGCGGCTGGGCCGGTCCTGGGGGGCCGTGAGCCACCTCAACAGCGTCGCCGACACGCCCGAGCTGCGCGCGGCATACAACGCCGCCCTGCCCCGCGTGACCGAGTTCTGGACACGCCTGGGCAGCGACGAGCAGCTGTACGCCAAATACAAGACCATCGACCCGGCCCGCCTGAACGCCGAGCAGCGCCAGGCCCACAGCAACGCGCTGCGCAACTTTGTGCTCGGTGGTGCTGAGCTGCAGGGCGCGGCCAAGGCACGCTACGCCGCCATCCAGGAGCGCCAGGCCGAGGTCGCGCAAAAATTCAGCGAGAACGCGCTGGACGCCACCGACACCTGGACGCTGGACGTGGACCCCGCCGAACTCGCCGGCGTACCGCAGGACGTGATCGACACCGCCTGCGCCCTGGCCGAGAAAAACGGCCAGTCCGGCAAGGCCCGGCTCACGCTCAAGATGCCTTGCTACCTGCCGGTGATGCAATTCGCCGACAGCAGCCCGCTGCGCGAAAAGCTCTACAAGGCCTACACCACCCGCGCCTCCGACCAGGCCGAAGGCGATGCCACAAAGTATGACAACACGGCGCTGATCCGAGAAATCCTGGCCCTGCGCCAGGAAGAGGCCCAACTGCTGGGCTACCAGAACTTCGCCCAGGTTTCGGTGGTGCCCAAGATGGCCGAGTCGCCCGAAAAGGTGATCGGCTTCCTGCGCGACCTGGCCGCCAAGGCCCGTCCGCATGCCGAAAAGGACATGGCCGACCTGAGCGAATTCGCGCAAAAGGCACTCGGCCTCAGCGGTATGCTGAGCGCCTGGGACATTCCGTACCTGAGCGAAAAACTCAAGGAAGCGCGCTACAGCTTCAGCGAGCAGGAGGTCAAACAGTACTTCACCGCACCCAAGGTGCTGGCCGGCCTGTTCAAGATCATCGAGACCCTGTTCGAGGTCAGCATCCGAAAGGACAGTGCGCCCGTCTGGCACCCGGCGGTCGAGTTCTACCGCATCGAACGTGACGGCCAGCTGGTGGGCCAGTTCTACCTCGACCCGCCGGCACGCGCCGGCAAGCGCGGCGGCGCCTGGATGGACGACGTGGTCGGCCGCTGGCTGAGGCCAGACACTGGCACCCTGCAAACTCCGGTGGCCCACCTGGTCTGCAACTTTGCCGAAGGCGTGAACGGCAAGCCGCCGCTGCTCACGCACGACGACGTGATCACCCTCTTCCACGAATTCGGCCACGGCCTGCACCACATGCTCACGCAAGTCAACGAGCGTGATGTGTCCGGCATCAGCGGCGTGGAATGGGACGCGGTCGAACTGCCCAGCCAGTTCATGGAAAACTTCTGCTGGGAATGGTCGGTGCTGCGCCACATGACCGCCCATGTGGACACGGGCGAGCCGCTGCCGCGCGCCCTGTTCGACAAGATGCTGGCCGCCAGGAACTTCCAGAGCGGTCTGCAGACGCTGCGCCAGATCGAGTTCGCGCTGTTCGACATGCGCCTGCATGCCGAGCACGACCCGGCGCTGGACTTCATGCCCCTGCTGCACCAGGTCCGTGCCGAGGTTGCGGTGCTGCAACCGCCGAGCTTCAACCGCATGGCCCACACCTTCAGCCACATCTTTGCAGGCGGCTATGCCGCGGGTTACTACAGCTACAAGTGGGCCGAGGTGCTGAGCGCCGACGCCTACGCCGCGTTTGAAGAAACCATGGGCGAAGACGGCCAGCCCAGCATCGACACCGGCCGCCGTTACCGCCAGGCGATTCTGGAAGCCGGTGGCAGCCGCCCAGCCATCGAATCGTTCAAGGCCTTCCGGGGCCGCGAACCCAGCATGGACGCCCTGCTGCGGCATCAGGGCATGGCCTGACGATCGGCAGGTTTTCGGCAGGCTGGATAAAGTCTCCGGTTTACGCATCTTCCAGGAGCGCACCATGAAACATCGCATGCTTTTGATGGCCTGCGCAGCCCTGCTTGGTGGCTGGCAAGGCCAGGCTGCCGCCAGCGCCTGTCCATCCATGCTCAACCACACGCTGCCGCGCCTGCAGGACGAAAAACCGCAGTCGCTGTGTCAGTACCAGGGCAAGGTGGTGCTGGCGGTCAACACCGCCAGTTACTGTGGCTTCACTGGCCAATACAAGGGGCTGGAGGCGCTGCACAGCCGTTACAAGGACGCAGGCCTGGTGGTGCTGGGGTTCCCGTCCAACGACTTCGCCCAGGAAAAAGGCAGCAACAAGGAAATTGCCGAGTTCTGCGAAAACACCTTCGGCGTGAAGTTCCCGATGTTCGCCGCCTCCAGCGTGCGCGGCGACAAGGCCAACCCGTTCTTCAAAAACCTGATGGCGCAGGGTGCGACTGCACCGCGCTGGAATTTCTACAAATACCTGATTGGCCGGGATGGCAAGCTGATCGACAGCTACAGCAGCATGACCGGTCCGGATGACCGCAAGCTTCTGGCGGCCATAGAAAAAAGCCTCAAGGCCCAGCCTTGACATCAGCCTGATCAAATTTCGGGAGCCGGTGAAACTCCAAAACGAAAAGCCCGACAAAGATGATCTTTGTCGGGCTTTGAAATTGGTAGGCGCGATTGGACTCGAACCAACGACCCCCACCATGTCAAGGTGGTGCTCTAACCAGCTGAGCTACGCGCCTG
>Ga0255277_1000078_pt1 | contig 13672 bp, 1 predicted proteins | sample AtltaT_7_FD_183709 | JGI IMG/M metagenome (GOLD analysis project Ga0255277, IMG submission 183709) | Metatranscriptome of freshwater microbial communities from Altamaha River, Georgia, United States - Atl_Cont_RepA_8d (Metagenome... | ecosystem: Environmental > Aquatic > Freshwater > River... | reverse complement strand
TTTCATTCGGGGAATAAAACCATTTCCAGAGAAAGAAGCTCATTTTCTTCCAGTGAAACTACAGTTTTATGCAACTCTCAAGCCAGCCTTCGCATCATGAAATCGAAAACAGTGTGATGGAATGGCGCGGTTTAATCTTTCGAACAAAGGAGCGCCACTCCGCGGAGGATCCACTTCTTCGGGTCATCATCAGTTCTCAAATTCACTGGGAAGATATAGTTGAGGCCAGTGCGACGTTTCACTTTGTAGCACGGGCAGCTGTATGTTCCGTCCAGCTTCAGATTGGCCTGCTGCACACCCGTAACATATAGGATAGGCAGCGCGTGAAACAGAATTTTGGGAGGCTGGTCCACAAGCCTCATGTCTCTGTTGCTCCAAGCGGCTCCATCAAGGAACAATCCATGGATGTACACTCCCTCACTCGGCGCATCCTTCACTGTATCTACCTCCAGCTTCACAACATCAGTCATCAGAACAACGTCATCTAACGCCCAACCGCTGTGCTTGCGTGTAACCTCTTGCTTCACAGCAGTGAGGAAACCCTGCCCGTTGAAGAAACCAGTCAGCCAGAATGACTTGGGACGACCTTGGCTCATCCATTTTTCCCACTGTTCATAACGATTGAGCAATCCAGAAAACCATAGACCGAGCGTTGGCGCCAGCCACGACACCTTGAGCCACTGCGGGGGTACTTTGGCGTCGAAGATGGAATTCAGGGCAGAGATGAGGTTGGCATTCAGGACGATGGTACCCGCGATGGCAAGCTTCAAATCTTGCAGTGTGGAGCGCGTGAGTTTGAGGCAAGTTTGGAAACGGTCAACTTCCTGTCGCAAGCAAATATTGAGCGGGTTCGTGTTGCCACCAGGGAGCTTGCTGATGCGCTCTTTTACCCAATCAGGCTTGAAATCTGCAGGCAACTTGCTGAGAAATTCGTCAGCTTGGTTATTTACGATGTCCTCCCTCGACAAGCCACCACCGCCGCCACCAGTTTTGGGCTGCGTCATGAGAACTGCGTCGAAAGCCTCTTGTGCGTTTTGAATACGATACACCAAATCAGCATTCGTGTGCATACCAAAAAGCTCAGGGTTGTCCACGCTAGGCAGCTGCTCGATGGCGTTTTTGTAAATCGCATGATCCAAACCTTGGGGGATGGGGTACTTGGGAAACAGCACACATCCAGGTTCAAGAGATGGCTGAGCAAAGTACTTCTCTGCGTAAGTGTTCATGAGGCGACGATCCCAGTCATCCGTGATTCTGCCACCGTATTGGATCTCGGCGACCATGTAACGCACGGTGGACCATGTGACCTCTTTCGCCTTCCTCACTTCCATCTCTGTTGTGTTGTTCTGCAAGAACATCACAGACGCAGACAAGTCGCTTTGGTTGAACTCATAAGGGATGCACCAACCAATAGGACCGAACTTTCGACGTTCTTGAACAACACTGTGCAGATAGCACTGCACCCACATCAACGTGCGCCATTCGACACGGGGAACAGCGTCTATCATGTCCTGAGTAATCCATGCATAGGAACGCTTGAGACCCGCTTTCATGCCAACAGGCGCCTCGTTGGTGATTTTGTTGGACATCTGAAGCAGACCGATTGGAAACTTGGGATGGGGCTCAGATGTGATCCACAAGCGAAAATTGGGATCGATTTCCTCTCGCTTTAAGACAGTTTGCTCCACCTCCTCGAGAAACTTCAGACTCAAGTGTGTGTTGCACAAAATAACCCAAGCGCCAGTGGTGAATCCGGTTTCAAGATGCTTGCGAGCTATGATCTCTTGACCTTGACCCATGGAAACAGATTTTAAGTCAATCTTTCTCTTCTTGGCCAGTGCACCGACAGCTTCTGTAGGGTCAGCACCGGGAGACAATATACACAAGAGAGGAATACGTTCATTGGCCTCTTGCCAGACAGCGTCCCAGTTAAGAGGAACAGAGTCGACAAACTTTTTGTCCAGCCCCTGGGTGATAACGTCCTCTGCGGCAACAAAAGTGCGGTCTTCACGCAGCGACCTTACAACAAGCATGCGACCAAATTTGTCGAGACGATCTTCGAAGTCGGGAATCCTGACAGCCTCTGGGGTTTCATTGTCGTACCAAGCTTTCCACTCTGCATCACCGCGAGCAATGCTTTCAGGCAAGTCTTTAAAAATTTCTGGCAGCTGCTGCGAAAGATTGATGATATGCAACCAGGCCATTTCAGGGATCCAGGACGCTGGCTTCTTCTTGACACTGGCTATGTCAAGTGCAGAGCCACCTTTGACAAATGAATCGAAGTGGGCCGAGGTCAACTTGCCTTGTTGCATCTGAATCTTCATGCACATCAGGAGGGCGAATAGCATTTTGTGAGCTTCAAAATAACCGCGAGCAATGTAAAGGTACACACTGTAGGTCAAGTATTCGATAATATTTGCTATACGCTTGGGAGGCAGAGCGGCTTTCTCAGCGCGATCCATCGCCAGCTCAAACAGAACAATAAACTGGGAAAGTGCAGTGTTGTACATGACGTTGATCTCACGTAACTCCGCAATCAAGAAGTAAATAACTGACCCACGGGTAGCAACGGGCCTATATTCTTCGCAAGCCTGTACGATGCGCACCTCCGCTTCATTCGCACCCTTCATCTTGTCTCCAACTTCTTTTGAGGTCTTTTTTGTGTCTGCAAGCACATCAATCAGAGACGTGTCATCCAGAAGGTTGCCGCTGCTATTTGCAAGCCGGAACAGCAGGTCATCTTCTAGCTCTTTGATCTTCTTTTGATAACCATTCACTTCCTGAAGCAACTGCTTGCGCTGCTCTTGAAGCTCAGGTTTTTCCTTGGCAACCACACGGCCAAGCAACTGATCTTCAAGTCCTTTCATCGTAACTGTGAAATCGATGACTGTAACCTTTGCACTGAGCTCAGGAGTATAGTGAGGATTCGGCAAACGAGATGTCATAAATAGTTTAAATGTTTCGGTGTAGTCAAGCTCTTTGTCAGCCAGAGCAATCTTCCATCCTTTGCCCTGCTTCACGATGGCTTTCTCGAGAATCGGGTCCATCAACGGATCCACATCCTCTTCAATGTTCTCGATCAAAAGAGGCTTTCCGAATGTGAGAGCATCCTCTAAATTGAATCTGAACATTTTATCTGCAAAGCTGACGACTTTGAGGCCATTGGGGGTTTCTCTGTTGATAATCCAGCTGCGTCCTTGGCCTTGAGGATCAATCATGAGAGGCCAACGAGCAGCGCGAAGGGTCAAAATTCCGTTTTGCGTGGAAAGATCATCAGTGGGCAAACCTTGAATGTTCCACTCTCCAATTTCACCATCAGTTGCAAGCATCTTAATGACATTCAGATTTTTTGTAACGGGCACTTTCTTGGACTTGAGATCGGCCTCGAAGTACTCGATTAGAAGCTTTTCCCTGAATTCTTTGTTGAACGGACCAAGATACGACATGAAAGCACACGACATTGCGCTATCACCAACTAAACGAGAGATTCTATCAGCAAAATCTTTGCTCTGGGTGGTCCAACGTTCCTTTTCTCCCGCAAGACCGTGGATAAGCGCGTTAGCACTGTCCATTCTACGTTTTGTCAACGACGCTTCATCCTGCAAACGCTGCTTCTCGGCCATGGCTTCATCAAACTTCATTTGCATCAAATCCAACTCCCTTTGAACTTCATCCAGCTCAGCTTGAGCAGCTGCAAGCTTTTTGTTCGCTGCTGCTACCATGGCTTCGGCTTTTGCGAGCGCATCCATCTTTGGAATCACCTCCTTGGAAATCCAGTGGTAAGTGACCATAGCGCGAACCCACTGCATAAGACCAGCAGCCATTCCTGAAGCTTTTCGAGCCGCCTCAACGATGAAGTCAGGGCGGTCCATGTACGGAGCAAGGAGCTCGCACGTCTCATCCGTAATAGCGTCTTTGTTGAATTCCATGAGATCATTCAGAAACTTTGTGTCGCTCATCATTGGAATTGCAAAACTGGAATAAGAATCCACGCAAGTCGGAATGTCTTTTTGGGGAGGACCGAGCTGCCATTTCTCCAGAGTTCGCTGTCTGAGCAACAGCACACCGTCAAAAACAAGTTTGATGATGTACGGCGGAGACTTGAGCGCTTTGAGACCTTGGATATCTTTGGGCTGAATCGAGGACAGGGCTGATTCAGCCTCATCCAATGCAGGTTTTGCTGCCAGAAGGTCTTTCTCAATAACATCTTTGTCCTTCTTAATGATGTCAGCTTGAACTTGAAGCTTGTCCTTGAAAGCTGAAACTTCATTCCTCTTCTTTTCAGCTTTGGCTGTTGAGGCAGTGATTTCTTTGAGCAGCTCCGCTGAAACTTTGGATGCTTCATTTAGCACGATCTCTTTGGCAGCAAGATCAATTTTCATCTTTGCAATATCTTCTTCGGCTTGCTTCATCTTGTCCAAACCACTATTGATAGCTTCTGCAAGTTTTTGCACCATGGAAACAGACGTAGAGTACACAGTCTTGTAGTTTGCGATAAACGAAAGATAGCTCTTGGGTGTGATGTACACATTCCGACGATAGCGATCGAAATACTCCTTGGTAGAGTCGCCGATGATTTTATGAACATTGGCCATGTGCGACATCATGTTATCTTTGACGTCGTCGGAAGTGGCCATTTTAAAATTTCCCAAATACTTTTGACTTACAGATAATAACGCTTGCGGTGGCCATGCAAGAAACCAATCGATGGTAACACCACTAATGAGAGCGGGGAATTTTCTGGCTCTGGTAGAAAGCTTATCGCCAACTGGTGACATACAAAGGACGACGTGAAGATTGTCTCTAACACGCCCATAGAAGTACTTGTACAAATTGTCGTAGGTATCAACAAAGTCTTTGCTTTCTTTTTTGGCTGGCACTCTGCAGTCGCTAACAAGTGCGTCTATCTCATCTTTGGGGAATAGACCAGTAACTTCACCAGTGGACAAAATTTGATTGACATATTCCAGGAAACCTTCATCTTTGACTTCTGCATCAGTAAATATGAACACAACCTGTTTGCCTTGAAATCCAGCCATACGGTAGAGATTCTTTAAATCTTCCAGCATGTTACTGGCGGAGTAGTGCTTGGTAATTGTGATCTGGAACCTGGTTGCTCCACCAATGAAAGCTGCAAGTCGGGTGAGACACTGTTTGCCTGAGCCTCCAACTCCGACTAAAAGAGCTGATCCACGAGCCAGACCGAGAATTCGACTGATACGCATCAAATGCTTCATGGCATCGATGAAGAGCACAAGATCCAGCTTGCCAATTTTGTGCGCATCATTGTATTGACTTTGGAAATCCTCGATGCGTTTCTTCAAACTTTCAAGATCTGGAACGATTTCGTAAACTTTGGGGTGCTCATCGATGACAACACCTTCAGAATCTACAACTGGATCCCTCAAAAATTCGACAAAGTATCGGTCGTCATCGGCAAGCGATTTAGAGAGGCTCTTTCCCCAAACTTCATCAGCAACTGAGACGATCATGTCATTAGCCCACTTTTGATCAGCGTCGTTGGTGAGCTTGTCAACAAACACACGCTGGCATTCGTGCTTCCACAGGCAGAGCAGGTACTGCTCTGACGTGATGGTCTCCCGTGGTGCTTGCATTATGCCTTGAAACGTGCGAGACAAATCACGCATGTTGAACAAATAGTGGAATTTTGCAGGAGTGGGAAGCATCTTTACAGTCATTCTCTGCCAAACTGAAATTGTAGCATCCGTGAGTTTTTCGGCAACTTTGATCATTGAATCTTGATAATGAGGCTTGCAAAATCTACCTCGCATAATTGAGCCGTATATTCCATCAATTGAATTCAGGGTAGGCATTGTAATATTGACAACACAGAATTGACGTTTAAGACGATTAGGGATGTCGTTTTTGCCTCCCCCTGGATGAGTCATGGCACCAACGTACATGAGGTCGACAAATGCTTTCCATTCTCCGGGCTTATCAAGATTGTATATGCCTTCTTCAGAAAGTACTTGACGAGTCACCTCGTTAGTAATCTGATCATTCCACTCATTAATTTCTGGCATACTGCAATCGTCTATAAATACAAGCATTTTCTTCCCGCCAGGGGGTCCGAAGTACTTGCCCTGGCGCTTTTCAACCGCGCCTTCGATGGTGCGCTGAAAAATGAGGGGCGTCGTTGCTGATGAAAATGGTACTACTTTGGTGGCAATCTTATCGGGATCAAACTTTGCAGCGTATTGCATGACAGTGGCTGTTTTTGTAACTCCAACTCCACCTATGCAAAGCATGGGCTTGCCCATTTTCGTCACGATGGCATCCAACAACCATTCATAACGAACTGAGTCGAGAGTGGGAATAAGCAAGGCAGCAAACTTCGGTTCTTTGTCCTGAGGATACTGCCAATTGGGCAAGATGGTTTTCCAATGCTGCCACTGACCGTTTTTGTTCATATCAATGAAATAGTCGAAAACGTTTTCGCCGTTACTGAGAGTTGGCAATGATGATGCCGGAACGAGACCAGACAACATGCTGCTGAACTTTTCTCTTTCGTTGAGTTCAAGCATTCCTCCGATACCCCACACAAAAGCAAATGTCACACATCGTTCAATAAGATCTTGAGGAGGACTTGCCTTGTCCTGATCGAATTTAGAGAGCAGTTGCGATAAAAGAACTACCAAAATTTGCAAATAATTCAATCTTGGAAGCACCATCTTGAGCTTGAATTCATTTTTGTAGTATGCATCAAGCAAAGTGTCGATGCACTTCGACAACGAGTCACGAAGAATATCAGCTTCCTGTGGCTTGCGGCTTTGCAACCATTTGTCCAGCACAGGTTTCCAGCCCAAATCAGTTTCGGAGACGTAGATTTGGCCCGCTCTTGACACTGTGGCGGGAGATGCATTGTTCAAGTTCTCGGCTTCAAACATAAGTTTCACGTTTGGAATCATCGGAATTCGATCACCATTGGCCAAGGTGAGAAGCTTGTTATCGTCAAGCACAGTGTTCATGTTTTCAATCCAGATGGCATCGACTGGTCCGTCCAAAATAATCCAGGTATTGTTGGATTTGTTCTTGTTAGATTTACGCCACAGAACACTGAATATACCGTCTGTCCAGTCATTGGAAACAGCATCAAGACGACCGAACATTTGAGGCGCTGTAATAGCTTTGGGATTCATCTTCAGAATGACATGCTTCGTGCCAACTTCTGTGAGTGCCAGAGCAAGAGTGTTGAAAATGGCGGTCTTGCCACCACCTGAGGGCCCGATAATCATGATTCCGTGACGTACAAGGTATGTTTCATACAGCTGAACAACTTTGCTCTTCCAATCAGGATGCTGAATAATATTCTGCTCTTTGACTTGATTGGCAATCGCCCGTTCAACATCTGGAAACTGGGCCTTTTCAGCTTGCAGACCGGGGAACAAGTCCCCAATGAGCGACAGAAACAAAGGCACATCCTCTGCAACAAACTTCGACATGTTCATGTCGCGCAAGCATCGCATGAGCAGAAGATTTTCTGTCATATCCGGATTATCACGTTTTTGACCACCAGCAGTTCGCAGCACAGAAAGGATGTTACGAAGACCAAAGTCATAATGCGGCTGCTTTGAAAGCTGCTGTTCGCAAAGATTGTACAACACATCAAACTTCTTGGAAAGTACATCAATATCTTGATAACCGCAAGCTGCGAGTTTGACTTTCATAATGATCTTGCGATCTGGTAACATCATTGTCACACCACGAAATAGAACCTTCAGATTCTCGGGCAATTCTTGCCGACCAGCATATCCAGGATTCATAGTGATGAAATAGGCAACCTTATCATCCAGGGGAACAGACGAACCGTCGGTAAAAATGAAAACTTTCTTACGCTCACGCATAGCCATTAACACGCATTGCACTTGCTGAGCAGCAACGGAGAGCACATCCAAATTAATGCGATTGAACTCGTCCATGCAGCCCCAGCATCCAGCTTGTGCCAAACCCTTATAAATTTTGCCAAGTGCCCTAAAATCCATCTGATCACTGCAGTTGAAAACAACAACAAACTTGGCAAGTGCTCGACCGAGATCCTTCACAGTTTCGGTTTTTCCTGTGCCAGCTGGTCCCGCAGGAGCACCTCCAAGAAACATTCCCAAAGCTTGGGCCAGAGTGACATAGCAGCGATCTGTTAGAGGAGTAACGCAAAGACGCTCTTTGCAACCAAGGTATTCATAGCAGTACTCAAAATCTACATCTGTAATAGAAACTTTCAGCAAATCGACATCGCCCGGAATCCAGTAAGTGCGAAGCTGCTTCTGCCATTCAAAATCGCTGGGTTCTTTGACCTTTTTGTTGACGATGTCTTGAAAGATGTCCTTGTTGTGTACTTGAATCGTAATCAAAGTTTCGCAATTGGTGCGATCCAGCTTGTTCAAGTCACGAAGAGTCAGCACGCATAGTGTCGACAGCACACCCGCAATTTTCTTGTTCGCGTTGGCCATAGCAGTTTTCTCGGTGCGGGCTTTCGTAAGGGCAGTTTCAGCGTCGTTCGTCCATTGAAATTGAATTCCAAGCAGAGCCACTTGAGCGCAAAATTCAAATGCAAACTTAGATAGGTCCATGCTGTCACAATTTGCGGCACCCTCTCTGGCAATATCCTTTACAGTCAGCTTCATAGTATCGATCAGTAAATTCAACCAATCCTCAACGTTGCCTTTCGCTTCCATGGTTTTAGTGAGATTGACCACTTCCGTGTCGTTGCTGATCATACGAATAATGGTTGTTTTTTTCATGGGATCGAAATTAACGTCAGCCAAAGAGTCAAAGACACTCTGCAGATGGGGACGAATTGCCTGCGGATCACTCGACTGACTCAAAATTTCCAGCAGCACTGGATCCGAAACAAAGTAAAAACGGGGAAACATCGCGCGCTTCTGCTCAAGATAACCTGTCAACGACTTTTGACACATTTCGAGCTGCTCAGTGAGAAAAGGAAGTTTGGTTTTCATGAGCTCATTTCCACAGCACGTGGCAATGACATTGCGCGTGTCGAATGCCTTCGCAAGAATTTTCATGTAATCTTTGTCTATCATTTGAAAACGCTTGGCTTCCTGAGGAAGCTGTTTGGCAATGTCACCACTGCTGAATACTGCCTCCATGTACATCCACATCGCTTGCACAACCGTCCACTGCTCAATCATTTCCGAAACAGTGCTCAACTTGATGACCCAATCAGTAACCTCTTCTCTAAAAGGAGCACTGTAGCGATTCGTTGCCATAGACCCAAGATTCATCTGTGACTCTTCCAACTTCTCGTTGATTTCCTGCAAATCTTGGCCTTTGAGAATCACTGGACCTCGAGTCTTGAAATTGGCGAAACCAAAATTAGTTTCCTCCCAATCAGCTACAGTGGCTCGAAGCTTGGTTTCGATCTGCAGCTCCTTTGCTGAGGCAGTGCATATATCCTCAACTTCTTCCGCATGGGCGAGAAGGTCCATCTCCAACATGTGACCGAGCTTCAAGACAGAGGCATCCATATCCAACTTCTTCCCAGTAATGCTTTGAATTTCGTCCCAATGCCTCTGCCTCATGCTCTTGCTCGCGAGCTGCTGCAAAAGCGGCAGCAAAAGTAGAAAATCATCGATCCGTTTAGTGAGCTCTTTGCAAGAATCCCAATCTCGAAGAATTTTTGGAAGCTTCTTGCAATTGGCCTGAAAACCGTTGACTTGTTCGGTCATAGCCTCCATATTGGCTTGCGCATCAGTCCAAAGCACGTCGCTGTATCCAGTTATGGTTTGAACAACCGCAGTGTAAAGTGAGTAAAGCTTATCAAGAAGTTCCAATTCTTTTTTGGTTTTCTCGAGATCAGGATACTGTGTGATTGGTAAACCAAACAGTTTCTCACCGTTGCTGTAACTCAGCCATTTGCGCTCGCGTTCTTTGAAGAGCCTGCTAAAATGCTTCAAGCGATCCGCTGCCTCCATCGGAGCCAGTCCCGGAACCATAGGTCCTTCAAGATCAAAGAGACGTCGAAACGATGCAACGTCTTTGACAAATTCCTTGACATTGGTTACAAGTTGCTTTTTGAATGGCCCTTGCTTTGTTTGCAACTCCTCCATTTTGCTACCGGCTGTCTTCTTTATTTTCGAAAAGTTGGCCTTGACTTCGGGAATTTGGTCTAATTCCTCTTGCGAAACATCAGCTTCGTATTTTATGAGCAAACTGTAGCGATCCTCGATAGGAGAAAGCTCTGTGAAAAACACACTATCTTTTTCACGAATTTCAGTAAGTGTTGCCATGATTTCAGAGACGTCATCAAGATCATTGGGCTTGCGCTCGAGGGCGGTGCCCTTTTCTTTTACATTCTCAAGAAGTCCATCAAGTTGCTCTTTGGCTGATTTGTGGAGATTATCGGCGAACTGCCGACGCCACACTTGACATTCATGCTTTAGAACATTCTTGATTGGCGTTGTTTCGAGGGCGATGCAGCCGATGTTGTGAAAAGTGGCGATTGCGTTGATTTCATTCTCTAGTTCCATGTAGACCCGCAATTCGCCTTCAAACGCATTCAAATCAGGATTTCCTTTCATAAAATTTTGGTATGCTGCTTGCTTGTCGTTCTGCCACACATAGTCGTAACGGCTGAAGGTCGCAAGATAATCACTGACTTGAATTTTTGCCCCTTCAATGGAGCCGCACAATAGTAATACAACTTTGACAATCTCTTTGTCACGGGCAATCAGAGTGTGAAATGTTTCCAGTTTCGATGCATCAAGACCTCGGTCTTGTCCCCAAGTGAAGACTCGTTTGGAGCATCGAAGGACATGCAAAGCACATCTGTTCACTGCAGCTTGAATGTCTTCGAGAGGCGGGTTCATGCGCACATTCGGCATGTTCAATTCGACTTGAACATCAAAAAATGGGCGCTCTGTTGTGAATAGACCCATGCCTCCAGCAGGCTTAGAACCGAGCCTGTTTTTCAACGCGTTGAAGGAGTTCTTGGTGGCACTGAGCACTGCAAGATACATGAGGCGCTCAAAGTGATCGCGGAGGTTCGAGATATCAGCCGGATCCAAAGTAAGATCCTTACTGTCCACAGGAAAGTTGAGGATGAGATCAATCAGATCATTAACTGCATGCTCAACTTCTAGAGATTTCTGATCGAGCATTGCTGTTTTCTTTTTCGACACTTTTTCTTGAAGGGCGACAAACGCCTCAAGGGTGAAACTCTGATTCTGTGGCATTTCAACGAGAAGAGTCCTACCAATCCATTTGAGATTTGACTCAACACGATTTTCCAAAATGTCGCTGATCTTGTTGATAAGTTCTTCGACTTTCAAGATGCCCTGATGAACGCGCTCCAAGTATCCATCAATATTCATACTCTGCCAAGTAAGCAGAGCCATGCCTGGTTGAATTTTGCGGTCAAGGTCTTGAATGATTGGCTTCATCACGTTGCGGAGAACAGGCTGCACTCTGGCAGTTACTCGCTCGTACTCTTTGAGAGCAAAAGACAAACGGTTATGATACGACTTGAACTTTTCTTCTTGAAGCAGTACAATTTTGGCGCTTTCAGGGACATCCATTCCAATACGCATCATGAACTTGGCCTCACGTATGAGCTGCAGAATTTCGTGATCGAAGTTCACATAAAGCTGACCAGTTTTAGGGTGACGAATAATCAGAGTTGCTTGAAGACCAGACTTAGCAGGTTCGATGCTCTTGCACCATGCATGGTGCCACAGAGTTTCGAATTCGATGAGAGCCCGGGCCACACGATTGTAAGTTCGAATGATTTTTCGGCTTTCTTTAGTTGTCATGATGCTCTTGTTGTCCTTGAATTTTTTCATGGGCTCCTCGATGCGCCGAAGAAGCTGACGCGACCACAAGATGTTGCCAGCGACAGGGGGCGCGTTGCGAACGGTTGGCGGATTGACTTTTTGCTTATCGTAGATCTTCTGCACAGTCTCCAAGTCCAGACCATAGTTATGGAAAATGACTGTGTATTTGGAATCAAGATCAGCTTTGAGCGTTTCGCGCTGTAAAACTAACTCGAACTGGTGCAATAGAGAAAGAGCATGCTCGGTGCTCGTGATGTTCTCAAAAGAAGCGTTGATGAAACCCTGGAGTGCAGTCTCAAGCTCTGCAACGTTGACGTTGAACTCTAGAAAGTCACGGTCGAAAACATTCTTAGTGAAATCAAGTAGATCATAAGGCTTCTTCTTGAAATCATCGGCAATTTTGAAGAACTTGTCGATTAGATTCTCCATGCCTTCAACTTGGTGCTGGCTGAGGCTGCGGAATTGGTCGATGGTTTGGAACATGTCAATGAGCTTCTGCACGCGTTTGCAGTACAGATCGAACTTCCCAAATATCTGAGATTCATTGAAATCAAATTGCTTGACTTTGGGCTGCTGCATGAGCTTGTCCTTGGTAAGGCGATATTGTTCTTGGTACGCGTCATTCAATTTGAGGCAAGATCCAAGCTTGACGAGCATTTTTTTGGGGTCTTGATCCCAAAGTTTCCCATCTTTGGTGACATGCTTTTTGCAATTGGTTATCATTTGGTTCGTGATTTTGCAAAAAAGGGTGGTCATGCGCTCGCTGGTGCTGTAGTACCGCGCGATTGTGAGCATCATCTTCACATTGTTCATTAACCCTGGAATCGACTCCAAAATAGTATCCGGGGTGCCGTGGTACAGGGGCTCAGTGTACTTCTCCAGAGTAGAAAGGTACTTGACGTTATCTTTAGCCTCATTCAAAGCGTCGGTGATTTGCGTATCAACAACGCGCCACGACTTGAACGCCTTCGACTTCGTTGCCATGTTCATGCCGAGAACAATTTTGCACTCCGTTGATTTGAGCTGCTCAGCCACACTATTGAACCTAGCCATGCGCTGACGCCAGTGGTCCAACTCAGAGCTGGGACCGATATCATCACTCTCCTTGCGGTTTTCACCGCCCTGCGCCAAGAGCTTGGTTGCCTGGTCACACCAAGAATCTAGAACTTGTTCGTAGTGTTCAGCATAGCTGGGATCATTGGCATGCCGCGCAAAAGATTGTGGCTTGTTTTCAACCTCAAATTTGCGGTCAGGGCGGCGCAGCTCGATCCCGCCCTGCAGCGACTGGCTCGCGTCCTGTAGCGTTACATTGAATTTATCCAGCAGCGCGAGAAAATCGTCGACTTCCTCCTTGGTCCCTTTGCCCCAAGATTCTTGGTTAATGAGAAGAGGGGAAAATATTTCTCGAAACGATGTCTTGACCTGCTCCAGCACGCCACCGTTACTTGCGCATGATATTTCACCGAAAGATATGGCAGTGTCGATATTTTTTGCGTCCACTCCCTTGTTCGGATCAACTTTGACGAAGTAAAAACACCTACCGCGCAGCCGCTGCTCTTCTCCCGTCGTCAGAAACAAGCGTTCATGTTCACCCTGTTGAATGTAATCGCCAGCGTCATTCAAAATCTCGAGTGGCTGCAGAAAGAAAATGAGCTTCTTCCTGCCTTCAGCCTTGAAAAAATCCTGAATGTCAGAGGCTTTGTCTGCCAGAGTAGCATTCACCTGCCCCAAGCCGATTCCAAGGGCCTCATCAAGTTTGCTCGCAATGTAGCTCACTCGCGCATCTTGGTTGGCCATATCGAATGTACTTCTGATTCAGCGCGCGAGAGCCGATTAATTGCGGCGTGGACACGTTTCAACTGACA
>Ga0255277_1000077_pt1 | contig 13726 bp, 27 predicted proteins | sample AtltaT_7_FD_183709 | JGI IMG/M metagenome (GOLD analysis project Ga0255277, IMG submission 183709) | Metatranscriptome of freshwater microbial communities from Altamaha River, Georgia, United States - Atl_Cont_RepA_8d (Metagenome... | ecosystem: Environmental > Aquatic > Freshwater > River... | reverse complement strand
CCCTGATCGACAGGGAATGCAACGGACTCAGGCTTCCGCTGCAGACTCCGGCCGGTCGAGAAGCTCGACGATGGCCATCGGTGCATTGTCTCCCGGGCGATAACCGCACTTCAGGATTCGCAGGTAGCCACCAGGCCGCTTGAGAAACCGGGGCCCGAGCAAATTGAAGAGCTTCGTGACCGCGTCTCTGTCGCGCAGGCGCGAAAACGCCAGACGCCGATTCGCCACGGAGTCCGACTTTGCCAGCGTGATCAAGGGCTCTGCTTCCCGACGAAGCTCCTTCGCCTTCGGCAGAGTTGTCCTGATTACCTCATGGTGAATCAGAGACGCCGCCATGTTGCGGAACATCGCCTTGCGATGGGAGCTGGTGCGGCCCAGATGCCGCCCGGCGTTTTGATGTCTCATGTGTCTCTTCCTTCTGCCCGCACTCTGCGGTCAAGTTCAGCCGGCGACCCGGTCGTGATCGTACAGCCCCTTGGGTGGCCAGTTATCAAGGCGCATCCCGAGGGAGAGTCCTCGCGCCGCAAGCACGTCCTTGATTTCGGTCAGGGACTTCTTGCCTAGGTTAGGCGTCTTGAGCAACTCGACTTCGGTGCGCTGGATGAGGTCACCGATGTAATAGATGCTCTCTGCCTTGAGGCAATTGGCCGAACGCACCGTCAACTCGAGGTCGTCAATAGACCGGAGCAGAATCGGGTCGATAGGCTCATCACTCTTACGCATCGGCTCCGCGTGGTGTTCTCCGCTGAGATCAACGAAGACTGCCAGCTGGCTGCGAAGAATACCGGCCGCCTCACGCACCGCGTACTCGGGGTCGATGGTGCCGTTGGTTTCGATGGTGATGATGAGCTTGTCCAGGTCGGTCTGCTGCTCCACGCGCGCAGCCTGCACTTCGTACGCTACCCGACGAACAGGGCTGAATGATGCATCCAGACGGAGTCGCCCAATGGCCGTTTCTGCCTCTTCGCTCGGCCCCTCGCGCACAATGGCGGGCTTGTAGCCGCGCCCCCGCTGGACCTTGAGCGTCATATTCAACTGCCCATTCGCACTGAGGTTTGCGATGTGGAACCCAGGGTCCACGATCTCGACGTCGTGGTCGAGCACGATGTCGGACGCCAGCGCGGGACCCGGCCCCTTCTTGTTGAGGGTGAGGGTCGCCTCATCCTTGGCGTGCATCCGGATGGCCAAGCCCTTGAGGTTGAGGAGGATGTCCGTGACGTCCTCCTGCACGCCCTCGATGGTCGTGTACTCGTGGAGCACGTTTTCAATCTCGGCTTCCACCACAGACGCCCCAGTCATGGACGAGAGCAGAACACGCCGCAGGGCGTTCCCGAGGGTATGCCCGAAACCACGGTTCAGGGGCTCAAGGGTGATCCGGGCGGTGTTGAGCCCCACGGACTGCACGTCCACGATTTTAGGCTTCAACAATTCGCTCACTGCTGCCACCATAGAAAATTCTCCTTCTGACCAGCCCTTATTTCGAGTACAACTCGACGACGAGGGATTCGTTGATATCGGCGGGCAGCTCGCTGCGGTCCGGCGCCCCCTTGAAGACGCCTTCCATCTTTTTCACGTCGACGTCGATCCATTCCGGGAAGCCGATCTGCTCCGCAATGGCGAGCGAATCCTGGATCCGGGTCTGGCTACGTGACTTCTCGCGGATGCTCACGACGTCCTTGGCCGATACCTGGTAGGACGGAATATTGACCGTCTGTCCGTTCACCGAAATCGCCTTGTGCGAAACCAACTGCCGTGCCTCGGCGCGTGTCACTCCGAAGCCCATGCGATAGACGACGTTATCCAGACGGGATTCCAACAGCTTCAACAGGTTCTCACCGGTTGCGCCCTTGCGGCGGGCAGCTTCCTTGTAATAGTTGCTGAACTGACGCTCCAACACGCCGTAGATGTAGCGGAGCTTCTGCTTTTCACGCAGCTGGGTCGCGTAATTCGACTGCCGGCGGTTGCGGTTATCCCCATGCTGGCCGGGCGGCTTTTCCAGCTGGCACTTCGACTCAATACCGCGTGCGCGGCTCTTGAGTGAAAGGTCCGTGCCCTGGCGGCGGCTCAACTTGCATTTGGGTCCGAGATATCTGGCCATGCGCTATCCTCGATCTTTAGACGCGGCGCTTCTTGGGCGGCCGGCAACCATTGTGCGGAATGGGGGTCACGTCGGTAATGTTCGTGATTTTGAAGCCTGCGGCGTTCAGCGCACGCACGGCGGATTCCCGGCCGGGGCCCGGACCCTTCACGAACACATCCAGATTGAGCGTGCCGTAATCATCAATGACGTGCCCAAGCTTCTCAGCGGCAACCTGTGCGGCAAATGGCGTGCTCTTGCGGGAACCACGGAAGCCGCTGCCTCCGGCGGTCGCCCAAGCCAGGGTGTTCCCCTGACGGTCGGTGATGGTAATGATGGTGTTGTTGAAGGACGCATGGATATGCGCAATTCCGTCCACCACCGTCTTCTTGACGCGCTTGCGGGCCTTGCCAGCGTTCTGTGCGGTTGCCATAGGAATCCTACCTGGTTATTTCTTGACGGCCCGACGCGGTCCCTTGCGGGTCCGTGCGTTCGTGCGCGTACGCTGCCCTCGAACTGGCAGGCCGCGTCGATGGCGGACGCCGCGGTAACAACCAAGGTCCATGAGTCGCTTGATGCTCATGGACACTTCGCGTCGCAGGTCACCCTCCACGGTCAGCTTGCCCACCTCGGTGCGCAACGACTCAATCTGCTCCTCCGTCAGATCCTTGATCTTGACGTTGGAGGGAACGTTGGCCGACACACAGATTTGACGAGCCCGTGTTGGGCCAATCCCGTAGATCTGGGTGAGGGCGATGACCGCATGCTTGCGATCTGGAATGTTTACGCCTGCGACACGCGCCATAACTTGGTGCCTCGTTGACTCGTTAACCCTGACGCTGCTTGTGCCGGGGATCTTTGCAGATCACCCGCACCGTGCCTTTACGCCGGATGATCCGGCAATTCCGGCAAATCGTTTTGATCGATGCGCGTACTTTCATTGAAAAACTTCCTGCTTAAGCTCTGGGCCGGCGGCCGTAACCCTTGAGGTTGGCCTTCTTCAACAGTCCTTCGTACTGGTGACTCATGAGGTGCGATTGCACCTGCGCCATGAAATCCATCACCACCACCACCGTAATCAACAATGACGTTCCGCCGAAGTAGAACGGAACGTTGAACTCCACGATGAGGAATTCGGGCAGCAGGCACACCAGCGTGATGTACACCGCCCCGGCAGCCGTCAGTCGGGTCATTACCCCGTCGATGTACTTGGCCGTGTGATCACCCGGCCGGAACCCTGGAACAAGGGCGCCCGACTTCTTGAGGTTTTCTGCCGTCTCCCGTGGATTGAACACGAGTGCTGTATAGAAAAAGCAGAAGAAGATGATCGCGACGGCGTACAGCCCCACATAGATGGGCTGCCCCGGCGAGAGCGCTGCGGCGAGGTCGCGTAACCAGGCCATGCCCTGCGCGTTACCAAACCACCCCGCAACCGTGCTGGGGAACAGGATGATACTCGAGGCAAAGATAGGCGGGATAACACCGGCCATATTGATCTTGAGCGGCAGGTGACTCGATTGGGCCGCGAACATCTGTCGTCCGCGCTGTTGCTTGGCATAGTTGACCGTAATCCGCCGCTGACCGCGTTCCACGAAGACCACGAGGGCCGTGACGACCAACGCCAGGGCCAGCAGCGCGAGCACCAGAAAAATATGAAGCTCCCCAGTGCGGGCAAGTTCGAATGTGCCCCCAATGGCGGCGGGAAACCCGGCAACGATACCCGCGAAGATGATCATTGATATGCCGTTGCCGATGCCACGTTCCGTGACCTGCTCGCCGAGCCACATCAGAAACAGGGTTCCGGATACCAGAGTGGTGACGCAGGTGAGCTTGAACGCCAGACCGGGGAACATGACAAGCGGGACGCCCGCACCGGTCTGCTGTTCCAGCATGATGGAGATACCCGTCGCCTGAAAGACTGCCAGCACCACCGTCGCATAACGGGTGTACTGGTTGATCTTGCGCCGGCCGCTTTCGCCTTCCTTCTTGAGTTGCTCCAGCCGCGGGTGCACCAGGGTTAGGAGCTGAAGAATGATGGAGGCCGAGATGTACGGCATGATCCCCAGCGCGACGGAGAACCGTTCCAGCGCGCCGCCGGAGAACATGTTGAACATTCCGAGGATCGTGCCGCTCTGGGAATTGAACAGATCGGCAAGCGCCACGGGATTGATTCCGGGCACCGGGATGTGCGTGCAAATTCGGAAGACCACAATCGCCCCAAGCAGAAACAGCAGGCGCTGGCGCAGCTCTGTGAGCTTGCCCAGTCCTGCTACCCCACCCGGTAGATTTCGCGTTGCGGTTGCCATCTCTGTGCTCAGGCCTCGACCTTGCCCCCGGCCGCTTCGATAGCGGCGCGTGCACCGGCAGTCACGCGGATTCCACGAACCGTGACCGGGCGCTCGATCTTGCCGCTGGCGATAATCTTCACATCCAGCACGTCCCCACGGATGACCCCGGCAGCCTTGAGCGACAGCAGGTCGACTACTTCAGCAGTCACGAGCGCGAGCTCATTCAGGCGTACTTCGTCCCGCGTGAGTGCCTTGAGCGACCGGAAGCCAAACTTGGGCAAACGGCGCTGAATGGGCATCTGGCCGCCTTCGAAGCCGACCTTGTGGTAGCCACCGGCACGTGCTTTCTGTCCCTTGTGCCCGCGCCCTGCGGTTTTGCCGAGACCAGAGCCGATACCCCGACCGAGGCGCTTCTTGGGCTTTTTGGCGCCAGGCGCCGGATGAATTGAATTCAGGTACATCTCAGACCTCTTGGACCGTAAGGAGGTAGCCGACCTTGTTGATCATTCCGCGGTTCTCGCGGGTATCTGCCACCTCAACACTGTGGTGGATCCGGCGCAGTCCAAGACCACGCACGCACGCCTGATGGGCCGCGAGACGGCCCGAGACGCTCTTGATGAGCGTGACTTTCAGTTTTCGATCGGTGCTCATGTCCGATTACCCCCGGATCTCGTCGACCGTCTTGCCGCGCTTGCTGGCAATGTAGTCGGGCGAGGCCATGTTACGCAGGCCGTTGATGGTGGCGCGCACGACGTTGATGGGATTGGTCGTCCCGATGCACTTGGCCAGGACGTTGTGAACCCCGATCGCTTCGAACACAGCGCGCATCGGACCGCCTGCGATGATTCCCGTTCCCTGCGAAGCGGGTGCCATGAAGACCTTGGCTGCCCCGTGCTCACCCACCAGTGGGTACTGTAGGGTGTCCCCCTTGAGGGCGACGGTGGTCATGTTGCGTCGCGCGTTTTCCAGCGACTTCTGGATCGCGGCCGGCACCTCGCGTGCTTTTCCGCGACCCATGCCGACCCGACCGTTGCCATCACCGACCACGGTCAGCGCAGCGAAACCAAAAATGCGCCCGCCCTTGACCACCTTGGCAACGCGGTTAACCGCAACGAGTTTCTCGAGGTAGCCTTCGCTGCTATCGGAAATGCCGTCATTCACGCTCATGGACGCAGTACTCCTAGAATTTCAGGCCATGTTCGCGGGCGGCGTCAGCGAGCGCCTTGATGCGACCATGATATTTGAAGCCGGAACGGTCGAAGGCGACGTTTTCCACGCCAGCCTTGACCGCCCGTTCGGCAACGAGTTTGCCGACCGCTGCCGCGGCGGTGGCGTTGCCCCCGTGGGCCAGCGAATCCCGCAGCTCTTTTTCGACGGTCGAAGCGGCAGCGAGCACGCGCGAACCGTCCACTGACATCACTTGCGCGTAGATGTGCCTCGGGGTCCGGTGGACCGAAAGGCGCATTCCACCGATTTCGCGGATGTGCTTGCGGGTCTGTTTCGCGCGGCGGAGGCGCGAGCTTTTCTTGTTCATCGTTGGTCGTCCACTCTGAATCTGTTGGCGCCAGTCCCCGTACCGCCGAGGTACGGATTGACCAGCCTCAGGTCTTCTTCGCTTCCTTACGCAGGATTTGTTCGTTGCGGTAACGCACACCCTTGCCCTTATAGGGCTCCGGTGGCCTGTAGGCGCGAATGTTGGCGGCAACCTGTCCCACCACCTGCTTGTCGATACCCTTGATAACGATTTCAGTCTGGGTGGGCGTTTCGACGGTGATGCCGGGCGGAACCGGGAATTCCACCGGATGCGAGAAACCGAGGGCCAGACTGACTGTCTCGCCCTTCGCTTGCGCGCGGTAACCCACCCCATTGATGTCGAGCCGACGCTCAAACCCGGCCGAGACGCCGGTCACCATGTTGCTCAGCAAGGCCCGGGCAGTACCAGCCTGAGCATTGCCGTCCTGAGTTTCGTCGCGGGGTTCTACCCGCAGCTCGCCGTCCACCTCGGACAGCGCTACGCGGGCATGCAGCAAGTGATTCAGGGCGCCCTTCGGGCCCTTGACCATGATGTGCTGCCCACTGATCTGGACCTCTACGCCCTTCGGCAGGGGAATCGGTTTCTTGGCTACGCGAGACATGGCTTGAATCCTAGTATACGGAGCAGAGGACTTCGCCGCCGATGCCGAGTGCACGGGCAGCGCGGTCGGTCATGAGGCCGCGCGAAGTTGACACGATGGCAATCCCGAGCCCGCCCACAATCCGGGGAAGTTCTTCGCTGCCGCGGTAGACGCGAAGCCCAGGCCGGCTGACCCGCTGAATTTTCTCAATAACCGGGCGGCCGTCGTAATAGCGGAGCTCGACCACGAGTTCCGGATGCCCTTCGCCCTCGTTCACGCGGTAGTCAGCGATATAGCCCTCGTTCTTGAGAACCTCGGCAATCGCGGCCTTGCGCTTCGAAGCGGGAATGACCACTTCGCGCTTCACTCTCGCCTGCGCATTACGGATGCGCGTCAGCATATCGGCGATTGGATCTTGCATGCTCATTTCAGTTCACCCAGCCTTTATTACCAGCTCGCCTTGACGAGTCCGGGGACATGACCTTCCATCGCCAGACGCCGCAATTCGCTGCGCCCCAGCCCAAACTTGCGGTAGACGCCATGGGCGCGTCCCGTGAGGCGGCAACGATTGCGGCCACGAATGGGGCTTGAATCACGCGGGAGCTGCTGAAGCGCCATCACGGCCTTCTCGCGCTCCTCGAAAGAAGCGCCCGGATCCTTGATCGTCTTCTTGAGCGCCTCACGCTTACCGGCGAACTTCTTCGCCAGCTTTGTCCGCTTGACCTCACGCATCACCATGGACGTCTTTGCCATCTGTCTTATCCTCTCAGCGGGAAGCGGAAGGCTTGCAGGAGTGCACGGCCCTCTTCATCGGTGCGTGCGGTGGTGGAAATGCAGATATCCATTCCCCGCAGCGCGTCAATCTTGTCGTACTCGATCTCGGGGAAGATGATCTGTTCCTTGACCCCAAGCGTGTAATTTCCCATCCCGTCAAACGCACGGCCATTCACGCCGCGGAAGTCGCGGATTCGGGGAATCGCGACCGAAATCAAGCGATCGAGGAATTCATACATCCGATCGCGTCGCAAGGTGACCTTGGCGCCAATTGCCCAGCCTTCGCGCAGCTTGAAGTTGGCGATCGACTTCCGAGCCTTGGTCACCACCGGCTTCTGGCCGGAGATCAGCGTCATGTCGTTGACCGCATTCTCCAGGACCTTCTTGTCCCCAATCGACTTGCCAAGCCCCATGTTGATCGTGATCTTGGTGATCTTGGGCACCTCCATCACGGAGCCATAATTGAACCGCTCCATCAATTGCTTGACGACGGTTTCCTTGTAAAACGTTTGGAGTCTCGCCATGGTTGCCAGCTCTTTCGCTTAGATGTCCACGACTTCTTTGGTGGACTTGAAAATCCGCACCTTGCGGCCATCTTCGAGGGTCTTGAAGCCCACCCGATCCGGCTTTGAGGTCACGGGATTGAAAATCGCGATATTGGAGATGTGTACCGGATTCTCCCGCTCAACGATTCCGCCTGGAGTCCCGAGCGTCGGATTTGGCTTGGTGTGGCGTTTGATCAGATTGACGCCCTCAACCACCACGCGCTCATCACTACGCACCCGGGTAACCACGCCGCGCTTGCCTTTGTCCTTACCGGTGATCACCTGTACCTGATCACCCTTACGAATCTTGTTCATGCCGAACCTCTGGTTATGGCTAGAGGACTTCGGGCGCCAGCGAGACGATGCGCATGAAGCGCTCGTTACGCAGCTCACGAGTCACAGGTCCGAAGATACGCGTGCCGATGGGCTGCAACTGCTTGTCCAGCAGCACCGCAGCGTTCCCGTCGAAGCGGATCAGCGATCCGTCCCCCCGGCGAACGCCCTTGCGGGTGCGCACGACGACGGCGTTGAACACATCCCCCTTCTTGACCTTGCCACGGGGAATGGCGTCCTTGATGCTGACCTTGATGACATCGCCGATGTGGGCGTACCGGCGGTGCGACCCACCCAGTACCTTGATGCACATGAGGCGACGTGCGCCGCTATTGTCGGCCACATCCAGCATCGATTGCATTTGAATCATGGTGCGTACTCCTGGCGGTCGAGATCAGACTTCGACCGACTTCTCGATGACGCGCTGAAGACGCCACGCCTTGTTCTTTGACAGCGGCCGACACTGTTCGATGGCCACGGTGTCGCCCTCGCGGCATTCGTTGTTTTCGTCGTGCGCGAGCAGCTTCGTGAAACGGCGGAGATATTTCTTGTAGATCGGATGCTCCACCCGGCGCTCGATACGCACCGCGATGGTCTTGTCCATCTTGTTACTCACGACCTGGCCCACCAGCGTTCGCTTGACGTTTTCTTCACCCATTACGCACCACCTGTCTTCTTCTGGCCGAGCACGGTCTTGATTCTGGCGATGTCCTGACGTGCGCCGCGCACTTCACTCGCGCGCACCTGCTGGCCCGCGCCCCGCTGCATGCGGAGGTTGAACTGCTCCTTGCGCTTTTCGAGCAGGAGTGCCTTGAGCTCGGCTTCGGACTTGCCGCGCATTTCGCTGGCTTTCATCACATCACCTTCCGTTCGGCGAATGCGGTCAGGACGGGAAGCTTGGCGCCGGCGAGGCGGAACGCCTCACGTGCGACGGACTCTTCCACCCCTTCCATTTCGTACAGGACCATGCCGGGTTTGATCTGGGCTACCCAGTATTCAACGCTACCCTTACCGCTGCCCATTCGGACTTCGAGAGGCTTCTTGGAGATCGGCTTGTCGGGGAACACCCGGATCCACACGCGGGCACCGCGCTTCACGGCACGCGTGATACAGCGACGGGCTGCCTCGATCTGCCGGGCCGTGATGCGTCCGCGAGTGACGGCTTTCAATCCGTACTCTCCGAAACTGACGGCGTTTCCACGCTGCGCAAGACCGGTGTTCCGGCCTTTGTGCTGCTTTCGAAATTTGGTGTTCTTGGGCTGTAACACGCTCTCTGCTCCTAGGTCGCCGCCGCTTCAACGGCTTCCGCCGCGGGCTCTTCGTGGCGGCTGATGATCTCACCCTTGAAAATCCAGACCTTGACGCCGATGACGCCGTAGGTGGTCCGGGCTTCGGCAAATCCATAGTCGATGTCGGCGCGCAGGGTGTGCAGCGGCACTCGTCCTTCGCGATACCACTCAGTGCGCGCGATTTCCGCACCGTTCAGGCGCCCGGCGACATTGATTTTGATGCCCTGCGCGCCCAACCGGAGGGCGTTGGCGACTGCGCGCTTCATGGCACGGCGAAACATGATGCGGCGCTCCAGCTGTTGGGCAACCGATTCAGCAACGAGATATGCGTCGAGCTCTGGCTTGCGAATCTCCTCCACGCTGAGGTGCGCGGAAATCCCCATGAGCTTGCTCACCTGCTTGCGCAGCGATTCGATGTCCTCACCCTTCTTGCCGATGACGATACCGGGTCGGGCGGTATGAATGATGATGCGCGCGTTGTTCGCTGGCCGCTCGATCTGGATGCGGCTGACGGAGGCGTGCGCGAGCTTCTTCCGCAGGAAGGCTCGGACCGCGAGATCCGTGTTGAGGTAGTCCGGATAGCGCCGACGGTCGGCGAACCAGGTCGAGGTCCAATCCTTGATGATGCCGAGGCGGATGCCGTACGGATGTACTTTTTGACCCATGATAATCGCTCTTTCAGCTTCGCTCGTTATAAGGACGGCTTATTTGCGGCCTTCTTCAACCACCAGCGTGATATGGCTGGTGCGCTTGAAGATCTGGTTCGCGCGCCCGCGGGCGCGCGGCATCCAGCGTTTCATGATGGGACCCTCATCGACCAAGATGGTCTTCACGCGGAGCTCGTCCACGTCTGCCCCATCGTTGTGCTCGGCATTGGCAATGGCCGACTCGAGCACCTTCTTGATGAGACCCGCCGCCTTCTTGTTGCTGAAAGCCAGGATATTGAGGGCGCGGTCGACCCGCATGCCTCGCACCTGATCAGCCACGAGACGGGCTTTCTGGGGAGTGATGTGCGCTTGGCGCAGCTTGGCGATGGTTGCCATGAGTGCTGGTCCGTCCCTTACTTCGTCTTTTTGTCCGCGATGTGACCCTTGAACGTACGGGTCTGCGCGAACTCGCCGAGTTTATGGCCGATCATGTTCTCGGTGATGAACACCGGCATGTGCTGACGCCCGTTATGGACGGCAATAGTCAGGCCGATCATCTCCGGCACGACCAGCGAGCGGCGCGACCAGGTCTTGATCGGACGCTTGTCGCTGTTCGCGCGCGCGACCTCGACCTTCTTGTGCAGGTGGTGGTCCACGAATGGACCCTTCTTGATGGAACGTGGCATGTCAGCGAGCCCCTCAGCGCTTGTCGCGGCGGCGGACGATCATGCCGTCCGTACGCTTGTTGGTTCTGGTCTTGTAGCCCTTCGTCGGCTGGCCCCATGGGCTCACCGGATGGCGCCCGCCGGAGGTGCGGCCTTCGCCGCCGCCGTGCGGATGGTCAACCGGGTTCATCGCAACGCCGCGCACCGTTGGGCGAACGCCGCGCCAGCGTTTCGCACCGGCCTTGCCAAGCTGGCGTAGGGAATGTTCTGTGTTGCCCACTTCGCCGATGGTGGCGCGGCATTCAATCGGCACCTGCCGCATTTCGCCCGACCGCAGTCGGAGCGTGGCGTGAGTGCCCTCGCGCGCGACGTACTGGATACCGGCGCCGGCGCTGCGGCCGATCTGGGCGCCCTTACCCGGTTTCAGTTCCACGCAGTGGATGGTCGCACCCACCGGGATGTTGCGCAGGGGAAGGCAGTTTCCAACCTGAATGGGCGCATCGGCACCCGAGCGCAACGTCTGTCCGGCTTCGAGACCCTTCGGGGCGATGATGTAACGACGCTCCCCATCTGCGTACAGCAGAAGCGCAATGTGCGCAGAGCGGTTGGGGTCGTACTCAAGACGTTCGACCTTGGCAGCGATCCCGTCCTTGCGTCGCTTGAAATCGACGATACGGTAGTGCTGCTTGTGCCCGCCGCCGCGATGACGCACCGTGATGCGCCCGGCATTGTTACGGCCGGAGTTCGGGCCCTGACGCTCCACCAACGGCGCATGCGGCGCGCCCTTGTGCAGTTCGGGGGTAACGACCTTGACGACCCCACGGCGACCGGGGGAGGTAGGTTTAGTCTTGATGAGCGCCATTGAATGCGTCCTCTTGGTGTGCGCGAGCTATCAGGCCGCGCCCAGGAAATCGATGCTGAACCCTTCCTTGAGGGTCACATAAGCCTTCTTCCAGGCCTGGCGCGCCCCTGCGCGGCCACGGAAACTTTTCACGCGGGAGGCGACGTTCAGAACCTGAACTCCGTCGACCTTGACGCTGAAAAGCTGCTCCACGGCTGCCTTGATCTCGGGCTTGGTTGCGTCGCCCAGTACCTTGAACAGGTACTGATTGTGCTTGTCTCCGACTCGCGCCGATTTTTCAGTCATGCGGGGTTCCACCAGCACTTGCAGCAGGCGTTCCTGATTCATGACAGTTGCTCCTGAAGGCGGGTCAGCGCTGCCTGGCTAACCACTACTTTGGCGAATGAGATGAGCAGCGCGGGATCGACCGCTTCCACATCTGCCAACCCGACCCAGTGCAGGTTGCGTGCAGACAAATACAGCGCTTCGGTCACGTCTTCCGACACCAGTAACACGTCCTGCAGATTGAACAGGCCTAGGGTCGCGATAAGCGCCTTGGTCTTCGCTTCCTGCATATCAAGGTTGTCGACGACGATGAGGCGATCCTGACGGATGAGCTCAGACAGGATGGAGCACAGCGCCCCGCGGTACATTTTGCGGTTGACCTTTTGCACATAGGAGCGCGGGCGCGCGGCAAACGCACGACCACCGGTGCGCCAGAGTGGGCCACGGGTGGTACCGGCACGTGCTCGACCCATGCCCTTCTGTTTCCAGGGCTTGGCACCGCCACCGCTGACCTCGGCGCGGGTCTTCTGCGCCTTGGTCCCCGCGCGCGAAGCTGCGAAGTAGGCCGTGACAACCTGGTGGACGAGCGCTTCGCGGTAAGGTTGCGCGAAGACGTTGTCGTCGAGAGCCAGCGAACCGGCGTTACCGCCACTCGCGAAAGAATGAATTGCAAGTTCCATACGCCTCAGCCCTGTTCGCTCTTGCGTTTCTTGACGGTGGGCTTGACGAACACGTCCCCGCCCTTGGCACCCGGAACGGCGCCCTTGATCATGAGCAAATTGCGCTCGGTGTCGATCCGAACGATCTGCAGACGCTGTGTCGTGCGCTGCACGTCGCCCATGTGTCCCGACATGCGCTTGCCCTTGATCACTCGGCCAGGCGTTTGACGCTGACCGATCGAGCCCGGGGCGCGATGCGACAAAGAGTTACCGTGGGTCGCATCACCCATGCTGAAGTTGTGGCGCTTGATGGTGCCTGCAAAGCCCTTGCCGATCGTGATACCCGTCACGTCGACAATCTGACCTTCGCTGAACAAGTCGACCTTCAGCTCGGCACCGGCCGCGAGATCCGCGCCTTCGCCTGCTTCCAGCCTGAATTCCCAAAGACCGCGGCCGACATCGGCAGAGGCCTTTGCGAAGTTGCCTGCATCAGGCTTGTTAATGCGATTCCGGTGGCAGGTGCCGACCGTAACCTGAACGGCATCGTAGCCGTCGCGGCTGGTCGACTTGACCTGCGTGACGCGGTTGGGGTCGACCTCGATGACGGTGACCGGAACGGCTGAACCGTCGTCCTTGTAGACCCGGGTCATGCCCCGCTTGATACCGATGAGTCCTAGTGCCATGTGTTCTGCCTCAGTCGAATCAGCTGAGTTTGATCTGCACGTCAACGCCCGCCGCGAGGTCGAGCTTCATCAGCGCGTCCACGGTTTTGTCGGTGGGATTGACGATGTCCAGCAGCCGCTTGTGAGTCCGTATTTCGTACTGATCCCGGGCGTCCTTGTTGGCGTGCGGCGAGGTCAATACGGTGAAACGCTCGTGCTTCGAAGGCAACGGAATGGGGCCGCGGATCTGAGCGCCGGTGCGCTTGGCGGTGTCCACGATCTCCCGAGTCGACTGATCAATCAGCCGATGGTCGAAAGCCTTGAGACGTATCCTGATGACCTGTTGATTCATATCTTTAACCCTTGGCTTGTCCTGTGTCCGTCAGCCTGTGCATCGAGCCACAGGACAACCTTTCATTTCTGTCTTATTTGTCGAGGATTTTGGCCACGACGCCGGCGCCGACGGTACGGCCGCCCTCGCGAATCGCGAAGCGCAGACCTTCTTCCATCGCAATCGGGTTGATCAGCTTCACCTGAATCTTCACGT
>Ga0255277_1000074_pt1 | contig 13807 bp, 15 predicted proteins | sample AtltaT_7_FD_183709 | JGI IMG/M metagenome (GOLD analysis project Ga0255277, IMG submission 183709) | Metatranscriptome of freshwater microbial communities from Altamaha River, Georgia, United States - Atl_Cont_RepA_8d (Metagenome... | ecosystem: Environmental > Aquatic > Freshwater > River... | reverse complement strand
GCAGAAGTGGTGCCCGAGGCGCTCGAAGGCTCCCTGATGCTCGCCAGCCACGCGCTGGCCCTGGTGGGTGTGCCCATGCGCCGCGTCATCCGCGCGGTGCAGGAACAGCGCGATGCACGCTACAACCTGCTCAAAGGTTACTTTCATGGTCACGACGATGACACGCTGGAAGAGGCCGAGCATGAGCGCCTGAGCACCTTCCATCTGCCCTTGGCCTCGCCCTGGCTGGGCAGGGTGGTGGGAGATCTGAACTTTCACGCCATGGGGGTGCGGCTGGTCGGCTTGCGCCGCGCCAGCGGCAAAAGTGAAGCCCTGGGTGAGCACACCGTACTCGAGGTGAACGACACCCTGGTGCTCTCGGGTACCGCCCGTACGCTGGCGATGACCGAAGAAAAACTGCTCAAAGGCTGAGCCTGTCTGGAGAAAAACAATGACCGTGATGAATGTCCATGAATTCCTGCGCAGCCACATCCGCACCGTGCCCGATTGGCCTGCGCCCGGCGTGCAGTTCCGGGACATCACCCCACTGCTGCAGGACCCGCGCGTCTTTCGTGTGTTGATCGACGCTTTTGTGCACCGCTACATGGACCCTGCGCTGCGTCCGGATGTGGTGGCCGGACTCGATGCACGCGGCTTCATCCTCGGCTCGGTCATTGCGTATGAGCTGGGGCTGGGCTTTGTACCGATCCGCAAGAAGGGCAAATTGCCCTTCACCACGGTTGAGGAGACCTACGAGCTCGAATACGGCAGCGCCACGGTGGAGCTGCACACCGATGCGGTCAGACCCGGCCAGCGTGTGCTGCTGATCGACGACCTGATCGCCACAGGCGGCACCATGATGGCGGGCAAAAAACTGCTCGAAAAGCTCGGCGCCACAGTGATGGAAGGCGCCGCCATCGTCGACTTGCCCGAGTTGGGGGGCTCGGCGCGGATCAAGGCTGCAGGCCTGCCCCTGTTCACACTGGTGGAGTACGAAGGGCATTGACACGCCCGGCCACATGGCGTCCCAGGAGCAGCATGCCCAGCGCAGCCACGGTGTACGTCCAGTCCAGCCCGTCCCGGTCCACCGTCAATGCGCTGAGCAGCACACCCGCCGACTGGCCAAAAAACAGCATGCAGGCAAACAGCGTGACCGCATTGCCTCGGGCATGCGGAGCCATCTGCGTGGCCTGCGTCTGCAGCGTGTTGTGCAGCATGTAAAAGCCCAGGCCCACCAGTAGACACCCCAGGGCGGCCAGGACCAGTGCATGCGTCCAGGCCAGCAAGAGCAAACCCACCGCCATCAGTGTGCTGCCCAAGGTGGCCAGACCACGCTCACCGAACCAGTCGAGCCAACGACGGGCCATCTGGCTGTAAAGCAGGCCACCCACACCGTAGAGCGCCATCAGGCCACCGGCCATCGTGGCACTCAAACCAAAGTGGCTCTCCAGCTGGCTGGGCACGAAAGCGAGCGTACCGAAAGCCAGTGCACCCTCGAGCGCTGTGACCGCGAGCACCCAGCGTACCCTTGCCACGCGCAGCAAGGCGAGTCCACTGACGGCCTGTTGCCAATAGGCGCCTTCGGTCTGCCAGGCTGCGGCACGGCGTTGCGGTGCCAGACGCACGTAGAGCAACACGCCGCTCAGCGCGAACAGTACCGACAGCACCACAAAGGCACTGCGCCAGCCCAGCGACTGCGCAGCCCAACCCCCGAACCATTGCCCTGCCATCATGCCGGTAACGGTGGCGCTCATGAGTTTGGCCAGCGTTTCCTGTCGCCGTTCGTAGCTGACCTGATCACCGAGCCAGGCCATGCTCAGGGGAATGATGCCAGCGGCACTGGCCCCCATGAGTACCCGCGACACCACCAGAAAATCAAAGTCGGCCGCCACGGCGGTCAGCGCACTGAACCCGGCACAGGCCAGCACCGCCAGATTGATCACCCGCAGCTTGCCGATGCGCTCACCCAACGGGCCGTAGAACAGCTGCAGACAGCCATAGGCCACCGCAAAGGCAGACACCACCGCCGAAGCCTGTCCCACACTGATGTCAAATTCCTTGGACAGCACCACCAGCATCGGATCGCAAACCCGCATCGAGGCCATGCTGCAAAAAGCGGCCAGGCTGATCAGCCAAAGGCCAGGAACGCGCTGAGAGGTCATGCCAGGAATCCCGATGCCCGGCTGCGGGCATATGGTGAAAGTCTAGCCTCGAGCGCCGCCTGTCGCGCGTCAGGCAGACAAGCATGCGACTAGCGACTATGCTGATGGCTTGTGCATTGACTTGCCTGATCCACCATGAACGCTCCCCACCAGCTGCCCGACGACCGTCTGCCCTACGCCAAACCCCAACCCTGGGGGATGGCGCCCGACATGGTGATTCCGGATGTGCTGACCGACGACCCCCTGCTGTGGGCACCCGTCGGCGAGAACATCTGGTCTCGGCCTTTGCACCTGAATGTCAGCAGCGGTTTTTATGTGCACCTGCTCAAAGTCAAGCGCTCGGGGCTTTTGCAGCGCCACCGGCACTCCGGCATGGTGCATGCGTATGTGATCAGGGGCAAATGGCTCTACCTCGAACACGACTGGGTGGCCACAGAGGGCAGCTATGTGTTTGAACCGCCCGGCGAAACCCACACCCTGGTGGTGCCCGATGACTGCCAGGACATGGTGACGCTGTTCACCGTGCACGGCGCACTGATGTATGTGGACCCCCAGGGCAACGCCACCGGCTACGACGATGTGTTCACACGGATTGACAGATACCGCGCCCACTTCGAGGCCGTGGGGCTCGGTGAGGACTACGTCAAGCGCTTCATGCGCTGAAATGACCAAGGCCCACTCTCGCGGGCCTTGGCTTGAATCGGGCTCTGCCTCAGAGCGGCTTCTTGATCAGGTTGGCAATTTCGCCAATGATGCCGCGGCGGAATGCCAGCACGCAGATCACGAAAATCACCCCCTGCACGATCGTCACCCAGGCGCCCAGTTCCGCGAGGTAGTTCTGCATGCTCACAATCACAGCTGCACCGGCCACCGGACCAAACAAGGTTCCCATGCCGCCCACCAGCGTCATCAGCACCACCTCTCCTGACATGCTCCAGTGCACATCGGTCAGCGAGGCCAGTTGAAACACCAGCGCCTTGACCGCACCTGCCGTGCCTGCCAGAGCCCCGGAGATGACAAAGGCCAGGAGTTTGTACTTGTCGGTGTCATAGCCGAGCGAAGTGGCCCGGTCCTGGTGCTCTCGAATGGCCTTGAGAATCTGTCCGAAAGGCGAATGGATCACACGCCAGATGAACAGGAAGGCCGCAAGGAAAATGGCCAGCACGAACACATACATGTTGGTGTTGTCGGCCAAATCGACCAGCCCAAAGAGCTGCCCACGCGGCACAGCCTGAATGCCGTCTTCGCCTCCGGTGAACGGGGCCTGCAGTGAGAAAAAGAAAATCATCTGCGCCAGGGCCAGCGTGATCATGGCAAAGTAAATGCCCTGACGGCGGATGGCCAGAGAGCCCACCACATAGGCCAGAACCATGGAAGAGAAGGTACCGAAGATCACGGCAAGTTCAGGGTTCCAGCCCCAGACCTTGGCCGCATGTGCAGAGGTGTAGCCTGCCAGCCCCAGGAACATGGCGTGACCAAAGGACAGCAGCCCCCCAAAGCCCAGCAGCAGATTGAAGGCACAGGCAAACAGCGCAAAGCACATCACCTTCATCAGGAAGACCGGGTAAACCCAGATCGGTGCGATGGCAAAAATGGCGGTCATGATGGCAAACGCCACCCAGAGCGATTTGTTGGATTCGGTGGAAACCGAGGCAGTCGAAGAGTTCGTCATGGCGTTACTTCTGAGTACCGAACAGGCCGGCGGGCTTGATGAGCAGGACAATGGTCATGATGACGAAAATCACGGTCGCTGAAGCTTCGGGGTAAAACACCTTCGTCAGGCCCTCGATCAGACCCAGCCCAAAGCCGGTCACGATCGCGCCCATGATGGAACCCATGCCGCCGATGACCACCACCGCGAACACCACAATGATGAGGTCGGCACCCATGGTCGGATTGACCTGGTAGATCGGGGCGGCCATGACGCCGGCCAGTGCAGCCAGACCCACGCCGAAACCGTAGGTCAGGGTGATCATGCGGGGCACATTGATGCCGAAGGCCTGGACCAGGCTGGGATTCTCGGTCGCGGCCCTCAGGTAGGCCCCCAGTTTGGTCCTCTCGATCACATACCAGGTGGCCAGGCACACCACCAGCGAGGCCACGATGACCCATGCACGGTACTTGGGCAGGAACATGAAGCCCAGATTGAAACCGCCTCGGAAGACTTCAGGCACCGGATAAGGCATGCCCGAAGAGCCGTATTCATTGCGGAACAGGCCCTGAATGATGAGCGCCAGACCGAATGTCAGCAGCAGTCCGTAAAGGTGGTCGAGCTTGTAGAGCTGCTTGAGCATGGTGCGCTCGATCAGCACACCCGTGGCGCCGACCAGCAACGGTGTGACCAGCAGGGCAAGCCAGTAGTTCATGCCGAACTTGGTCAGCCCCAGGTAGGCCACAAAGGCGCCCAGCATGTACTGGGCGCCATGCGTGAAGTTGATGATGTTCAGCAAGCCGAAGATCACCGCCAGGCCCAGCGAGAGCAGCGCATAAAACGAACCGTTGATCAGTCCGATCAGCAATTGCCCGAACAGGGCTTGCGAGGGAATGCCAAAAATTTCCATGGCGGTGACTTCGTTTGACTCAGAACAACAGGAGGATCACTTCTTGACCAGCGGGCACTCGCTCTCGGCCAGGGGGCGGAAGGCCTGATCTGCCGGAATGGTGGCGCGAACCTTGTGGTAGTCCCATGGACCCTTGGACTCTGCTGGTTTCTTGACTTCCACCAGGTAAACCGGGTGGATCTTGCGACCATCGGCACGGATGCTGCCCTTGCCGAACAGCGGATCATCCGTGGGGGAGGCCTTCATCTGGTCGACCACCTTGGTGCCGGTGTCGGTCTTGGCAGCCTCCACGGCACGCAGGTAATGCAGGATGCTCGAATACACACCGGCCTGCACCATCGACGGCATCTTGCCGCCATGGGCTGCTGCAAAGCGGCGGCTCCAGGCGCGGGTCTGGTCATTGAGGTCCCAGTAGAAGCTTTCGGTGAAGATCAGGCCCTGAGCGGTGTTGAGACCCATTGCATGCACGTCGTTGATGAACATCAGCATGCCCGCCAGGTTCTGGCCACCCTTGGTGATGCCGAATTCGGCCGCCTGCTTGATCGAGTTCACCGTGTCACCACCGGCATTGGCCAGGGCAATGATCTTGGCCTTGGAAGCCTGGGCCTGCAGCAGGAAGGAGGAGAAGTCCTGCGTCGGGAACGGGGTGCGCACCTTGCCGACCGTGCGGCCACCCGCCTTGACCACGGCTGCCTCGGTGTCGCGCTCGAGGGCATGGCCGAAGGCGTAGTCGGCAGTGAGGAAGTACCAGGTATCGCCACCGGTCTTGGCGATGGCCGTGCCCGTGCCGTTGGCCAGCATGTAGGTGTCGTAGGTCCAGTGCACCGTGTTGGGGCTGCAGGCCTTGCCGGTCAGGTCGGATGTGGCGGCACCCGAGTTCAGGAACACCTTGTTCTTTTCACGCACCACCTGGTTGATGGCCAGGGCCACAGAAGAGGTGGGCACGTCCACAATCGCGTCGACCTTGTCAACGTCGAACCAGGTCCGGGCAATGTTGGAACCGATGTCGGGCTTGTTCTGGTGGTCGGCGCTGACGATTTCGACCTTGAGACCGGCCTTGGAAGTTTTCTGGAAGTCCTCCACAGCCATGCGTGCTGCAACCACCGAGCCCGGGCCGGCGATGTCGGCGTACAGCCCGGACATGTCATTCATGACACCGATCTTGATCACACCATCGGTGACCTGGGCCTGTGCAGCGCCACCCAAAGCACAGGCTGCAGCTGCAGCGATTGAAAGAAGTTTGCGTTTCATTGCTATGTCTCCTGGTTGAAAGAAATCAGACGCCGAGGTATTCATTGAGCATGCCCATTTTCGAGGGCAGCTCGGCAGCGGCAAAACCTTCAACGATCTTGCCGTGTTCCATCACATAAAAACGGTCAGCCAGCGGTGCCGCAAAGCGGAAGTTCTGCTCCACCATGATGATGGTGAAACCCTTGGCCTTGAGTGAGAGGATCATGCGGGCAAGCGCCTGGACAATCACGGGCGCCAGCCCCTCCGAAATCTCGTCCAGCAGCAGGAGCTTCGCCCCTGTGCGCAAGATACGCGCCACCGCCAGCATCTGCTGTTCACCCCCGGAGAGCCGGGTGCCTGGGCTGTTCCTGCGCTCCAGGAGGTTGGGGAACATCTCGTAGATTTCATCCAGCTCCATGCCACCGCCAGCGATGACAGGTGGCAGCAGCAGGTTTTCTTCGCAGGACAAGGAGGCAAAAATTCCACGCTCTTCGGGACAGTAGCCAATGCCCAGCTTGGCAATCTGGTGCGTTGACATGCCAATCGTCTCGGTCCCGTTGAGGGTGATGGCACCGGTTCGCTTGCCCACCAGGCCCACAATCGATTTGATGGTGGTGGTGCGGCCCGCGCCATTGCGGCCCAGCAAGGTCACCACCTCACCCTTGTGCACCGTCAGGTCAACGCCGTGCAGGATGTGCGATTCACCGTACCAGGCGTGCAGGTTGCTGATGCGCAGCATTTCGGTCGCCTCAGCCATGGGCGCCCTCCAGTTGGTTGTCGGTGCTGCCCATATAGGCCTCGAGCACCTGGGGATTCTTTGACACCACTTCGTAAGGTCCTTCTGCAATCACCTGACCACGCTGCAGTACGCTGATCGTGTCGGCAATGCTGGAAACCACATTCATGTTGTGCTCGACCATCAGGATGGTGCGGTTGGCCCCCACCTTCTTGATCAGCTGCGTGACGCGGTCCACATCTTCATGGCCCATGCCCTGTGTGGGCTCATCGAGCAGCATCAACTCGGGCTCCATGGCCAGGGTCGTTGCGATCTCGAGGGCCCGCTTGCGGCCATAGGGCAACTCGACTGCCGTGAGGTGCGCCATGTCCTGCAGATCCACCTCCGCCAGCAAAGCCATCGCCTTGTCGTTGAGCTGGTCGAGCACACGCTCCGAACGCCAGAAGTGCATCGACATGCCGGTCGCGCGCTGCAGGGCAATGCGCACGTTCTGCATGACCGTCAGGTTGGGAAAGGTGGCCGAAATCTGGAAGGAACGCACAATGCCGCGGCGTGCGACCTGGGCGGGCTTCTCGGCCGTGATGTCGTGGCCGTTGAACAGGATCTGCCCGCGTGTGGGGATCAGGAACTTGGTCAGCAGGTTGAAGACGGTGGTCTTGCCGGCACCATTGGGGCCGATCAGGGCATGGATCTGGCCACGGCGGACCTGGAGGTTGACGCCGTTGACGGCAACAAAGCCCTTGAACTCCTTGATGAGATCGCGGGTTTCGAGGATGTAATCGCTGGACATAAAGGCTGCTCGGTTTCCTTGAGGGACTGGCGCACTTGGACAGGGCTGGATTCTGCTTGTCTATTGTCAGTTTCGTGTCATGGTTATCCCGCAGTTTGTCCCGCAGGTGATAAGCGTGCATTCACCCGTTCAGCGGAGGCACGGGGCTTGAAAACCTGAAAGCGCAGCTTGACTGCCTCGTGCCAGGTTTGAGCGTCAGACCAACACCATGCCCCCGTCCAGGAGAATGGACTGCCCGGTCATGCCACGGGACTCGTGCGAGCCCAGATACACCGCCAGCTGCGCGATCTCCTGCGGATCGAGCACTCGCCCCAGCGGAACACGCGCCAAAGCCGCCCTGACCATCTCTTCACCGCTCATGCCGGCGCTTTGGGCGACCTGGGACTTGAGCGTCTCGACCATGTCGGTCTGCACAAAGCCGGGACAGATCGCATTGACCGTAACGGCATGGGGACTGGCCTCCAGCGCCACGCAGCGCGTCAGCCCCACCACCGCATGCTTGCTGGTGTTGTAGGCGCTCTGGTTGCGCGAACCCCATTTGCCTGCCGTCGAGGCGATGTTGACAATGCGCCCATGGCGACGCGACTGCATGCCAGGCAACACCGCCTGCATGAAGTGCAACACACCGAACAGATTGACATCCAGCATGTCCTGGAAGTCCTGATCGGTGTAGTCCAGAAATGGCCTGGCACGAAAGACCCCTGCGTTGTTCACCAGCACATCGACACGGCCAAAACGCTGTTCGACCTGCGCCACCGCATCGAAACAGGCCTGCCGGTCACGGACATCGACCGCCAGCGTCATCACATCCTGGGCAGGCAAGGCCGCTGCAACTTCGGCCAGTGCTTCGACACGCGTGGCGATCAGGCACAGACAGGCGCCCTCGGCTGCGTAGGCCTGCGCGATGGCACGGCCGATGCCTCGGCTTGCCCCCGTCACGATGGCCACCTGGTTTTCAAGGCGAAGACTCATGGGAACTCCTTGGTCAAAAAAGCTAGATCAGCGCAGGGCTCTTGCGCACAGGTTTGTCGCGCCCGCCACCCGGACCCTCGGTGGTTCGTGATGTGGCCTTGCGCAGCACCTGCAGATAACCGGGGGCCAGCTCCATGTGCGGCCCCAAGTTCTGCTTGAGCAGCAAGCGATGGGCTGCCGGCAACTTCCAGCAGGGCGTGAACACAAAAAGGTGGTGTTCCAGGTGGTAATTGACCCAGTAGGGTGCCAGGACCATGCGCATGCCCCAGTTTGCGAGCGTGGTACGGGTGTTGCGCAGACGGTCATCGTTGTCACCCACCACTGCGTGCTCGGCGATGTTGCGGATGCGGCTGATCACCTGGTACCAGGTCAGCAAGGGCAGCAGCCACAGCACAAAGTAGGCCCACCACACGCCGGCTGCAGCCGTGATGCCGAAGAGGAGCAGGTTGCTCAGGAAAAAATGCCTTTCGGCGCGCCACAGATTTTTCCAGCGCTGCCAGGCGCTGGGGTCGTCACCCATTTCCTTGCGGAAGATCTCCATGCGCCGCTGGTAACCGGTGATGCCCAGAATGTCGCGCCGCATCTTGCGCCAGAAGCTTTGCCGCGTGATCGGAAACGGTGCCGACAACACCAGGTCCGGATCGTCCTTTTGCTGGGTATGGCGGTGATGGCTGAGGTGGTAAGGCCGGTACAAGGCCAGGCTCGCGCCCACCGGCCAGCCGCACAGGAAGGCACCCACCGTGTCGTTGAGACGCTTGCTCCTGAACAAGGCACGGTGCGCGGCGTCGTGCATGAGGATGGCCAGACCCAGCTGTCGGCCGCCGATGAGCACGACCGCGGTCACGAAAGTCAGCGGGTTGGGCCAGAGCACAAACAGGGTCATGGCGGCCGCGATCGTGACCCAGGCGTGGGTGACCAGCCAGACACCCATCCAGTCGGAACGCTCGCGCAGCCAGGCATCCTGTTGGGGGGTGAGTTGGGGTTGGGGTGCGTCGGACATGGGCTCTGGCTCGGCTGAAACAGTGCAGCTACCGCCACATCTTCAGATCAAAGCGGGCGGCTTTCAGTCGCTCGCGTGACGAGGCGCGGCCCCGCCTGACCGTTTCAGCGGCTTACTTGCCGATGCAGAAGCTCGAAAAAATGACGCCCAGCAGATCGTCGGCGCTGAACTCACCGGTGATCTCGCCCAGGGCGTTCTGCGCCTGGCGCAGCTCTTCGGCCAGCAGGTCCAGGCTTTGCGCCTGTGCGTCCAGGTGCAGCTGCGCGAGTTCGAGGTGCTCGCGCACCCGCAGCAGCGCCTGAACATGGCGCTCGCGGGCGATGTACAGGCCTTCGCTGGCCTGCTGCCAGCCTGCGTCATGCAGCAGCCGCTGGCGCAGCGCCTGCAGGCCGTCGCCGGTCTTGGCCGAAAGCACCACACCCTCGCGGCCGGCGGCACGGGCGGCGTCGGCCTTGTTCCAGATGTCGATCACCGGCACCGAGCCGGGCACACGCTGCGCGAGCGCGCGGGCGATGCCGGCATCCAACGCGGCATAGTCCGCCTCATCGGCACGCGTGAGGTCGTGCAGGAAAAGCACCGCATCGGCCTGCTCGATCTGGCCCCAGGCACGCTCGATGCCGATCTGCTCGACCGCGTCCACGCCTTCGCCCTCACGCAGGCCGGCGGTGTCGATCACGTGCAGCGGCACACCCTCGATCTGGATGGTCTGCTGCACCACGTCACGCGTGGTGCCGGCGATCGGCGTGACGATGGCGAGTTCCGCCCCCGCCAGTGCATTGAGCAGCGAGCTCTTGCCGGCATTGGGCTGGCCGGCAATCACCACCCGGATGCCCTCGCGCAGCAGCGCGCCCTGTCGCGTGCGTTGCAGCACCTGCGCCAGCCGCACCTGCAAGCCATCGAGCTGTCCCTGCGCGTCGGCCTTCTGCAGAAAGTCGATCTCTTCTTCGGGAAAATCCAGCGTGGCCTCGACCAGCATGCGCAGGTGGATCAAGGCCTCGCGCAGCGCGCCCACCTCGCGCGAAAAATCACCGGCGAGCGAACGGCTGGCGCTGCGCGCAGCCGCCTCGGTGCTGGCGTCGATCAGGTCGGCAATCGCCTCGGCCTGCGCCAGGTCGATCTTGTCATTGAGGAAAGCCCGCTCGGCAAACTCGCCCGGCTGCGCCACGCGCAGGCCCGCGAGCACCGGCTTGCCGGTGGCCGCATCCAGGCTGGCTGCGGCCTGCAGGCAGCGCTGCACCAGCAACTGCAGCACCACCGGCCCGCCATGGGCCTGCAACTCGAGCACGTCTTCGCCGGTGAAGGAGTTGGGCGCGGCAAAGTACAGTGCCAGCCCGTGGTCGATGGCGCTGCCATCGGCATCGCGAAACGGCAAATAGGTCGCCTCACGGGGCTTGAGGTCACGGCCGCACAGGGCCCCTACCAGCGCCTCGATGCCGCGGCCCGACACCCGCACGATGCCGACCGCCCCGCGACCAGGCGCGGTGGCAATCGCAACGATGGGTTCGTGGTGGCGGGCAAACACGACAAGGTCTCCTGAAACACAGGCGCCAGCATAGCGGCACCCCGCCAGAAACACCGTGGCCGGGCTTGGCCCGGCCACGGTGTTGCCCCCTTGGGGGGAGGCGCCGAAGGCGCTTCGGGGGGTTACTTGAATTTGGGCAAATTGAACTGCGGCGGCACGCCCATGCGGGTGTTGATCAGCCACTGCTGGGCGATCGACAGCACGTTGTTGGTGATCCAGTACAACACCAGACCAGCCGGGAAGAAGAAGAACATCACGCTGAAGATCAGCGGCATCAACCACATCAGCTTGGCCTGAATTGGATCGGGCGGTGCGGGGTTGAGCGCGGTCTGCAGCAGCGTGGTGAGCGTCATCACGACGGGCAGGATGAAGTACGGGTCGGGCGTGGACAGGTCGGTGATCCAGCCGATCCACGGCGCATTGCGCATTTCCACGCTGGACAGCAGCACCCAGTACAGCGCAATGAAGACCGGGATCTGCACCATGATCGGGAAGCAGCCGCCCATGGGGTTGACCTTTTCCTCGCGGTAGATCTTCATCATCTCCATCTGCATCTGCTGCGGGTTGCTCTTGAGGCGCTCGCGCATCTCCATGATGCGGGGATTGATCGCCTTCATCTTGGCCATGCTGGCGTAGGCCTTGGCGTTGAGCCAGTAAAACGCGATCTTGAGCAGCAGCACCAGCGCCACAATCGACCAGCCCCAGTTGTTGATGAACGTGTTGAGCTGATCGAGCAGCCAGTACAGGGGCTTGGCCAGCATGGCCAGCCAGCCATAGTCCTTGACCAGGTCCAGACCCGTGGCCAGCGACTCCAGGACTTTTTCTTCCTGGGGCCCTGCATACAGGGTGTTGTCAAACACCACGCTCTGCCCCGGCGCAACCTCGCCCAGGGGCGTGATCATGCCCACGGCATACAGGTTGGTGTCGACCTTGCGCACAAAATTCTCACGGCTCACCCCATCGGGCAGCAACCACGCGGAAGCAAAGTAGTGCTGCACCATGGCCACAAAACCCTTGTCGCTGGTCTTGTCGATCTCGGCCTTGTTTTTCTCGATGTCTTCAAAGTCAACCTTCTGGTACTTTTTGGCCTCGGTGTAGACGGCAGGACCGGTGAAGGTGAAATAGAAGGACGACTCACCGGCCGGCTTGTTGCCGTCACGCACCAGCTGCATGTAGAGCTGCGGCGACACCGGCGCGGCGCCCTTGTTGACCACTTCATGCTTGACCGCGATCGCGTAGCTGCCGCGCTTGATGGTCCAGGTCTTGACCAGGGTCACGCCGCCGACTTCTCCGGATTCAAAGCGCAGGTTGAGCTCGCTCTGGCCGTCCTTGAGCTGACGCTCGCCCACAAAACGCATGGGCGTCTTGTGGGTCGGCAGCTGGCCACCAATCAGGCCGGTCTGGGCCTGGTAGACACGCTGGCTGCTGCCGTCGAAAAGCACGAAGTTCTTCTTCGGATCAACCATGTCGGTGTGCTTGAGGAACTCGGCAAACACCAGCGAGCCGCCTTCGGTGTCAAAGCGCAGACGGTAGAGATCGGTCTGCACCTCGATCAGCTCGCGTGCCGGCGCCGGCTGAGCGGACGATGCGGACGAAGGTACCTGTCCGGGCCCTGCAGGCGCGGCAGTGGCGACCGGCACGGCCGCCGAGGCCGCGGGCGCCTGCGCGACTGCAGCCGGCTCGGCCTTGGGAAAGAAAGTGGCCTTGTGGCCGTTGTGGACCTGCCATTGGTCCCACAGCAGGACCATGGAGAAGCCAAAGATCACCCAGAGGATGGTGCGGCGGATGTCGTTCATGAGGACTTCTTCGACGTAGGGGATATCAATCGGGAGAACAGGCGAGGCGCCTCTTCGGGAATCGGGTCATGGCCGCCAGCGCACCAGGGATGGCAGCGCACCAGCCGCGCCAGCGTGAGGTAGCTGCCCCAGCCAGCGCCATGCTTTTCAAGCGCCTGAAGCGAATACATCGAGCAGGTCGGCTCGAAACGGCAGCCCGAGCCCAGCCAGGGGCTGAGCAGCAGGCGGTAGCCACGCACCAGGCCCATGAGCAGGCGTTGCATCATGCCCGCACTCCGCGCTCGAACAGTTGTTCGAGCTCCTGGCGTACGGCCTGCTTGAGCAGCTCGGACCTTGCACTGATGAACTGATGGCGGTCAAACGCCGTGCGCAACCGCACCACATGGGCGGCTCGGGGCAGGCGGTCGGCGAAAAGTTCGCTCACGGCGTAGATCTGACGCTTGATGGTGTTGCGGGTGACGGCCCGGCGCGCCCAGCGCTTGGGCACCATGGCGCCCATCCAGACGCCGGCAACGGCAAAAAGGGCCTGCGCCTCATCGGGTGCAGGCCCTGCCGGTTGAGCGTTTGCCTCAAGGGGGTTCACGCATGCCACCAAAGGCAGGCGGTGCAAGGCGAAATGCGCTGTGCGGGAAACCGTACCTCCAGCCAGGGCTGCCTGAAATTGCGGTCGCGTCTTGAGACGGTACACGGCTTCAGACCCTGACACTGGCTGCCAGCCATGCACTCAGGCGGGCCGGCAGCTGCGGCACGATCAGACAGCCAGACGCTTGCGACCCTTGGCGCGACGTGCGTTGATCACGGCGCGGCCACCGCGGGTCTTCATGCGGACCAGAAAGCCGTGGGTACGGGCGCGGCGGGTTTTGGAAGGTTGATAGGTGCGTTTCATGACAAATTCCTTGTCGCTCCGGATTCATGGACCAAAGACACAATAAAGACACAAGAGACTGGCCGCACGCCTTGTGGCAAGGCAGCTGTCTTTTTGGAGCGAAGCCCGCGATTATCGCAAACTTTCAAGGTCCCGGCAAATGCGACCGGACGCAAGCACTTTTATGCCGCCCG
>Ga0255277_1000073_pt1 | contig 13811 bp, 15 predicted proteins | sample AtltaT_7_FD_183709 | JGI IMG/M metagenome (GOLD analysis project Ga0255277, IMG submission 183709) | Metatranscriptome of freshwater microbial communities from Altamaha River, Georgia, United States - Atl_Cont_RepA_8d (Metagenome... | ecosystem: Environmental > Aquatic > Freshwater > River... | reverse complement strand
CTCAAAACAGGAAACAAGGCCCACGGCGGCAAGATCTGGCCGCCCGGATGGATCTGTCAAGCACCTCTGAAGACAAGAAAGCTCCTGCATGATCAGCCCAAACCTGACCACCGAGACCCTGCCGCCTGGCGGCCCCGATCTGGACAAGAGCCCGGTCTCCGGCCGACCTGAAGAGAGGTTGCTGCCCGGAGAGCAAGGCAAAAACAGCTTTTCCGACGTATTCAAGCTCACCGGCCTGGCCCTGAATCACCCTGGGCAAAGCTTTGCCACGTCCTGGCCCCTGAGTGGGCAGGGCGACGATGCCAACCTGAACGCCGTGGCTGTCACCCCTGTAGACTCGGGCACCCCCACCCCTTCCGGACAGCCGGAACTGACCGCACTGGCGCTGGGGCCTCATCTTCAGGTGATCACCGCAGCACAACCCGCTGCAGATGCTGAAAGTCTGAGGGCGTTTGCCCGGTCCCAGGGACTGAGCGAATCGGCAGTGCAATGGTTGTTCGGCAGCCCGATGGCTGGACCTGACGGTTTCAGCCCGCCTCTGGAAGTGACTGGCGGGGCGATACTACCGTCGCTGGCTGGTCAAACTGAAGTTGCGACACAGGGCAAGCCCTCCGCCTTAGGCCATGCCCTGTCGACAGCCCCGATGGGCGCCCTCGCGGCACAGCTTGAAGGACAAATCCGCATCGATGCGCAGAGCCCGGCCCCCGTCGTCCTGGCCATCGGCAAGGAACTCCATGCAAACACTGAACAGGACCCGCAAACCCTGACACAGACCTCACCCTCCCCTGACGCCGAAGGATTGGCGCAGGACTGGCCTGTTCGCCCGGACGCCAGCGCTGCAGCATGGGCCCATGCACGTGGGCAACGCATGTCACCGGACAAGGCAGACGCATGGCCGAGCGCCAAGGCCCGGGCAGAAGGCCAATCCATGGAGCGCCTCCTGAGCCTGGACATCCGGACACTCGAATTTCAAGAACTGGATACATCGCTCCAGACCGACAAATCGAACGCAATGATGTCCCAGACAGCCACCGGCGATCGCGTCGCAGCCGGCACCGAGCTCAGGTCCTCTGCAAGCCATCCGCTACAGGAAAGAGTTGCCATCGGCTCCAGCCTGATCGAACGCAACGAAAACATCCAGGAACTGGCAGACCGGGTCGGCAAAGCCATTGGCGAACGGCTGAAAAGCGAATTTGACCGCGGACAGTGGCAACTGCGCCTGTTGCTCCAGCCCGGGCGTCTGGGCGAGGTTGAAATCGACATGCGGCTTGGCCAGGGCGGGCTCGAAGCCCAATTTGTCAGCGCCCAGGCCTCGACGCGCGACTTGCTCCAGGACAGCCTGACACGCCTCAGGGAAACCCTGCAACAACTTGGCATGAACGTTGCTTCGCTTCAGGTTGGAGGTGAAGCTGCACGTCAGCGTGGCGGAGACCCGACACCTGGACACCGGAACGGACGGCCTGAAAGTGGTCGCCCAACTGGTCCACAGGCGTCGTCACAGGATCTGACAACAGACAAAATCGGGTCTCCCGGACGAACAGGACACAACGGCTGGGACGTGGTGGTCTGACAGCACCACCCTTCACATTCACGAGGAAGCACCATCATGGCAGACGAAGACAACGAAACCGAAGGCAAAAAGAAATCCCCCCTGGTGAAGATCATCATCTTCGTGCTTGTTGGCGTCATCGTTCTGGCGGGCGTGGTCGTGGGAACCTTGTTTGTGACAGGCTTTTTTGACAAAAAGGATGCCCAGAACGCCGAGGCACAACTGGCCGAGATGGAGAAATCCGCCAGCGATGCCCAGAACCCGGCCAGTGCCGCAGGTCCCAAAAAAGTGACCAAAACCTCGCCAGAGCTGACCCGCTTTGAAAACCACTATCTGGAACTCGAGCGGGAAATGCTGGCCAACCTGACCAACTCGCGCAAGGTCATTCAGGTACAGCTGGCCATCATGACGCACTACGACGAGCGGGTTTTCAAGAACGTCAAGAAACACGAATTCGCGCTTCGCGCTGCGGCCCTGGACGTCATGCGACAGGTCACCGAAGCCGATCTGGGCAAGCCTGAATTCCGCAAGGAACTGGCCGAAAAGATCCGCGGTGAATTCAATGCCGTGCTTGAGAAGTACGAAGACTTTGGCGGCATCCAGGAAGTCTATTTCACCAGCTTTGTTGTGCAGTGATGCCGCAGGCACAGGAAAAGCAAGATGGCTGAGCACCAACCCCTGCTGTCCGAAGAGGAACTGGCTGCACTGGCCAGTGGCATGGAAAACGGCAGCATTGCCGTGGACACCGGCTTCAACACCGATGCCCAGGTCCGCAAGCACGATCTCGCCGCAGAAGACAGCAGCCTCGGGGTGAATGTCGCCTCGCTGGACATGATCAATGAGCGCTTCATCCGGCTGTTCCGTCTGGGCATGCTGGAGGTGCTGCGCACCAGTCCCCGCATGAACCCGACACGGGCCCAGATTGTCCGCTTTGGCGACTATCTGCAGAACCTGCGCGCCCCGCTGTCGGTCAACATCGTGCGGATGTCGCCCTTGCGGGGCTACGCCATGGTGGTGGTCGAGCCGACCGTGGTGTTCAGTTCACTGGACAGTTTTTTCGGCGGATTTGGCCGAGGGGTCGGTCAACTCCCGCCAGGCCGTCTGTTCACCCCCACCGAAACACGCATCATCAAGATCATCCTGCAGGTGTTTTTCCGCTCCTTCAAGGAAGCATGGTCTCCCGTCACACCGGTCGATTTCGAGCATGTGAGTTCCGAAATCAATCCCCAGTTTGCACAGATCGCTGACGAAAATGACCTGGTCGTGCTCAGCCGCTTCGAGTCGGAAGCCACCGCCCAGGGTGCTGGATTTGTGGACATGGTGATCCCCTATGTCGCACTCAAACCGGTACGCGACCTGCTGCGCAGCCGTGTTCAGACCGGCGACGGCAACGAGGAGTCCGACAAGATCTGGCGCAGCCAGCTGGCCGATGCTGTCCACGATGCCGAGCTGGAGCTGCAGGTCCTGCTGGGCAAACTCAATCTGCCAGTGCAGCAGCTTCGGCAGCTGCAGGTCGGCGACGTGCTGCCTTTCAAGAAACCGGAACTGGCCCGTGGCTTCATTGCAGACATGCCGATCTACGAAGTCGAAATCGGCGCCATGGGCTCACAGGTGGCAATCAAGATCGTCAACGCGATCGCTCCCGCCAAACCCTCGCCCCAGACCTGAGAGAAGGAACACTCATGAGCGAAACCGAACAGCCCGGCGTTGAAACCGCTGAAAAAGGGCAAATCCATCCGGACGTGCTGCAGAACATTCCCGTGACCTTGTCGATCGAGGTGGGACGTGCAGTCATCAAGATCCGCGACCTGATGCGTCTGACGCAGGGCAGCGTGGTCGAACTCGACCGCATCGCCGGCGAACCCCTGGATCTGCTGGTCAACAACACCGTTGTCGCCCAGGGCGAAGTGGTTCTGGTCAATGACCGTTACGGCATCCGTCTGACCCGCGTTGTTCCTGCCTCCGAGCGCCTGGAAAACCTCTGACCCTGAGCGACCGGCAACATGAACTCCCCCTGGAACGCCCTGGACTGGCTGCAATACCTGGTCAGCTTTGCGCTCGTGATCGCCTTGCTGCTGGGCATGCTCTGGCTCCTCAAGCGATTGCAGGACAAGCGCGGCCTGTTCCAGCGTTCCAGACAGCAGCTTCAGGTGACCGAAAGCCTGTCGATCGGCACCCGCCAGAAGGTCCTGCTGCTGCAGGTGGGCTCGCGCCAGGTCTTGCTGGGCGTCACGCCCCAGGCCATCCAGGTGCTGGACAAATGGCCTGCCAGCACGCCCGCCCATGGCGGCATCGTGAACGTGGACGCCTGAGCAACATGAGACTGCATCGCCTTTTCGCTGTAATGGGACTGGCCATGGCCATGCTCTTGCCGTTGGTGGCAATGGCCGCACCGGAACTGCCCGCCATCACCAGCACCAACACGGCACGGGGCACACAGTACAGCCTGACCCTGCAGCTGCTGGCGTTGATGACAACGCTCACCCTGCTGCCATCCCTGCTGCTGATGATGACGGCCTTTGTACGCATCGTGATCGTCATGTCCTTGCTGCGTCAGGCCCTGGGCACGGCCCAGACCCCTCCGAACACCGTGATCGTGGGCCTGTCGCTCTTCCTGACGCTGTTCGTGATGTCACCTGTCCTGCAGGACGTCTATCAGAATGCCTTGCTGCCCTACATGAACCAGGGCATGTCCTTTGACCGGGCACTGGCCGCAGCGGAGAAACCGGTCCGGGCCTTCATGCTGGCACAGACCCGCGAAGACGACATTGCGATGTTCATGGACATCGCCCGAAACAAGCCCGTAGCCTCCGCAGCCGAAGTGAGCTTCACGACCCTGGTGCCTGCCTTCATCACCTCGGAACTCAAAAGCGCCTTCACCATTGGCTTCCTCATCTACATCCCCTTCGTCGTGATCGACCTCATCGTTGCCAGCGTGCTCATGTCCATGGGCATGATGATGCTTTCACCCATGATGATCTCGATGCCTTTCAAACTCATGCTGTTTGTGCTGGTTGACGGCTGGAGCCTGATCATGGGCTCGCTGGCATCGAGTTTCAGCATGCCTTAGGAGAAACACATGGACACCGCCATGGTGATTGACGTGATGCGCGAAGCCCTCTGGATCGCCGTGCTGGTGTGCGCCCCACTGCTGGTGGTAGCGCTGGCTGTCGGGGTGTTCATCGGCATCATCCAGGCAGCCACCTCTATCAACGAAATGACCCTGAGCTTCATTCCCAAGCTCATGGCCATGGCCCTGGCCCTGCTGGTCTTTGGCAGCTGGCAGCTGGTGACCCTGGTGGACTTCACGCGTGGCATCTTCCAGCGCATTCCAGCGCTCTTTGGCTGAAGCAACAACATCATGAACGTGCTCGGTGCAGAGATCGTTGAAAGGTTCTACACCTTCCTCTGGCCCATGCTGCGCATCTCTGCCCTGATGGCAACGGCACCCCTGTTTTCGATCAGCGCGTTCAATCTCCGGCTTCGCATCCTGCTGGCCCTGGCCCTGGCCTGGATGGTTTACCCGCTGCACAACTGGCCTCGCCTGGACCCGGTATCGGCCCAGGGCCTGCTGGAAATCTTCAACCAGCTGATGATCGGTGCCAGCATGGGGCTGATCCTGCAGATCGTGGTTGCCGCACTCGTGGTCGCCGGTCAGAGCATCTCGGCCGCCATGGGCCTGTCCATGGCCAATATGCTCGATCCCAACGTAGGCAACGTCCCCGTGATTGCCCAGATGCTGCTGGTCATGTCCACGCTGGTATTCGTCAGTTTTGGAGGTCACGCCATGCTGCTGGGCATGATCTCGGACTCCTTTGTCGCCCTGCCCATCGGGCAATCCATTCTGAATCAGGACACCTACGGACTGGTCCTGCGCTGGAGTTCGATGATGTTCCTGGGTGCCGTCCTTCTGGCCTTGCCCGTCATGGTGTCCCTGTTGTTCATCAACGTTGGCCTTGGCGTGGTGACCCGCGCAGCACCGAGTCTGAACATTTTTGCTGTCGGTTTCCCGGCCATGATCTTTGCCGGCTTTGTGCTGCTGATTCTCTCGCTTGAGAGCATTGGCGGTCGCATCGAGTGGCTTTGGCTGCAAGCTTTCGAAACACTGCGCGGTCTGATGGAGGTCCGTCGTGGCTGAGACGGCACAAGACAAGACCGAATTGCCCACCGCACGCCGGCTCAGCAAGGCGCGCGAGGAAGGGCAAGTCGCACGGTCGATCGAATTGCCCGCAGCAGCGGTGGTCATCGGCTCTCTGGTCCTGCTGCTGCTGATGGGCAGCTGGCTGATCAACCACATGGCCAGTCTTTTCGCTGGCGGCTTTGTCTTCGATCGCAAAATGCTGGAAAAACCGGAGTTGCTGCCTGCCCTGTTTGGCCAGCATGCCTTCGATGCCTTTTTGCTCATTCTTCCCATTGTGATTTTCACCATGCTGGCGGCCGTTGTGGCCTCCAGCATGACCGGCGGCTTCCTGCTCGCCTTCAAGGCCATCCAGCCCAAGGGCGCGAAGCTCAACCCCATTGAAGGCCTCAAACGCATCTTCGGTCCCCACGCCTGGGTGGAGCTGGGCAAAGCCCTGCTCAAATTCACACTCGTCAGTGTGGTCTTGTGGGCATCGCTGCTGACCAATATGGACAGCCTGGTCCAGATTGGTCGCATGGGACTCGAACCTGCCCTCACAGCGGCGGGCGGCATGATCCTGGAGTCTGCCGTGTGGGTGGCCCTGAGCCTGGCCGTGATCGCCATGATCGATGTACCCTGGCAAAAGCACCAGTTCATCAAGCGCATGCGCATGACCAAACAGGAGATCAAGGACGAGTTCAAGGAAATGGAGGGACGGCCGGAAGTCAAGGCACAGATCAGGCGTCGGCAGCGCGAGATGGCCAGTGCCCGCATGATGCAGCGCATCAAGGATGCGGATGTCGTCATCACCAACCCCGAACACTTTGCCGTTGCCCTCGAGTACGACCCGACAGGGGACGGCGCGCCCATTGTGGTTGCCAAAGGCAGCGATCACATGGCTGCACGCATCCGCGAAGAGGCCGCCCAGCACGGCATACAGCTGTTTGAGGCCCCGCCCCTCGCGCGTGCGCTGTACTTCACCACCGACCTCGAAGAACAGGTGCCCGAGGCGCTGTACCATGCCGTGGCGCAAGTCATCGCGTATGTGTTCAGCCTTGAAGCAGCTTCACCGGGACAGCGCACCCAACCACGCCCTGCCATCAGCGTTCCCGAGTCCATGGAATACGATGCCAACGGCGTCCGACTCCATCCTCAAGCAGCGACCGACTGACCATGAATACCCCGGCACCACCCTTCTTTTTCCGCGCTGCAGACCGCATGCGCATCGAAGGCTGTCTCAGCGCGCTGGCTCAGGACGCCATGAATCTCGCCATCTCCTGCGAACAGGAGGCCTTGCTCGATCACTACCTCGACATCCTGCTGTGGCGACTCAAGGAACAAGCCCCCTGGTTACGTCAGGAGGTGTACTTTCCGACCAATACTGAATCGCTGCTGGCCCGTTTCAACGAGATCCTGTCGCAGCAAAGCCTGCGTGAGGCCGTCCAGACCGCTGGCCATGAACGCGATGCCAGGGTCTGGATCGTGCACGACGCGCAGTCCTTGCCAGAGCCCGAGCTCCAGTTGCTGGCCCGTCTGATCCAGAACTTTCCAGGTGCCAATATCCGAGCCTTGCTGGTGATGTCCGGACCCACGTCCCGGCAACCTCAACTCAGTGCCTTCGGCCGCAAGATCCTGAAGTGGGAAATCGAGTTGCCTGGCCATGAGCAGGCCCAACTCGCGTTGGAAACCGCCGCCAGCGACACAGAGCGCGCCTTGATCGAGCGACTGCTGCGAAAGATGGGACGCTTCTCATCGGGCTCGGAAGCCGAGCCACTCGATCTGGAGCTGCCCATTCCCGAGGATCGCGATGACCGGCCTGAAAGTCCGGCGACACCCCTGCATCGTCTTCAGCAAAGCGTGGAGAAGTGGCGCATGCGGCTGATGGCCTGGTCGCTGGCCAGGCAGGCCCAACACAGGGCCGGAGCACGTCCCACGGCCCCAGCGGCTCCAGCAGGGATGGGCGTCCTCAATCTGGCCCGCCTGTTGCAGTATCCGCAGCTCAAAAGCAGCAAGCTGGTGCTGGCCGCAGTGGGTCTGCTGCTGTGTTCCGTGCTGCTGATGGTCTGGCTTCAGCCGCAGGCCTTTGGCATTGCGACACGCAGCAGTCAGAAAATCGGTGCTGCAGCAGTGGCTGCACAGAAAAAGCAGGACACCACAGACACACCGACCCGCCCTGCCCTGCCTGCCACCACAGTGAACGAGCGTGCAGACCCGCCCGTCCAGGTCGTCCCTCCTGCCAAGCCAGCCACGTCATCCACACCCGTCGGTCAGGACTGGGCACGCCAGCTGCCCCCCCTGAGCTTTGTGCTTCAGCACGCCAGCGTCACCAGCCTGGAAAGAGCACAGAGCATCCAGAAGAGCAATCCGGCACTGCGGCAAGCCCAGATCGTCGTCAGCTACCGTCCCGGCGACAGCGCCCTGCAGTACCTGGTGCTCAGTGGTCCTTTTGAACCGGTCGGTCTGGCCTATGAAAAAGCCCGTAGCCCAGGCATGCCCGCGGCCACCTGGGTGCGATCGAGCAAGGATCTGCAAAGCCAGTTGCAAATTCCCGCCGCCCTTCAGGAGGCCGCAAGATGAAAAAACCCGCTGTCCTGCGTCAGGAACAAACCCACAAAGTACAGGTGCCCGAAGGGGCGCGCAACGCGCAGCGCAAAACCGTCAGCCGCCAGAAGGAGCCGCAGGCGCCGGAGCAGCCCCTGCCCGAATTCCTGCTGGCCAGCCCGAAAGAACAGCAGACCTCGGTCAAAGCCCCTGTCCGCAAGGCATCGTCCAGTGCAGCCAAACCACCTCGAAGCCCGCAGACACGCAAGCGGACCACGGTGAAACCCTCCCCAGCAAGCGCTTTTCCAGCAACATCACCTCAGCAACCGCCGCCTGAACCCGCATCGCTCTGGGAAAACAACAGTCTCGTCCAGCAACGGCTGGCGGCACTCCAGGAACGCAACCGCCAGCTGGAAGAGCAGCTGCGTCGCTTCAACACCCTTCCTCAAGGAAAAAGACCATGAGTGAACAAAGCCCCCAAGAACCGACTTTTGTCCCCGAAAGCAGTCCGCCGCAGCTCGATGAGCCCACAGTGAACACGGTGGTCACTGCGCAGGAGGACTCTTCGGGCGAGACGCCGGCGCAGGCAGCCCCGCAAAGCACCGGGCCTCATCTGGGCATGAGTGTGGATGAGCGGGCCTACCAGCAATACCAGTCACTGGCCAAAGCCGTGCTCGACAGTGCAGAACTGGCCAACAGGTCCGCCGAAGCGGCCATGAGCGCTGGCAGTCAGCTTCGCCAGGCGACAACCGACTTCCGCACACTCACCGACAGTGGACAGAAAAAAGCCATGCTGCTGCTGGGCATCACAGGCGCCGTGCTGGTGGTCTGCCTGCTGTTCTTTCTGACCATGGGTGTGCGACTGGTCAGCCGCATCAACCAGCTCGACACCATGATCACGGCTGTCGGCAAACGGGTGGTCGAGCTCAACAGCGGCATGGACTCGCTCAACAGCGTCAACCAGACCGTGCAGGAACTGGCGGGCAAACAGGCCGAGCTCACGCAGGCCCAGAGTCAGATCGAGAGCCGCATCGATGCCGCCCTGAAACAGTCTGAAAGCCTGGTGCAGAAGGTGCCGGCCGAAACCGCCAAACAGGTCGCCGCCACCAACGACAATCTGACGAAACAGGTCCAAAGTCTCAATGGCAGATTGCAATCCCAGGCCAATGCGGTCCAGGCTTTGGGCAGCGAAGTCAAGGCCATGAAAAACACGGTAGCCAATGTGGAAAACCTCAACCGTGATGTGCAGGCCCTGGTCACGCTGCAAAAGGAACGTTACCTTGAGGCGCTGCAGAAGAACAACGCACAGACCGCCCGTGAACGCACCGTTCAATATCCACGTGTGCCCGCCAGCGCACCCGCAGCCAAAGCGGCCGAGCCTGTCGCGAGCCCGGCAGGACCTGTTTCAGGAACTATCCCCCGCTAAGTCTTTTGCTACACGGAAGCCGCCTCGTGATCAGGCCCCGGCGCCGTCCACGATGATCTCGATGCGCCGGTTCTTGGCACGTCCCGTGGCGCTGTCATTGCTGTCCAGGGGTTTGGTGTCTGCAAAACCCTGCACGCTCATGCGGCCGTTGGACAGGCCATTGCCGGAGAGGTAATCGGCCACGGCACCCGCCCGTGCACCGGAGAGATCCCAGTTCGAACGGAAGCGTTCATTGAACACCACGGGCACGTTGTCGGTGTGACCCTCAATAAAGACACGCCCCTGGCTACTGCTCAGGGTCTTGCCCACATTACCCAGCAGTTGCATGAACTCGGGCTGCAGATCGGCACTGCCTGACCTGAACGAGCCTTGCTCGGCCAGACGGATGATGATGCGTGCGCCATCGCGCATGACCTCTGCCTTGCCTGCCTGGATCTCTTTGGCCAGCGCCTGGCGAATGCGCTGCAGTTCTGCATCGGCATCCATCTTGCCGGAGCCGCCACCGCCTCCCGCATTGCTGCGCCCTGCGCCACCCGGTGTCTGACTGGCGCCGCCACGCACATCCCGGACCTCGATCGGCGCTTGCACCTGCGACTGCACATCCGCCACTTTGGCAAACATTTCGATCTGGCCCTGTGGCACCGTGCCGGCCTGTTGCTGCCCCTGGGCGGCAGCACCCGCGGCCTTGCTGCCTTGCGTAGCCGCACCTCCTGCCTGTGCACCGGCAGCAGCCCCGCCGGCCTGTGCACCTGCAGCCTGCCCTCCCTGCTGGGCACCGGCCCCACCGCTTCCGCCCTGCCTCTGGCCTGACGGTCCCTGGCCGCCACCCGACGGTGTGGCTGTCATCTCCACCACCACCTTGCCGGCTTCGAGCTTGACCTGGGCCTCGCCACGGGCAATTTCCTGTGCCAGGGCCTGACGCGTTGCCTCCAGGGCCTGTTGGGCCTGAGGTGCCACATCGGTCTTGAGTTCCACCTCTTCCTTGCGGTCGTCGGTGGTTTGCTGCCGGATGGTGTTGATCGGGGTGGGCTCCGCCACCGAGGGCGAAAAATGCTGGGCAATCAGGCTCTGGGCCTTGGGCGACTCCACAACAGGAATGATCCGCTGCACGCCAAAGGAGTTCTTGAGCGAACCGTTGATCTGCTTGAACTTGGGCACGTTCATCTCGGCAAACGAGAGGATCAGCACGAAGAAGGCCATCAGCAAGGTGGCCATATCGGCAAAGGTGGCCATCCAGGCCGGTGCCCCCGATTTACAAGGGGGACACTCCTCGCATTTGGGGCAATCGTCCGGACCGAAAGGTTTTTCGGCAGGAGCCGCTTCGGCAACCGCTTCTTCGGCTTGTTTGTCTTCGGCTTCAGCCACAGCAGGCTCCAACTTTATTTGGCAGCGGCGGCTTCGAGCTTGGCACGGGCCTTGGGACTGACAAAGGGCATCAACAGGTCAGGCAGCATGCGCGGGTTGCCACCGCTCTGAATGAACATCACCCCCTCAATGATGAGCTCATGGTTGAGCGACTCGGCCAGATCGAGCTTGCCCAGTTTCTGATTGAGGGGAATGCAGATCACGTTGGCAATGACCGCGCCATAAAGCGTGGTCAGCAAGGCCACGGCCATGGCCGGACCAATCGACTTGGGGTCGCTCATGTTGCCCAGCATCAGCACCAGGCCCACCAGGGTCCCGATCATGCCCATGGCGGGCGCAATCTCCTGTGCAGAGGCGATGAAAGCCATGCCTTCGCTGTTACGCTGCTTGATCATGCCCATTTCGCGTTCGAGCGTGGACTTGATCATGCTTGGCTCCGTCCCATCGACCAGCATGCGGATGCCCTTGGCGAGGAACGGGTTGGAGATCTCCTGACCCTCCAGGGCAATCATGCCGTCCTTGCGCGCGATGGTGCCGAGCTCGACCAGTTTTTCAATGAGCGCTTCGGGGGCATCGACCTTGTACTTCACGGTCTTGAGCGCCACTCCGATTGAACCGACAAACTCCGGAATGGAGCTGCGTGCCAGCACGGCGGTCAAGGTACCCAGCACCACAATGTAAACCGAGGGCATGTCGATGAAAGGGCCGGGATCGCCCATCGCCATGATGATGAGGCCGAAGGTGGCTGCAAAGCCGATGATGGTGGCGATATCCATGCGTATGCTGTCCGTTAAAGCTGGGGATGTTTCCGGGTCGGCAAGGCAGGCACAAAGCCTTGCCTGGCCCATCTGGAATCATGTCACAGCTTGATTCGACCTGAACAGCATTTTCTTGACCCGGTACAGCATTTGCGGCAGTCTAGGTTCCGGCTCAAGCCCGAGCCATTACAGTCGATTCATTTGCAGCTGCCTACATTCATGTCCATGCTCAAGTCTGCCTTTCGCTGGCTCGGCCTTCTGGCTGCGCTTTTTCTGGCTGGTTGCGACCGGTACGCCGAGTTGCCAGTCTGCGGAGCCTATTTTCAGACTGCCAGGACCGAAGGATTTGAGCTCGATGCCCAGGGCTCGGCCCTGCACAAAGCTTCGGGGCTGCGCTGGTACCGCTGCAGTGCCGGGCAACGTTTTGCCAATGGCCAATGTGTGGGCGACGCCTTGCTGCTGAATCAGGAAGACGCGCAAAAATACGCACGCGACTTTTCGGCCAGTTCAGGCCGGTCCTGGCGCTTGCCGACCATCCAGGAAATGAACAGTATCCGCGAGGATCGCTGCGTCAATCCCGCGCTCAACCCCCATGTCTTTCCGGCCATCCGTGTCGACAACTACTGGACCTCGTCGCGCAGCTTGAACGGCCCGGGTCTGGGCTGCACCACCTACACTTACAACGGCAACTCGTTTTGCAAGGAAGCCCGCAGCATTGAGCGGCCGTTTCTGCTGGTGCTCGAGTAGAACGGCGCCTTTGCCGGCCTACCCGTTGGCACGCAAGGCGTACTTGTTCATCTTTTCGATCAGGGTGGTGCGCTGCAGCTGCAGTAGCCGCGCCGTCTGTGAAACATTGCCCTGGGCCCGTGTCAGGGCCTGCTCGATCAGGCTGCGTTCGATCTGGACCAAATGCTCCTTGAGCGACAGGCCCTCCGGAGGCAGGGTCTGAATCCCCTGGGCGAGCAAAACGGCCTGCTCCACCTCATTGATTTCATCGTTGCTGGCATGCTGAGCCGTCTCGCTGGGCACAAACAGCGGCACAGGCTCGGTACCCCCCTCATCGGAAGAGAACAGCTGGCCCCATGCCTCCTGCACATCGTCCACCCTGCCAGAACTCAATGCCAGGGCCTGAACAGCCACCGGTGCCGTGTTCACAGACAGGCTGACCGCGTCCACGTGTCCCATCAGCACGGACAGAGGGACCACAGGTTCGCGTGCCCGGGAGGTCAGAGCCTGGCCCTGCAATTGCGCCAGCCCACGCGGCAGCATGCAGGAGGGCACGGAATCCTCGGCAAGCAACTGACCCGGGAACAGGGTCGAGAAGCGATCAACCAGATTGGACAGCTCGCGCACATTGCCGGGCCATCTGTATTCCCTGAGCAAGGCCATGAAGCCCTCGGTGAAATGCACCGGGCGTGCGCCGGGCATGGCATGGCGCACGGCGTAAAAGCTCAGCAAATCCGGCACGTCATCCGGGCGTTCCCGCAGAGGCGCGGTGCTGATGGGCAGGACGTTCAGGCGGTAATAAAGATCCTCGCGAAAACGCCCCGCCGCAACCTCTTCTTCGAGATTGCGGTGGGTGGCAGCCACGACCCTGACATCCACCGGCACTTCTCGCGAAGCGCCTACCGGCAAGATCACGCGTTCTTGCAGCACACGCAGGATCTTCACCTGCATGTCCAGCGGCAGATCACCGATCTCATCGAGGAAAAGGGTACCGCCGTGCGCCAGTTCAAAGCGGCCGGCACGGTCAGAAACCGCGCCTGTGAATGCGCCCTTTCGGTGACCGAACAATTCGCTTTCGAGCAGTTCCCGGGGGATCGCTCCGCAGTTGATGGGCACGAAAGCCTTGTCCGCGCGCTCTCCAAAGCGGTGCAAGGCCTGGGCCACCAACTCCTTGCCCGTGCCGCTCTCGCCAGTCACCAGGGCGGTAGACGAGGAAGAGGCCATGGTCAGCACCAGACGACGCAAAGTCTCTGTCGGTGCGCTGCGGCCAATGATGAAGGATGCCGGTTCTCGAGCGGCTGGGGGAGACATGAACGGAAATTTTTT
>Ga0255277_1000071_pt1 | contig 13869 bp, 13 predicted proteins | sample AtltaT_7_FD_183709 | JGI IMG/M metagenome (GOLD analysis project Ga0255277, IMG submission 183709) | Metatranscriptome of freshwater microbial communities from Altamaha River, Georgia, United States - Atl_Cont_RepA_8d (Metagenome... | ecosystem: Environmental > Aquatic > Freshwater > River... | reverse complement strand
CTCCTACAACGTCGGCAGCCGCGCATTCTGCCAGTCCACGCTGGTCAGAAAACTCAACGCCGAGGACTACGCCGGGGCCTGTGCCGAGCTGCTGCGCTGGCGCTTCTTCCAGGGTAAGGACTGCGCGCTGCCCGCCAATGCGCGCCTGTGCGGCGGGTTGGCCACACGGCGCGAGGCCGAGTACCGGCAGTGCGTCGGAGAGGCGTCGTGAGCGCGATTCCCTGGCCGTACCGGCTGCTGGCCCTCGCTGCTCTCGGCGTCACCCTTGTCGGCTTCGGCTGGCTCAAGGGTGCGAGCCACGTTCAAGCGCAATGGGATGCCGCCATCCGCCAACAAACCCTGCAGGTCGCCGCCGTCCGCGAGCGGCAGGCGCAAGCCACCGTCAAGGTCGTCACCGAGTACGTCGACCGCGTCCGCGTCGTCCGTGAGAAGGGCGACACCATCATCAAGGAGGTTCCCGTCTATGTGCCCGTTCAAGCCGATGCTGCTTGCACTATCAACAGTGGCTTTGTGCGCCTGCACGACGCTGCCGCCGCCGGTGAGCTGCCAGAGCCCGCCCGAGACGCTGATGCGGCCGCCACAGGCATTGCGCTCTCTGCCGTCGCCGGAACCGTTGCTGCCAACTACCAAACCTGCCACGAGAACGCCGAGCAACTGAGGGCGTTGCAGGAGTGGATTAGGGGGGCGATACCTGCAAAACAATGAGCAGTGCGGGCTATCGAGCGAGGCGGGCGGCTCGCAGCCATATCCGTTCTCGCGTTCAACCTCCGCACGGGGCGGCTGCAGACGCTGCTCGTAGCCCGTCGCGAGGCGGAAGTGATGCTCCTCCTCTCATAGTCGAGCCAGTAGCTATCAGCGGATCATCGCCAAGAGGCCAATTGCGACAACAACGCCAATGACAGCGGAAGCGGCGACAGCCCCCCATGTTCCGAGCTTTGGTTTCAGCCAGTAATAGCTGCCAAAGGCAACCAGCCCGCCGACAAGGCCAAACAGCTTGACGATGATAACGGCCAGAATGGACGGCCAAAGCCAGTCCCATGAACCAGACTTCTTCTCGGGCGTGGCTGCTGCTGGCGTAGCCGCTGGCGTCGTTGTGGGCGCCGGCGCAGATGACGGTGCGTTCGGATCTTCGTAAGCCATTGGCTTCTCCTAGTGTGGTTATCGATTTCCGGCGGCGTTCAATGCGCTCATCAAAATCAGCACGGCAAAGACGGCGGCAGTACACACAAGCGCACGAACCACCCCCCATTTTTTGTGGAGCACCACTGCACCGGCAGATGTGTCCCACAACGTCGTGCCCGTTTTTGTGAGTCGCCGATACGCGAACAGTTGAGTGAAAAGTGCAACGAATGGAATGCCAAAGCCCACGCCCTGAACGAAGACCAGAAATGAGCGATTCAGCGCCTCAGAAAATGTCAGCAAGTTGCCAGCTGGATTTGCAATCTTGATGCCGAACAGCCATTTCGCTGGCGTCGTTCCGAACAACGAGAGAAACACTGATTCCGCAGGCACCCACACCAGATACAGCACGACACCGGCAATGATGGGATTCTCTATTGCCTTGGCGAAGCCCGCCGCCTGTTCTGGCATCGTTGCGCTCAACGCGAATATCAACAGAAGCAACAACAGAAACCCTGCAGTGCAAATGTCCACCGTCCGTGCGAACAATCGTCTCCATGGGTGATGTTGCCCCCCAAGAAAACTTTTGCTCTGATCAACGGATGATTTTGGCTCCTGGGCGAACCCGTCGAAGCTTGGCGACGGTGCATTGGGATCTTCGTAGGCCATTGGCTGTTCCTGTTCTTCTTATCGAATCACGATGCTGTTCTTTAATCGATTGTGGGCAGCAATTGCCTGCTGATCCCCTTCAATGTACGAAAGCGTGATCAATGCTTTCTCGGCGCCCAGCGGCACGTGGTACTGAGCTACCCTCATCGTCTCTGCCGCGTTGGCCGATGATGTGCGTCCGTAGCGAATGATCAGGGCGGTCTGGCCTCCAATTGGTTCAATGGCAAAGCTGGGGCGTCCGACCTCCTTCATTCCATACTTCGCCATCCCCGCCCACATCGTTGGAGACTCCTCGCGCCAGACTTCCGCCAAATCCTTCAACACCTGCTGCTTACTGGCCTGAACTTCTTGCCTAACGTCCGCTTGGGTGAGTGGCGGGTCCATTGGAATGAATGACACCCGGACGAACACTCGTGAGGGTGCTGGATAAGACTGCACTGAAAGCGACGCCACATGATCAATGGCCACGCCAGTCATCTTTTCGCTGAATTCCTTGACACGCCTGCGCTGTTCCGCATCACTGATCGTCCAGTCGCTCGGCACTTCAAGCTGGACCCGCCCCTTGACGTTGAGCTTGGTGTAACCGGCCGACTGCGCGGCGATCGGCATGGCGACCGCAGCCAACAAGCAGAAGCACAGGCCGGAGAATATTGATCTTCCTTTGTTCATCATCAGTTCTCGGTGAGGAGGCTGTTCAGCAACTCCTGCTGGATAGCTTGCAGTTGGCCCCGGCTCTGTGGCGAACCGGTTCCTTCATAAACATTGATCGAGAGCGGTAGGGAGTTCAGGATCGTGATTGCGCTGATTCCCGAAACTGGGCGGCTGCTTTCCCCGACGCTCATGTTCATCCGCATGGAAAAATAGACCGCGTTCCCGTCCCGCCCAATCGGATCGAACTTCATGTCTGTTAGCGCGACGTCGCTATTCTCGAACGACGCTTTCAGCCGTCGATTGAGCTCGGCGGAATTCACCCGAGGCGTCGACTTGGAAAGGCCGGAAAGGAATGCCTCTCGCAGCATCTCGATTCGCTGGAAATTCCCCTTCGGGCCGATAAGTTGGATTTGCAGCCAGTGATCCAGCATTTCCCTTCGCCCCATCCTGTAGTCCTCCAGCTCGGAACAAAGGACTGCTGCATGCACGAGGCGCGAACCTTCTGCGAGGGAACGCTTTGCCAAGTCCATGAGCTCGACTTCGCGCGCCGACTCACCCAGAGTGCAATAGCCACTTGGATTCGAGAACAGGACCTGCTGACCAAGCACGTTCACCGACTCCGCAGCCGCGCGTTGCTGGATAACTGTCTCCAGGGCAGCCTGCCGACTTTGCGTGACTGGCGCGACAGTTGGCGGTGAATAGGAGGGGGCCGCAGTGACGGGGGCTTGAGCAACAGGTGCCGACGCCGAGCGGCTGGACTCGTTCTTGGTCGAGTTGACGAAGACAATGAGCAGAAGCCCGATGCCCAAGCCGATACCGACCATCCATTTACCGGTGGCCACGTCTGATGAGCCGTCGCTCTTTGATTTGGACGGCGGTGGAACAGTCGAGGCAGGCGGGGCTTCCTCGGCCTGTCGGGGCGGCGATTCGGGAACCGGAGCGGGGCTGGGCGGCGGAGTTACTTGCGGCGTGGGCTTGCCGGCTGGACTGCCTTCGTCGACATCCGATACGAGTGTCGAAAGGCCTGAGAAGCCTTTGGCGTTTCCATTTTGTTTTTCGTCAGCAGCCACGGCTCTTCATGTCCTCTTTAAAGCCGCAGCTTTGTATAGACGCCTTCGACCATACAGTCGTCGCCGTCTTCGAAACGAAGTTGTCCGAAACCGGAAGCCGAAATTGTCAGGTAGGCTTCTTCGCCAAGCGCAAGGGAGAGACAGGTCGATGTCTTGATGTACGAATTTGTTCCGAGGACCTCGTACCAATCATCATCTTCACGACTGACCGTCACCACGTACTTACCAGGCTTCTGCTTCGACAGACCAAAAACCGCCTTCACATCGCACTTGTCCTTGCTGTCGAAGAAGATTAGCTCTCCGCCGTAGCCGGACGCCTTGAAAATGGCCTCCTCAGAGTAGGCATAGACGTAGCAGTAGCGCGTCTGGATGATGATGTCTTTGCCGTCGATCTTGTAAACGTTGCTGCCCTTGCGGGTCAGGCTCACCTCATAGTTTTCAGCCAGAACTGGCCCGGCCTGAAGGGTCATCAATGCGGCAAGCGTGGCCAGCAGGGTCTTCTTCATTACCATCGCCTATTGGGTCTGGAAGCTCGACAAGCGGCTTTTCACGAGGTCGAGCTTGGCCTTGTGGGCCAATGGCCTGTTGAAAACACGATTCTGGATTTGGTCGGACACCTTGCTGATGGCGATGTACGCCATGCTCAAGCCAGACTCCCGCTCAGACGCCTTCTTCTCGACGAAATCGTATGGGAAGTTCTCGCAGAACTTGTGGAAGCCGGAGAACTGCGCGACATCCTTCGTGAATCGGAAGCCGTCTGGGGTCAGGCGCGAGCGCCGTGGATGGTAGAGGTCAACGAAAAAGATGAACCATCCGCTTCCGTCGAATGTCACGGCCTCGAACACGTCCACTTTATCGATGGCCCCGAGGCGATGAAAAAGGATGCGCTGCCCCGACTGCGTTTCGAGTCTGGATAGATATGCCAGTTGACCGATCGGCCCGTTAACCGGGATCGGGTTCGTCTCAGTAAAGCCAAATGGCCCAGAGCCGTTCGGGTCCTTGTCGTAGGCAGGTGCAGATTCCAGCATCGCCTTCATCATTGGATGAACGAGCTCCAACTGGAACTTTTCGTCATCCAGGATGCGATGGATGTGCGCAAGCGCCTCACGTAACGCCTTGTCTTCTTTGTTGCCACCGAAGAGGTTTGATAAAAATCCCATATAAGCTGCCCCCAAAGTCGAATGGATTACGTCATTGCAGCAATTCGCTCAGTCGCCGCAGCCCGGGCTTCTTGAAAGCCATGCGAATGAGCTGCTCCAGGATGTGCGTGTTTGCGACGTGAATGTAGGAAATGCCGACATTGGTTTTCTTGTCGTCCTTGGACCCGACGCAGAACGATCCATCAGCATTCCATATCTGCACCTGCCCCCACGTGCACCGCACCCTTTCATTGGCACCCAGAAATTTGTGCTTCACCAAGGTGATGCCATCGTCGTGAAGGAGTGCGTCGCCGAAGTACAGGTCCCGCCCATCCTTCAGCGCTTCCAGCATCTCACCCAGCAGGCGAACGCACACGGCTCGCCAGAGCTTGTCGATGAACTTGCTGTAGATGTCCTCTTTCTTTAGCTCGACAACCGCCTCGGAGCGTTTGTCTCCGAAGGCAATGGTGTAGGTCGTCCCCGTCGGCACGCCGTTGACGGAGTGGCGCACACCACCCCAGCGAACTCGGGTGATCGAGTCCAAAGAAAAACTCTGTCCCTTCCATGAGATGCCATCGGGTGAAATGCTCAGGGTGTCCTTGAACATCACACCAATTTCAGCGCGGTAGGTGATCTCACGCGCCCATTCGTCTCTGCGTGCTACCGCCTGCTTCCGCTCATGGAAGATATCGGCAAGCGCATCCGCATCCTGCTCAACGCGTTCAGATACTTCAGGTAGCTCGGCAAACAGCTCTTGAAGCAGACCAGTCAGCCGTTGGGACTGCGTCAACATGTCATGCGTGTTGAACAGGTCGATGGCGAGGCTACGTATTTCGTAGGCCAGGTCACGGCTTGCTTCATGATCGATGCCGCGCGCTTTGGCACTCAGTTGGATAGGCTGCGCCACCTTGTCCCAATTGCGTGCCACAGCATCGAGTTTGTCCACATACGGCTTGACGGCAGCTTCACCCGAGTTCGCCGAGTCACGGGCGGCTTTGATCAGCTTGTGGACGTTCTCAGCTTCCTTCTGCAGGAAGCCTTGGGTTTCCACTTCGTAGCTGTCGACGAGGTCATCGATCAGTTCGGGCGCGTGATCCTCGCCGCCCAACGTAACCCCCTCCACCGTGTCCGTCATGACCTGCACAAGCGTCGTCGGTGGCAGCCTGTCGAGGGCGTCCTTGATGGCGCTGCGGAAGTACCGTTTACGTTCCGCCAGTTCGGCTTCGATTTGGTCGAGTGCTCGGACCTCCGGGAAGCCGGAGACAGCACGGTCTTCATTGATGTCGCGCAGGACATCTTCGGGATCGATCTCATCCACGAGGTAAGCAACCTCCTGAATGAAACTGGCCAGATCTTCCGCATCGTGTTCGCCATCCACCGCCTCGAAGGCGGCGGCGAGCAAATTCAAGTGCGCAAGCGTGGGCAGGCCAGATTCCTCCCTGACCGCCATAGCATCATGGAGCAGACCTTCAACGAGTTGGGATGCCTTTCGTGGAGAAACGCCGGGGAGCCATGCAATCTCTGCGCTTAACCTGGTGCGTGGATTCGTTAGATCAGACCGTGCCTTCTGGCAGACATCGTGGTCCAGCTCCAAAGACTTCTCTTCAGCCAATTCAACGATTCGCCTGCGGTCGTCGCGAGTGGTCACGCCGAGAATCGCGAAGGGCGTCTGATGGAGCGCGGTCGTCTTCAGTGTGCGTCGAGCACTGACGCGCGGCACAGAAGCGTTTCTCGCCGGTTGCCCGGTGGGCGGGGCTGTCGGGCGCGAAGACGCAGCTGTTGGCATGGGCGTCGCAGAAGCGCCTGATGTCGGTTGAGCACCGAGCATCGCCATGAGCTGCGGGTCCTTTAAGGCTTCTTGCGCCTGAGCCAATGCATCAGCTGGCACGGAGAGCTTTAAGTGATTGCGAAGCTCGTGGCTGTAATGTGCCAGCTGCGTTTTCGATGAGAGGTGATCAGTGAGGACGAGCGACAAGGACAGCTCACCGTTTGATCTGGGAGTTGTTCCGCATCCGGTGCAGGCTAGCAAGGCCCCGGGCTTTTCTGAGCCGCATTTAAAACAAATTGCTGTTGTCATTCTTGAAAGTCCCTGATGATCGACTCACCGATAACCCACCTTACCGAGTTCTCTTCGCAAGCAGTTGTAGTAAGTTCCGGGGCCGCTGTACTGGCGCGCACTTTCACACGCTCGCTCTATTGCCGCTGATGTTGTAGACGTAAGGCCTGACAAATCAGGAGTACCGCCTGACGAGCGAAGACTGGATATTTCCCGATTCAAACAGTTGTAGTACGCGCCGGGCCCACTGTATTGGCGCGCACTGTCACAAGCACGCTCAATGGCGGCTTGCTCAAACGCTGAAAATCGAGAAATGTCCGGTCGCCCGCGAGATGCGTTCAGACTGGAAAGTTCTCGATTGAGGCAGTTGTAGTAAGCGCCAGGACCGCTGTACTGACGTGCACTGTCACAGGCACGCTCGATGGCTGCTTGTTCTGAGGGAGATGCTCCAGAAAGATCGGGGCGTCCGCGCGACGCGTTAAGGCTAGCAATCTCTCTATTGAGACAGTTGTAATAAGCGCCGGGGCCGCTGTACTGCCGCGCGCTATCACACGCACGCTCAATAGAGTTCCTTTCAGTACTGGTCACACGAGACAGGTCGGGACGTCCACCTGATGATTTGAGACTAGCCATCTCGCGAGCAAGGCAAGATTGATAGGCGCTGGGTCCACTATAAAGTCGTGCACTATCACAGGCTCGCTCTATGCCGGACTGTTCGGAATCAGTCACGGCTGTACGATCTGGACGCGTCGGGGGGCGCTCAGGCGGGGGTATGGCAGGCGATGGGGGCACGAACGTGGAAGTGTTCGGAGGTGCTACCTGAGGGCTTTCTCGCACAGCAGCGACACGATCATCTGAGAGGCGCCGAAGTAATGACGACGTAGGGAGTCCGTCGGCCGTAAGGCCACTATCCCGTTGAAATTCTAAAATCGCTGAACGTGTTTGAGTCCCCATGAGACCGTCAGCACTACCTGCGTCATACCCAAGTTCATTAAGCTTCCGTTGAATAGCTTGTACGGTCGCATCCGGAGCAGGACGCGCTGGTGCTGGTGCCGGCAGGGAACCCGTGGATGGGCTGCGAGCGAATCGGCTCCGGCCTTCTGCCTGAAGTTGGCTTCGGTACGGCTCGACATCGCGGCGCGCGCTCTCCAGTGCGCCGCTTCTATAGCGGAAACTGCCACAGCGGCTGTTGTAGTCAGCCACCATGGCGTTGAACTGATCCACATCGGAGTCGCTGTAGTTGTTGAGAGCGGCCTTCGCGCCCTCCATGCGGATGTCCTCCGCCAGGCAATACCGAATCTGAGCCGTTGAAAACACCAAGTCCTGACCAACTGGCGGCTTTGATTCTTGTGGCACGGAGGGGGCTTGCGGTTGAGCAGGCGGCGAATAGCTCGGCGCTGCACTCTGCGCGGGCGGTGAGTAGGCGGGAGCCGGTGAACTCGTGGGCTTGTTGGACTGGCCGATGAGCCAAAGCAGGCCAACGACGGCAGCCAGGCCCAGCAACCACTTGCCGCCAGACGAGCCAGACGACGGTTGCGGAGGCTCTTGATACGTCTGACGCTGAGTCGGCTGCTGCGGTTGCGGTTGAGCAGACTGCGAGGCTGGGCGTCCGCTGGATGTCGTCGAGCCGGCCGATTCCGTCTTGGGAGCAGGGGGTGACGGTGTCGTGTCCACGTCGGACACGAGCGAGGAAAGGCCGGCGAACCCTTTGCCTTCATTTTTCTTGTTGTTTTCTTCCTCCGCTGCCACCAGTGTCTCCCTTAGATAAATCCTATGCTCCGCTTTTCGCTGCCTTCACGTTCCCGTGCAGGTGTCGTGCGTAAAGCTGCCATCAGGCTGGCCTGGTCCAGCCTGTCCTTGCCGGAGCGTGCTGCGAGCCTCGCACCTTCCCGCACAACGAAAGCGACGTCAGACAACGGTCGTCCAGCGAGTTCTTGCGCCAGCGGCTTGGAGTCCACATCGGACTCCTTTGGCAAAGCAGACAACAGCTTGTCCAGGAGCGACTGCACCTCGATCTCGCTTGCAAAGTCCACCTTGATGACATGATCGAAGCGTCCCCGGCGCTGGATGGCGGGGTCGATCATGTCGATTCGGTTCGTCATCGCGATGATCAATACCTCGTTCTTCACGGCCTCCGGGATGCGCCGCAGGAACTCAGCCACCTCTTCGACGCGGTGATGGCCCGATCCCATTTCGCGGTCAGCAAGAAACGCCTCCATCTCGTCGATCACGAGAACTGATGGCGCGTTTTCCATCGCCTTGTCGAACACCTGTGCGACCTTCTTGCTGGTCTCGTGGATGTAAGGGCTGGCCACGCTGGATGCGTCGATCTGGAAGCTCGGCCAGCCGAGGAAATCAACCAGTCGCTCGACCGCGAAGGTCTTGCCGGTGCCCGGAGGACCGTACAGGATCACGGCTGATGGGAATTCAATACCGAGCGCCTTGTAGCGGTCGCGGTGCAGAATGATGTCGACGATGTGCTCGTTGAAGAAGGTCGCCAGTTCGGGACGCCCGGCGAGTTCGAAGACCTTGTTGGGCTCCGGCTCGGCGCGTTTGACTTCCTCCACTTTCTCGGCAGGAGCAGCCTCCGTTTTTTCGGCAGGAGCCGCTGGCTTGCGCTCCAACGGGATGATTTCCGCGACTTGGAAGCCCGCTGCCTGCACGACATCCTTCAGGTGGCTCGCGCCCAGCCAGCTCATGGTCTGGCGGAGACGGCGGAAGGACGTGGCCGGAATGCTGGTGCCGCCCGTCAGCCAGTAGCCGAGCACGACATCATCGCCAGTTCTGGAGCTGATGCTGTAGGTTGGTAGCAGCCGCGTGATCTTCTCAACGTAGAGCGCATCTTGGAGCGCCGAATCCGCATCAATATCGCGCGTTGCCTTCAACGCAAGAGCAAAGGCGAGCGCCTCGGCCTTGGTGTCGGGTGATTTCGCCTCGCTGACCGGGCACAGTGTCTGGCTCGGACCGCAGGAGATGGACCGAAGCTGCTGATCGCCGAACTGGAAGGCGTTGAAGGTCCCGTCATCGATCAGCCCGGCATCTAGCCAATGCTGAGCCAGCGCCTCGCGCACAACGAGCGCCCGTCCACCACCCTGGGTCTCAAGGATCTGCCAGTCCACCCCTTCAAACAGGGCGACACGCGCCTTCGCACCGTCGGGCAACTTGAAGCCGATGGGAAGCCACGCGTCGAGTGCCATGGGTCAACTCCGCACGATGTTCGCACCAGCAAGCATGTCGTCCTCACCCGCAGAACCGATGCGGATGGAGTCGAGATGGGCTACTACGGCACGAAGCTTGTCGATGTCATTGGCCTTCAACGCCTCCGCTCCCGCAGCCACCAGCTGGGCATGCTCGCGGGCATCTGGGAAGAGGTAGGTATCCTCGGCCAGCCACTTGAAGCGCTCGATGACGAACCAGTCCTGACGCCACAGGATCATGAAGTTGCGACTGCGCAGATCATCCAGGTGCGACTCGAAGTCGCCACTGGGGCTGCCAATCGCGCGCTGCGCCGTCTTGACCAAGTTGTCGAAAGACGAGGCTTCGGTGGGTCTGGCGTGCTGGCGCACCACCTTGTCGAAGAAATCGACTGCCTTGTCCAGTTCCAGCTGGCGAATGTCTTTTAGATGCTCCTTGCGGGTCAGCGCCAGCAGCCGCTTGGCTTCCTGGACGTGATCCATCGCCTGCTTGGCCGTCTCGGGGTCGGCCTCGTCAGTCTTGATAGTGCTCGCTTGCTCGAGCTTCTCGCGGGCCTGCTCAAGACGTGGGTCATCGACCTTGGATGCCATCTCGTCGAGCCGTTGCAAGGTGTGGTCCGACTGTTCCTGGATGTTCTTCGCTTGGTTGGTGTAGTCGACCTTGCCTTCCTGGCTGGAGTAGAAGTTACGCCCGCTCTGGAACGAACCGCTGATTGAAGGGACTGAAACCTCCAGAACGATGTTGCCGGAGTCGAGCACTTCGTACTCGCAGATCAGCTCCGCGCCAGCGGCAATGACACCGTCGTCGAAATCCGTCCCCTTGATCTCGAACATGCCGATGAATCGGTTGTCGTTGATGGGGTCGGAGATGTCGCCCTCCCACAACTTGAACTTGATCGACCCAGCACTTCCAGCCTTGAGAGACTCGCCTGCCTTGAAGGTCTTCTTGCCCTTCTTGGGCAACTGATCGCCTTCCCGGACGAGATAATCCAGGCTCAAACGACCGCCCACCTTGTCGCGCGCTTCCACGCCGACCGAATGCGATGCCGGGATCGCATCGATGCTAGCGGCGGTCCGTGCGATGACAATCTTGTCCTCACGCAGCGATACGGGCCCGCCGTTGGAATCGAACACAAACACCTTGAAGGTGTTGTCGCCAGGCTTGGTCAGGTTGAGTTCGATACCTGCGCCATCCTTCAGGGCGATGCGTCCGGAAGACCACCCGGTGTCAAGACTGTCGATCTGAAACTCGACTCCGGCCGGAGCAGAACTTCCCAGTTTGGCGACGATCTTTGCCTTCGAGTCCGGCGTGCGCGCGATGTAGTTGAACGACAGATCAAGCGCGCCACCGGCGCTGATGGCTCCTCGGGCGCTCTTGCGTCCACGGCTTTGCGACGCCCAATCGATGGACTCGGCGAAGACCGCTGCGCCTTCCGCAACGGCGGTCATCGGATTCACATCAGTGGACGGGGCAATGCCGAGCTCGAAGGCCACCTTGTCACGCAAAGGCTTGTAGTGGGTTGGGCCACCCACAAAGACGACACGCTCGACGTCGTGTGGGCTCAATCCAGCCTTTTCGAGGGTTTCGCGGGCGGACACGATGGACTCTTCCACCTTCGGTCCGATCAGGCCGTCGTATCGTTTGCGATCAATGGTGATGTCGATGTAGATCTCCTCACCAGCCTGATCGCGGACACCGAGTTCGGTCTCGGGCAGACTGACGACGGCCTCTTCCTTCTGCGACAACTCGATCTTTGCCTTCTCTGTCGCCCACGTGGCCATACGCAGCAGGGACTTGAACTGTGGATTGGTCGTCAAGTCTTCCGGAAGATCAAAGTTTTCCAGCAGCCACGGCTTCACGATGTTGTCGAACAGAATCCGGTCGAAGTCGCGGCCGCCACACATGGCGATGCCACCGTGTGCGAGAAGTGTCACACGGCCGGAAATGCTCTCTGCAATTGCGATGTCGAGCGTTCCACCGCCGAGGTCGTAGACAACAAATACACCGTCGTTCTTTCGCTGCCGCATGACGCTCATCACGGCGGCTACCGGTTCTTGCATCAAGGCCACACGCCCGAGCCCAGCCGCATCAGCGGCAGCCATCGTCGAGTCCTTCTGCATCTGGTTGAACGCGGCTGGAACTGTAATGACAGTGCCGGTGTCGCCATCGCCCCGAATCTCTTCCGGCAGGTAGCCGTATAGCGCACGCAGGACCTCGGCAGAGCATTCCTCTGGCGTCATGGTGAGGTTCACCGCCGGCAGCTTGACCGGCGTGCTCGTACCCATGAGCCGCTTGAACAGCACCGCCGCATTGTCTGGATTGCGGGCGGCATTGTTGTAGGCGCGCGAACCGACGTACTTGTTACCACGCCGGTCGATGAAGATGGCCGACGGCGTGACGTCGTGCTGTTCTGGACTCTTGTAGAGCCGGATCGACTCGCCGTCGAAGGAGCAGATGGCACTGTTGGTCGTGCCTAGGTCGATACCGACGTACTTCATGCTTCCACCTTCCTGAGCATTACCGTGCCTTGTTTGCGCAGGCCGTTCGGCCCCATGATGATTGGCTCCACCATCTGATCGACGAGCAACACGTCGTCAGGGCCGAAGTCCCCGAGATTCAAAGCAGATGCCGCCATGCCCGCGTCGTAGGGCTGCCCCTCGACGTTGACCAGTTTGAGGCCACTCGAGTCGAGGCTCTCCTCGACCTTCTTCTGGAAGTAGCGGAGCTGATTGACGTAACGACCCGACTCACCCACATCGAGTTTGCTGACGACCTTTCCGAACAGACGCGAGAAACGCCAACTCTCGACAGCGATGTCGATCAGGGATTGCTCCATCTGCTCACTGCTTTCGGCCTGCTGGGTCATCAAATCCTCCTGTGGTTACGTCTTATCGGCTTTTCCGCCCTGCGTTTGCTGCTGAATCCATTCAGTGATCTCCGCCTTGGAGAACCGCCACGTCCCACCAACCTTGAACGCGGGGATCTTCTTGGCTGCGGCCAGCCTGTAGATCGTCCGGTCCGTGACCTTCAGGAACTCTGCAACCTGTCTGAGGGTGAGGATCTCCCCCTCGTCGGCATTCGATGTCATGGTTCTGACCAATCGTGATCAATTGTGGGTAAGATAGTACATTCTTTTCATGGTCATAACCACATGCGTATGGCTTATTGACCCCACCTGAAATGACTGGCCCAGCGCTCCCGTCGCATCAAAAAACGATCCTCATCTTGTAGCGGTTCTCCCAAATTCCTTCTGCAAGAAATCGCGGCATCTGATCATCTGTACCGCCATAGCTCGCGCCGACGAACCAGGTCGCCTGCGGTGCACTATCTATCGTCTGAGTGGTCATCCCCCGCCCCCTTTAGTAATACTGCCGGATGTAGCTGTAGGCCTTCTCGAACAGCTCTTCATCCGCATGCAGCTTGTACTTGAACAGCGCTTTCCTGAGCGCTTTCTTGACCTCACGCTCGCCGGCCTGCGTACCTTGCCAGCCCGGGAAGCGGACCAAACGCACAATCTCGTCGATGTCCGCGACCACGCGTTCGACCATGATGGGCGTCTCGGCGGTCTTGACCTCATTGAACAGTTCAGTGAGCGCCGCCTTGCCGCGATCCTCGTCCTCTTCGGGCGGGACCTCCTTCTCGGCTTGCAGCGTCTCCTTGGCGATTTCCAGTAGCTGCTTCAGAAATTCAACACTGTTGATCTGGCCAGACTCGAACCGGTCTTTCAGCGCATCAAGCCGCTCCGACAGCTTCTTGAACTTGGGGTTGCCGCCATGCCCGCGTAGCCGGCGCTTGAGCTTGATCTCGATCTCCTTGGCCTTCTTCGGGTCGGGGTTCGACAGCACGGCCTCCAGCAGATCGGCGTCCAGCACCAGGGTGTCGAGGTCATCCCGCACGGCGTCCACATGCACGTTCTGGTGGATCAGCTCGATGGTCTTGGCGCCCAGCGAATGCCAGATCAGCTTGCCGT
>Ga0255277_1000069_pt1 | contig 13901 bp, 12 predicted proteins | sample AtltaT_7_FD_183709 | JGI IMG/M metagenome (GOLD analysis project Ga0255277, IMG submission 183709) | Metatranscriptome of freshwater microbial communities from Altamaha River, Georgia, United States - Atl_Cont_RepA_8d (Metagenome... | ecosystem: Environmental > Aquatic > Freshwater > River... | reverse complement strand
GCCGCACAATCCGGCCGCCACCGCCGCCTGCAGCGATTCGGGCGCACCGGCGTAGGTCAGTCGCGCGACCAGCGCACTCGGCGTGATGCCGTGCTCGACCAGCGTCACCGCGATGGCGTTGAAGACGTTGGACTCCTGCGGCGTTGGCATGCGCCCGACGATCTGCAGGAAGGCCATATCACCCAGGTTGAGATGGCCGAGGATTTCGTCGGGCAGGCTTTTGCCGTGCACCTCGATGCGGTCGGGGGTACTCCAGGCAATGTCGGAGCGGATGGGTTTGTTCTTGCGGGTCATGAGAAATTTCAGTCGGTTAGGGGTGGATTCAAAAAATCAGGCTTCCAGGCCAACGCTACGCAGCACGGCGCGCGCGCGCTGGACCACCGGCAGGTCCACCATCTGGCCGTCCACGGCCACGGCGGCGCCACCCGCCGATGCAAATGCCTTGCAGACGCGGCGCGCCCAGTCAAGCCGTTCGGGGGTCGGCGTGAACACCGCCTGGACGGTGGCCAGCTGCTTCGGATGGATGCACAGCTTGGCACCAAAGCCGAGTCGACGTGAGCGTTCGGTGTCGGCCTGCAAGCGTTGCAGGTCATCGATCGCGGTGCTGACACCGTCCACCGGCGCAGCCAGCCCGGCCAGCCGCGAGGCCAGCACCAGTTGGGAGCGGAAAGCCAGCAGCTCGATTTCCGCGCCGTCGGGGTCACAGTCAATGCCCAGGTCGAGCGCCAGATCAACGCTGCCAAAGGCCAGCCGGATCACGCCCGGCACGCTCGCAATGCTGTGGATTTCCTTAAGACCGCGCGCCGACTCGATGATCGGCAGCACGTCCTGGTAGGTGGTCTCGACCACGGTGCAAACGGCGTCGATGCCTTCGGCCTTGGGCAGCATGATGGCGGCCACGCCGGGGTGGCGGCACAGTTCCAGGTCATCGTCAAACCAGGGCGTGCCGGCGGCGTTGATGCGCACCACCAGCGGCGCGGCCTCGTCCAGCAGCGCCGCCAGCGCCTCGCGCGCGCGCACTTTGGCCTCGGGGGCCACGGCGTCTTCCAGGTCAACAATCACCGCGTCGGCACCGCTGGCGCGCGCCTTGGCGATGCGCTCGGGCCGGTCGGCGGGCACAAAAAGATAGGCATGCGGCAAAGCCTTTGGGCCAGCGGTATGGGCTGTCATGCGCGTGCCTCCAGCCAGCGGTCCATGCGCGGCGCCTCGGCCACGGCCCAGACGCGCGCGATCAGCGCCTCCATCTCGGCAGGCGTGGCCCCCTGGCCGTAGGCCGCCAGGCGCTGCGCCTTGTCTTCCAGCTCGGGGCGTGAAAGCGTGTTGCCGGGGTCGCCTTTGGGCTCATCGACCCGCGCGCTCAAGCTGCGGCCATCGCGCGTGGTCACCGTCACCTTGCCGATCCAGCGCTGCGGGTAGGCCTGATCGACCTCGGCGTCGAGCTGCATGGTCACACGGTCGCGCAAGGCGGCCACGCGCGGCGCGAGGTAATGCGCTTCAAATTCATTCAGCCCGGCAAAGCCGTATTCGGCAGCCAGCGCCAGCACCGTGCCCATCGAGAACTTGGCCTGGTGCACGGTGGCGGGCACGGTGACGCGGCCCAGCACGTCGATGGCGCCCTGATGCACTTGGGTGGTGACGCTTTCGATGTCGTCGGCCTTCACACCGTGCGCCTGCATCAGCGCCAGCAGCGCATCGGCGCTGGGGTGGGTGTGGCGGCACGAGGCGTGGTATTTGAACGAGGTTTCCGCCGTGGCCCAGCGCTGGCCCAGGCGGTCGGTCAGGCGCGCCGGATCGGCGTCGCTCGACATGCCCGCGGCCATGCCCTGCGCGCCTTCCAGAATCTGGCGCGCGCCGGTAAAACCGCTTCGCGCCAGGTAGGCGGAAGCCAGCCCGCTGGACGCCGCGTGCGCGGTGTGCAGTTGCTTGGAGTCGGCGGCGTCGCGCAAAAACTCCCACAGTCCGGCAGCTTGGGTGCCGGCGCTGCCGAAGGCATGCAGCATGGTGGCGGCGTCCAGTTTCAGCAAGCGTCCGACCGCCGCAGCGGCGGCCAGCGTACCGGCGGTGGCCGTGGTGTGAAAGATGCGGTAGTGTGAGCGGCCCAGGAATTCGCCGACCCGAATGCCAACTTCATAGCCGGCCACCACGGCGGCCAGGAACTCGCGGCCGCTGGCCCCGATGTCTTGCGACACCGCCAGCGCAGCCGGGAACACCACCGCCGCCGGGTGGAACACCGAGCCGTTGTGCACGTCGTCCTGCTCGGCAAAGTGCGAGGCCGCAGCGTTGACCATGGCCGCGAAATGCGGCGAGGTCATGCGGCGCGAGATCAACACCTCGGCGCGGCCCGAGTCCGGCCCCATGCTGCGGGCGTAAGCCTCGATGGCCTCGACCGGCCGCGCGCCCTTGCCCGCGAGGGCCGAAGCGTACCAGTCGAGGAACAGGTCTTCAGTGCGGCGCAGCACCGGCGCGGGAATCGCGTCGAACTGCAAGCCTGCTGCAAAGGCGGCCAGCGTCGCGCTCGGGTTTGTATCCAGGGTCATGGTGTCAAGCTCTCAGTCAGATGGCTTTGTCCGCGCGCAGCCGTGCAATGTCGGTCGCGCCATAGCCGAGTTCAGTCAGGATGGCTTCGGTGTGCTCGCCTAGGGCAGGCACCGGCCCCATGGGCGGCGGCGGCTCGCTGCCATTGACGTGGTGCGGCGGGTACAGCGCCGGCAACGGGCCGCCGGGCGAGCCGATCTCGGTCCAGCGTCCGCGCGCCGCGAGTTGCGGGTGCTTCCACAGGTCGGCCATCTCGTTGAGCTGGCCATTGGCGATTTGCGCCGCGTCGAGCCGCGCCACCAGTTGCGCCGCGGTCAAGGTGGCGCACACGCCTTCGATGATGCCGCCCAGTTTCTCGCGCTGGGCCAGCCGGTTGGCATTGCCCAGGTACTGTGCGGTCAGCTCGGGCAGTTGCAGCACCTGGTTACAGAAGGTGGCCCACTCACGGTCGTGCTGCACCGCCAGCACCACCTGCTTGCCGTCGCCGCAGGTAAAGGGGCCGTAGGGGTAAATGGCGGCGTGCGAGGCACCGGCGCGCGGCGGCGGCGGCTGGCCGTCCAGCGCGTAATAGAGCGGGAAGCCCATCCATTCGGACATGGCTTCGAGCATCGAGATTTCGAGCCGCTGGCCGCGCCCGGTGCGCCCGCGCTCCAGCAAGGCGGCCAGCACGCTGCTGTAAGCGTACATGCCGGCGGCGATGTCGGCAATCGACAGGCCGGCCTTGGACGGTGTCTGCGGCGTGCCAGTCACCGACACAAAACCGGCTTCGCTCTGGATCAGCAGGTCATAGGCTTTTTTCTCGGTGTAGGGGCCGCCATCGCCGTAGCCCGAGATGTCGCACACCACGATGCCCGGGTTGACCGGCGCCAGGCTGGCGTGGTCCAGTCCCATGCGCGCGGCAGCACCGGGCGCCAGATTCTGCACCAGCACATCGGCCCGCTCCACCAGCTTTTGCAGCACGGCGCGGGCGTCGGGATTTTTCAGGTCAAGCGTCAGGCTTTCCTTGGAGCGGTTGCACCAGACGAAGTGGGACGCCGAGCCGTGGGCCCGGGTGTCGTAGGCGCGGGCGAAGTCGCCCTCGCCCGGTCGCTCGACCTTGATGACGCGCGCGCCGAGGTCGGCCAACTGGCGGGTGCAGAACGGCGCGGCAATCGCGTGCTCCAGCGTGACGATCAGCATTCCTTCCAATGGACGCATGGCAATTTCTTTCAGAATGAACGGGGCAGATCCAGCACGTGTTCGGCCACGTAGCTCAGGATCAGGTTGGTGGAGATGGGGGCGACCTGGTAGAGCCGGGTCTCGCGGAACTTGCGCTCCACATCGTATTCGCAGGCAAAACCAAAGCCGCCATGGGTTTGCATGCACATATTGGCCGCTTCCCACGAGGCCTTGGCGGCCAGGTACTTGGCCATGTTGGCTTCGGCGCCGCAGGGCTGGCCGGCGTCGAACAAGGTGCAGGCCTTGAAGCGCATCAGGTTGGCGGCCTCGGTTTCGATATAGGCCTCGGCCATCGGGAACTGCACGCCCTGGTTCTGGCCAATCGGGCGGTTGAACACCACGCGCTCGCTGGCGTAGCGCCGCGCCTTGTCCAAAAACCAGTAGGCGTCGCCAATGCATTCGGCGGCAATCAGGGTGCGCTCGGCGTTCAGGCCGTCCAGGATGTACTTGAAACCCTTGCCTTCCTCGCCGATCAGGTTCTCGGCGGGAATCTCCAGGTTGTCGAAAAAGACTTCATTGGTCTCGTGGTTCACCATGTTGGCAATCGGCTGCACCGCCATGCCTTGGCCAATGGCGTCTTTCAGGTTGACGATGAAGATCGACATGCCTTCGGACTTGCGCTTGACCTCGGCCAGCGGCGTGGTGCGGGCCAGCAGGATCATCAGGTCGGAGTGCTGGATGCGCGAGATCCAGACCTTCTGGCCATTGACCACATAGCGGTCGCCCTGCTTGACCGCGGTGGTCTTGATTTTGGTGGTGTCGGTGCCTGTGGTTGGCTCGGTCACGGCCATGGACTGCAGGCGCAGTTCGCCGCTGGCGATTTTGGGCAGGTACAGTTTTTTCTGCGCGTCCGAGCCGTGGCGCAGCAAGGTGCCCATGTTGTACATCTGGCCGTGACAGGCACCGGCGTTGCCGCCAGCAAAGTTGATTTCTTCCATGATCACCGAGGCTTCGGCCAAACCCAGGCCCGAGCCGCCGTACTCAGCCGGTATCAGCGCGGCCAGCCAGCCGGCCTCGGTCAGAGCATTGACAAATTTTTCAGGGTAGCCGCGCTCGTGGTCAACTTTTTGCCAGTAGGCTGAATCGAAACCGGCAAACATGCTGCGCAGGGCTTCGCGCATGTCCTGGTGGGCGTCGTGGGAGGGAATGTGGGTTTTCATTGTGGGACTCAGGGTTGTGGATATTGGTCAAGCAAGCTGCGTTTGAGCACCTTGCCGCTGTGGGTCATCGCTGCACGGCCCATCACGGTTGAACGTATTTGAAGGTGCCCATGGCCTTGGCCACGAGGTCACCGGCCTCATCCTCGACGCGCGCTTCGCAAAAACACACCGAACGCCCGCCACCCACCGCCGTACCGTGGGCCACCAGGCGTCCGCGCCCCGGCTTGATGAAGCTGGTGGACATGTCGATGGTGACCACGGCCCGCTGAAAACCGGATTTGGAGAGCGCGGCGCTGGACATGGCGACATCCAGCATGGTCATGATCACACCACCATGCGTGGCGGCAAAGTTGTTGGTCAGTTCGTCACGGGTCTCCAGCACCATCCGGGCCTGCCCCGCCTCGCAGAACTCCCGCTGCATGCCCAGCAGCCCGTTGAAGGGAACCTTGGCAAACAGGGTCGACGTATCCGTCACCGGCACCATCATGTCAGCGTTCGTCGCACCGCCCCCGGCGCCGACCGCCACCTGGCCTTCCAGCCCTTCTACCCTGTTCATTGCCTCAAATCTCCTGATGGGTCATGCACCACGTTGTGGCGCGAAAATGGGAGATCATGGCCGAAACCGGGGACATCAACCATCTGCAAATTCAGCACAAAGGATTCCAAATTTCCGAAGACTCGAGGTAGACACCCTTAAAGGCTCAATCTGCACCGAAGGCTGCGCCCGTTTTGCGTTAGCATGGGACGATGCAATTTGACCTGACCGACCTGCGGCTTTTTGTGTCGACAGCCGATGAGGGCAACATGACCCGCGCCGCGCAGCGGCAGCACCTGTCGCTGGCAGCGGCCAGCGCCCGCATCAAGTCGCTGGAAGCTCAGTGCGGCTTGAGCCTGTTCTACCGCGAGGCCAGGGGCGTGCGGCTGACGCCGCCTGGTGAAGCTTTTTTGTACCACGCCCGAGGCGTGCTGCGGCAGGCCGAGCTGTTGCGCAGCGACCTGCAGGAGTATGGCGGCGGCCTGCGCGGGCACTTGCGGGTGTTTGCCAACACCACCGCCGTGACGGATTTTTTGCCAGAAATCCTGCCCGGCTTTTTGTCGGCCCACCCCAAAATCAACATCGACCTGCAGGAAAAGCCGAACGCCGAGATTGCGCACGGCGTGCTCGACGGCCGGGCTGACATCGGCATCGTGGCCGGCCGGGTCGATACGCTGGGCCTGCAGGCGATTCACTTCAGCACCGACCGGCTGGTGCTGGCCACCGCAAAAAACCACCGCTTTGCACGCCGCAAGAAAATTGCCTTTGGCGAAACGCTGGACGAAGACGCCGTGGGCATGCACCACGGCAGCACCCTGCAGACCTTTCTGGCGCAGGTCGTGGACAGCCTGGGCAAGCCACTGAAGCTGCGCATCCAGCTCTCCAGCTTTGATGCGATGTGCCGCATGATCGGCGCCGGTGTCGGCGTCGGCATCGTGCCGGAGTCCGCCGCCCGGCGCAACCAGGCCGACACCGGCATCGCGCTGGTCGAGCTGCTGGAGCCCTGGAGCGTGCGCGAGCGTTTCATCCTCGTGCGCAAGCGCGACGCCTTGTCGCACTACGCCGAGGCGCTGATTGAAACGCTGTGCGCCCATTACCGCAACGGCGTTAGGGATGACCGTGCGCCCACGACCGTGGCTTAGCGGAATTTGCTGAAGTCGGGCTTGCGCTTTTCCAGGAAGGCGTTGGCGCCTTCCTGCTGCTCGCCGGTGCTGAAGTAGTTGGGCGCCACTTCCTGGATCAGGTCGTTCATGTCTTTGCCCATGATCGGCGCCATGTGGTGGTAGAACGAACGCTTGACGATCTTCAGGCAGGTCGGCGACAGCGACAGCAGTTCGTCGCAGTACTTCTGCACCTCTGCGTCAAGATCGGCCATCGGCACCACCGAGTTGGCCAGTCCCCAGTCCAGCGCCTGTTTGGCGCTGTAGCGGCGGCACAGCATCCACAGCTCGCGCGCCCGCTTGTGACCGAGTACATTGGCCGCGTGCGAGACGATGTAGCCACCCGCCGGTGAGCCGACGCGCGGGCCGTTCTGGCCGAAGATCGCGTGCTCGGCGGCGATGGTGAAGTCGCAGAAGTAGGCAATGTGGTGACCGGCGCCAATGGCATAGCCGTTGACACGCGCGATCACCGGCTTGGGGCATTCGGCGATCTGGCGGTTGAAGTTGAACTCCAGGTCCTCCAGTCCGCTCTTGCCGCTGCTGTCGCCCTTTTCCCAGTTGACGTCACCGCCGACGCAGAAGGCGCGCTCGCCCGTACCGGTCAGCACGATCACGCCGACCTTCGGGTCGTTGCCAGCCTGGGCCAGCAGTCGCTCCATGTCCTTGATGGTGTCGCCGGTGAAGGCATTGAGCGTCTTGGGCCGGTTGATGGTGATGGTGGCAACGTAATTTTTGACGTCGTAAATGACTTCCTGATCGCTCATGGTGTTTCCTCTTGAAAAAAAGGTTGGTGGAAATTAGCGGGTCTGCGTGGCGCGCACGCGTGCAAATTCAAGAAACCAGTCCAGGCTGGCGGGGTTGGCCAGTGCATCGCGGTTGACCACTTTGTCGATGGGCTGGCCGAGCAGCAGCTTCTTGATCGGCAGTTCGAGCTTCTTGCCGGTGAGCGTGCGCGGCACCTCGGCCACAACAAACACCTCATCCGGCACATGGCGCGGCGACGCGGCCGCGCGGATGGCGCTCCTGATGCGCCCGATCAGCGGCTCGTCCAGCGCCACGCCCGGGCGCAGCACGACGAACATCGGCATGTAACTCTCGCGTCCCAGGTATTCGAGGTCGACCACCAGGCTGTCGAGCACTTCGGGCAGCGCCTCGACCACGCTGTAGATGTCGCTCGTGCCCATGCGCACGCCGTGGCGGTTGATGGTGGTGTCGCTGCGGCCGTAGATGATGGCGCCGCCGCGCGGTGCGATGCGGATCCAGTCGCCATGCCGCCAGACGCCGGGGTACATGTCGAAATAACTGTCCAGATAGCGCTGGTTGCCGGGGTCGTTCCAGAAATAGAGGGGCATGGACGGCATGGGCGCGGTGCAGACCAGCTCGCCCACCTCGTCCACGACCGGCTGGCCCTGCTCGTTGAAGGCCTCGACGCGCGCCCCGAGGCAGCGCCCCTGCATTTCTCCCACGACAACGGGCAGGGTCGGCACGCCGCCGACGAAGGCCCCGGCGAAGTCGGTGCCGCCGGAGATCGGGTTGATCCAGGCATCGCGCCCGACATGCTTGGCAATCCACTGGTAGCTTTCCGGGGACAGTGGCGAGCCGGTCGAGCCCACGGTGCGCAGCGGCCCCAGCGCGCCCACCGAGCGCGGCTCGACACCGGCTTTCTGGCAGGCCGCATAAAACGCCGCACCGGCGCCCAGAAACGTCACGCCGACTTCCCCCGCGAAACGCCACAGCGTGGTGTAGTCGGGCCAGGCCGGGTTGCCATCGTACAGGCAGGCCGTCGCCCCCACCAGCAAACCGCCCACCTGGCAGTTCCACATGATCCAGCCGGTGGTGGAAAACCAGTGGAAGCGGTCTTCGGGACCGAGGTCGTTGTGCAGGCGCATCAGCTTGACCTGCTCCAGCACGATGCCGCCATGGCCGTGCACGATGGGTTTGGGCAAGCCGGTGGTGCCCGACGAATACACCACCCACAGCGGGTGGTCGAAAGGCAGTGACTCGATGCGCAGTTCAGCTGGGCCGCTGACCACCTCGCTCCAGAGCACGCCACCGCGCAGCGCGTCCGCGCTGGCGCTGCGCTCCAGGTAGGGCAAGAGCACGCAGCGCTCGACGCTGGGCAGTCCGTCGAGCAGCATGGCCACGGCGTCGCGCCGGTCGAAGCGCTTGCCACCCCAGTGGTAGCCGTCGACCGCGATCAACACCTTCGGATCGATTTGCCGAAAACGGTCCAGCACCGTGGGTGCCCCCATGTCGGGCGAGCACACCGACCAGATCGCCCCCACCGAAACCGTGGCCAGAAAAGCCACGATGGTTTGCGGAATATTGGGCAGGTAGGCCACCACGCGGTCGCCCGGCCCCACGCCCGCCGCGCGCAGCCATTGCGCCAGCGCAGCCACTTGGTCTTGCAGCGTGCGCCAGGACATGTCCGCTCGCTCGCCCGCTTCATTGCGAAAGACGATGGCCGGTCTGGCGTCCGTGGCGTGCCTGAACACCTGCCGCGCATAGTTGGTGCGCGCGCCCACAAACCATTGCGCGCCCGGCATCCGGCGCTCGCTCAGAACCGGGCCATTCCAGTCGTCGAGCGGCAGCTCGAAATAGTCGACTATGGCGCGCCAGAAACCCTCCAGGTCATCCACGGACCATTGCCACAAGGCCTCGTAGCCGGCAAAGCGCAGGCCTTTTTCGCGTTCCAGCCATTGTTGGAAACGGGTCAACTCGGCACCCGCGATGCGATCCGCGCGGGGGGTCCACAGGATGTCGGGCGAAGTTGTGCTCATGGCTTCCCTACCGCTGCGGTGGCCATGGCAGTTTCGTGCAGGTGCACGACCCCGTCGCGCACCAGTTGGGCGATCTCCGGCGCACCATAGCCCAGTTCGCCCAGCACCTGCCCGGTATGCTGCCCCAGCGCGGGAGGCTCCAGCATGTCACCGATCTTGCGCATGCCTGCGGCCAGCTGCGCCGGAAAGGGGATCAACGGCAGCCCCGGCATCTCGGGATGCTCGACGAAACGGGCGGCCAGCACCGGGTCGGCCATGGCCCCGGACACCGTGTTCACCGGACCACAGGGAATATCGGCAGCCTCGAAAGCCGCCACCCATGTGGCCGCCGGCCGGGTGATGAAAATCGCCTCCAGTTCAGCCAGCAACGCCGGCCGGTTGGCAATGCGCACGGCGTTGCGCTGGTAACGCGGATCGGTGAGCCACTCGGGCCGCTTCACCACAGCGCAAAAGCGCTTGAACGCACCCTCGTTCACCACCGACACGCTGAACCAGGCACCGTCGGAGCCCTGAAAGTGGCGGCTGGGCACAGCAATCGGCAGGTTCACCGAGCGAATCGGCTCGCGCTGTTCAATCGCATATTCACCCACCTTGCTGGCAAGAAAATTGAACATGGTGTCCACCAGTGACAACTCCACGCGCTGCCCCTGGCCGGTCTGCTGCCAATGCATCACTGCGGCCAGCACGCCCAGCGCGCCGCACATGCCGGACGCCACATCGATGATCGGCAAGCCGATACGAACCGGTGGATCGCCCTCTTCCCCACTGGCGTAGAAGGCCCCCGTCATGCCCTGCACCACGCTGTCGACCGAGGGTCTGAGCCGGTAGTCGCCCTGCTCACCGAAGGCGCTGACCATGTAGTACACCAGCGTCGGGTTGATGCGCCGCACCGCGTCGTAGGTCAGCGCATGAGCCTCGGCAAAGTCGGGGCGAAAATTGTGCACCAGCACCTGGGCTTTTGAAATCAGCCGCTCCAGCACCGCGCGCCCGGCGGGGGTGCGTATGTCCAGCGCGATCGACTCCTTGCCCCGGTTGCAGGTCATGAAAGCGACGCTGGAGTCGCCATAAAACGGCGGGCCAAAATGCCGCCCCTCCTCGCCGGTCATGGCCTCGACCTTGATGACGCGCGCGCCCAAGTCGGCCAGCACCATGGCCGCGTAAGGCCCGGCAATCAAGCGGGACAGATCGATGACGGTGACGCCACTCAGAATGCCTTGCACGGCGCCGCCCTTTTTTACTTGCTGGCGCGCGAGCGGGTTCGGAAGGCCGCAATCCCGGCGCGATGCTCGGGCGTGTCTTCGAGCACCGCCATGTGCGAGGACACCATGTCCAGGTGCGTGGCCAGCGCCATGGTCTGGCTTTGGTAGACGGCGCGGCGAAAGAAGCGCACCGCCTGTTGCGGCTTGGAGGCAATGGTGCGCGCCATCTCGTAAGTGGCGGCCATCAGCTCGGCATCGGGCACCACGCGGTTGACCATGCCAATGCGTTCGGCCTCTTCCGCCCCCACCACGCGACCGGTCCAGAACAGCTCCAGCGCGCGCGCTGTACCGATCAATCGCGGCAGGAACCAGGCACCGGCATCACCCGCCATCAGACCGATGTTGATGTAGCTCTCGGCCAGTGTGGCCGAGCTGGCCATCAAGCGGATATCGCACATCAAAGCCATGTCCAGGCCGGCACCACGCGCCGCGCCGTTGACGGCGGCAATGACCGGTTTTTCCATCCGCTCCAGCGTGAGCGCAATGCGATGCACGTGCCGGTAGAGGAAATCCTTGCGCTGCATGCTGTCCATTTCGCTGAACTTGGCCATTTCCTCGAAATCGCCGCCGGCACAAAAAGCACGACCAGATCCGGTGACGACGACGACCTTGACGCGCTCATCGGCTTCGGCAGACTCCAGCGCAGCACGCCAAGCATCGACCATGTCCATATCGAAGGCATTGAGCTGCTCCGGCCGGTTCAGCGTCAGGGTGCCGATGCCGTCAGCATCAACCGCAAACAGAATGGGGGGTTCGACGGACATGGGATGGCATCTTTCTTGGATTGAAGCAAAATACTAACAGAACGTTCGTTAGTTAGAAATAGTTCGCGAGGCAGACCAGCAGCCATCCATCAGGCATGACGGAACTGGGCCTACCCGGGCCGGCCGTGACGACCGGCCCCAGGCAACCGCTACAGCGCGGCGGTCAGTTCCGGCACCGCTGTGAACAGATCGCCCACCAGGCCATAGTCGGCCACCTGGAAGATCGGCGCTTCGGCGTCCTTGTTGATGGCGACGATCACCTTGCTGTCCTTCATGCCGGCCAGGTGCTGGATAGCGCCCGAGATGCCGACCGCCACGTACAACTGAGGTGCCACGATCTTGCCGGTCTGGCCGACCTGGTAGTCATTCGGTGCGTAACCGGCGTCAACCGCCGCACGCGACGCGCCGAGCGCGGCGCCCAGCTTGTCGGCCAGCGGCTCCAGCACGGTGTGAAACTTGTCGGCCGCACCCAGGCCGCGTCCGCCCGACACAATGACCGATGCGGCGGTGAGTTCCGGGCGCTCCAGCTTCACCACCTCACGTCCGACCAGGGTGGTCAAGCCGAGATCGCCAGCCGCAGCCAGCGTCTCGACCACGGCCGCACCGCCCGCGCCCGCCGGGTCGAAGGCGGTGGTGCGAATGCTCAGCACCTTGATGGCGTCCTTCGATTGCACGCGGGCCAGCGCGTTGCCGGCATAGAACGGGCGCTGGAAGGTGTCGGGTGACTCGATGGCGATCACGTCCGACACCTGGGAGGCGTCCAGCAAGGCCGCCACGCGCGGCAGCACATTTTTGCCAAAGGCGGTGGCCGGTGCCAGCACATGGGTGTAGCCCGCATCGGCGCGCACGCGTGACTGCACCAGCGCGGCCAGGTTCTCGGCCAGATGGGCCTCGTAGTGCGCCGCATCGGCGTGCAGCACCTTGGCGACACCCGCGACCGCCGCCGCAGCCTGGGCAACGGCCGCACAGTTGCTGCCCGCCACCAGCACATGGATATCGCCGCCGATGCGCGTGGCCGCGGCAATCGTGTTCAGCGTGGCCGCTTTGAGTACGGCGTTGTCGTGTTCCGCAATGATCAGGGTTGTCATCAGATCACCTTCGCTTCTTCTTTGAGTCGTTTGACGAGTTCGGCCGTGTCGGCCACCTTGATGCCGGCCTTGCGGGTCGGCGGCTCGCTGACGTGCAGGGTCACGGTGCGCGGCGCGATGTCGATGCCGAGCTCGGCGGCCTTGATCACCTCCAGCGGCTTTTTCTTGGCCTTCATGATGTTGGGCAGCGTGATGAAGCGCGGCTCGTTCAGGCGCAGGTCGGTCGTGATCACGGCCGGCAGCTTCATGGCCAGGGTTTCCAGGCCGCCGTCGATCTCGCGCGTGATGGTGGCGGTGTCGCCGCCGATCTGCACCTTGGAGGCGAAGCTGGCCTGGGCCCAGCCCATCAGCGCGCCGAACATCTGGCCCGTCTGGCCAGCGTCGTCATCGATCGCCTGCTTGCCGAAGATGGCGAACTGCACACCTTCTTTTTGGGCCACATGCTGCATCAGCTTGGCCACCGCGAGCGGTTCGAGCGCGGCGTCGGTTTCAACCAGCACGGCGCGATCGGCGCCGATGGCCATCGCGCTGCGCAGCGTTTCCTGGCAAGCAGTCGGGCCGCAGGACACGACGATCACTTCAGAAGCGACACCGGCCTCCCTGAGGCGAACCGCCTCTTCGCAGGCAATCTCGTCGAACGGGTTCATGGACAATTTCTGGTTCGCGAGATCGACTCCCGAACCGTCGGACTTGACGCGGGCCTTGACGTTGTAGTCCAGCACCCGCTTGACGGCGACCAATATCTTCACTTTATCTCCATACGGTTAAAAAATAAACAATTCAAAAACAGCAAGAACGCAGCCGAATTCGGCCCGTTCAATCACGGTTCACGCCCGATGCGGCCACGCGAGGAAACAGCATCAAGAACATACGCTGCGCCAACGCATCGACGTCCAGACGCCCGCCAGGCCGGTACCACTGCGCCGTCCAGTTGAGGGCGCCGAGCACCGTCTGGCGCACCAGCACGACATCGGCGTCGACCAGGCCCTGCGCCGCAGCCTCACTGATCGGCGCCGTCCACAAGGCCTCGTAGGCATTGCGCGATGCCATCACCCGGGTCTGCGCATCCGGCGAGAGGCTGCGCCACTCGTAGAGCAGCACGGTCATCGCGTCGAGCCGCGGGCCCAGCAAAGCCTTCAGGTGACTGCGCACCATCGACAGCAGCCGCTCGGGCAGGCGCGTCTCGCCAGCCAGCCCGTCGCGCACCGACTGCATGATATCGCGAACGCCCTCCTCCATGATCGCCACCAGCAGCTCCTCCTTGGTGGCGAAGTGGTAGAAGAGCGAGCCCGAAGTCATGCCCATGGCCTGGGCAATCTCGCGCACCGAGGTGCGCTCGAAACCCTGGCGCCGAAACCGGCTCGCCGAAGTCGCGAGGATCGCATCTCTGCGCGGGAGTGGG
>Ga0255277_1000063_pt1 | contig 14388 bp, 6 predicted proteins | sample AtltaT_7_FD_183709 | JGI IMG/M metagenome (GOLD analysis project Ga0255277, IMG submission 183709) | Metatranscriptome of freshwater microbial communities from Altamaha River, Georgia, United States - Atl_Cont_RepA_8d (Metagenome... | ecosystem: Environmental > Aquatic > Freshwater > River... | reverse complement strand
TGAAGATCGATGGTGCGCGCGTCTACGCGCCGGTCACCGCCTTGTCGGCGGGGGTCTCGGCCACGTTCTACCTGGACCAGATGGCACCGGGACAGCAATTGCAGGTGCTCACGCGCGATGGGCAGCAAATCCTCGGCAAGAGCCTGAGCGAGACCGAGAAGTACCAGTTGCTGACCTCGGCCAACGGCTTCAACGACCACATCCGTTACAGCGACCGCTACCTCAACCAGACCGATGCCCAGGCGTATCGCGATGGGACGTTCTTTTATGGCGCCAAGGCCGATGTGCTGTACCAGCCCAATTACGACCGTGCGGGCAATGCCTTGGCACCGACGGCGCTGGCCGCGTCCATGACGTCGGCACGCCTGACGCCACCGCTGTCGCAAGTGGCCGCTGGTGCTCTGGCGCTCAATGGCGTGAGCCTGAGCGGCTTTGAGCCCTCACACACCAGCGGCTTGACGCTGTCGGGGGTGAGCGCCGGTTCTGCCGCTGACTTCACCGGCTTTGGCTTCGATCTGCACATCGGCAACCAGAACTGGAGCCTGAGCGCACCGCTGACCGACGCCGCCAACCAGGTCCCCACCGACGCGCCCAGCCTGGCCGCTGCCTTGCAGTACCAATTGCGCTTGCTCGATGGTGGCAACGATTTGACCGTGAAGGTGTTGCCCAATGGGCAGGACCTGCAGATCATCGACCAGGCCGGACGTGCCGTGCTGGCCGGAGGCTTCACGCTCGACCCGACGCAGGTCAGCGCGGACGCGTCAGCGGGCGAAGTTCAACTCGACGGCGACGTGGCCGAGTTGTCGCGCTGGGTGAATGGCCAGACCGAGCTGCGTCTGGGCCATGTGAGTTTTGGCAGCGAAGGTCGAGGCTTCTCGGCCTTGCAGATGAACCTGGGCGATGTCGATTTCGACCTGCGCTTTCCCACGGTTGGACAGCCCGACAACCCGACCACGCTGAACCAACTCGCGAGTTATCTGCAAAGCGCGTTGCGCGCCAAAGATGGCAGCGCCAACCTCTCGGTCGGCGTTGAGAACGGTCAGTTCGTGTTGCGCGACCGTGCGGGTCGCAACCTCAAGAATTTCACCCTCATCCCCAACCCGGTGAGCGATCCGGCCAGCGATGCGGTGCCGGCTTCGGTCAGCCAGGTCAGCATCACCCAGAGCCATCAGGCCCAGACGGGCGTGCGCAGCGAGTTGGTCAGCGAGATCCGGGTGCCCCTCAACCAGATCGATTTCAGCAAGGGCTTGTCGATCAATGGTCAGGCCATCACGCCGGGCCAGGATGTCAATGCCCTGGTGGCGGCCATCAACGGCGCACAAGCCGGTGTCAAGGCCGAACTGGCCAGCGATGGCCAACTGCGCATCTTCAACGCGCTGGGCAGCCCCATCACCATCGACCGCTCCAGCAATGGCAATGCGCTCAACGTCGAGGCCACCACCTATGGCGCGCAGATCCACTTGGTGCAGGTGGCGCGCGAGATGCGCGTGCCCGCCGCCGAGATCGACCTGTCCCAGGTGCTCGCCCTCAACGGCGTGCAGATCACGCCGGGTTGGGCCAGCTACACCTTGCCCGCCCCCGATGTGCAGCCGCTGTCCCTGAGCTGGGACGGTGGTGCCGCGGTGACCGCCACCACGCCGCAAGGCTTGGTCGATGCGCTCAATGCCGATGCCGGTTTTGCCGCCACCTACCGCGCCGTGCTGGCGCCGGGTGGACGCCTGCTGGTGCAGGCGGTGTCGGGCACACGCTCGGACGACAGCGTGGCCCAGTCCATCGCGATGCGCGCTGGCGGCACGGCCTTGACCGCACGGACCGGCTTGAACACCCGCGAAGACCTGGTGCAGCGCTTGCGCGATTTGTCGCCACAAACGGGCGTGACCGCCTACCTCGACGACTTTGGTGATCTGATGCTCCGCACCACCGACGCGGCGGGCACGGCGGCGATCTCGATTGGACCGGCCCAACGCAGCGATGGCACCGCCGTCAACAACGCCCTGGGCATCGAGCCGGGCGACTACGGCGTGAGCGAACGACTGGCGCGCGATCTGGTCGATCACCCGCACCACAAGGACATCCGTTTTTCATTCGGTGCCGACGGCCAGCCGGTCGACCTGGCCCGCATCGGTTTGCGCACGGCGGCCTACATCGAACACGGCTGCGCGGACGACTTGCTGTTGTTCGTGACCGGACAGGGCAATGCCAAGGTGGCCGCTGCCTTCAGTGGCACCCCCAGCGATCCGCGCACTGCCTTGCGTGCCCAGTCGCTGAGCGTCAAATTCACCGCGGCCGATCGTTACAGCATCATCGACAACGCCACCGACACGGTGCTGGCCGATCGCAGCTTCGACCCCAACGCCTTGTCGCCCACCATTGAATTCGCCGGTTTGCAGGTTCAGCTCAGCCGCGCGCCGGCTGTGGGCGACACCTTCCGCATCGATGGCAACCAGGATGGCCTGGGCAACAACGTCAACATGCTCGACATGGCCGAACTGGCCAAACGCGAGGTGGTGGGGGGCAAGACCCTGCACGACGCCTACATCGATCAGGTCAACGACATCGGCAACGCGGGCCAGCAGGCCAAGATCACCCAGCAAGCGCTGAAGGTGGTCAACGACCAGGCGGTGGCCGCGCGCGACAAGGTGTCGGGGGTCAACCTCGACAACGAAGCCGCCGACCTGATCCGTTACCAGCAGGCCTATCAGGCTGCGGCCAAAGCCATGCAAGTGTCGACCGAGTTGTTCGATGCCATTGCGCAGATTCGCTGATGTGAGACACCGCCATGAAGATCTCAACCACCCAATATTTCAGCCAAACCACCCAGCAGTTGGGTGATTTGCAGGCCAGTCTGTCGAAAACGCAGACGCAGCTGTCGTCGGGCAAAAAAATCACCAAGCCCAGCGACGAGCCGGACAAGGCGGCGGTGGTGGCGCGTTTGCAAAGCGCGATCGCACGCCAGCAAAGCTACCAAGACACCCTCAAGACCGCCAACACGCGGCTCACCGCCGAAGAGACCGCGCTGCGCAGCGCCGGCGACGTGATGGCCCGCATCAAAGAGCTGGCCACGCAAGCGGCCAGCGACACCGTGGGCGATCAAGACCGCCAAAGTCTGGCGCTGGAGATCGACAACCTGCGCGAGCAACTGCTCAGCCTGGCCAACACCCAAGATGCCAACGGCAACTACCTGTTCTCGGGCAGTCGCGCCAACCAGCCGGCGTTTGCCAAGGACGCCAGCGGCCGTGTGGTGTACCAAGGCGATCAATCGCGCATGCAGGTCAACATCGGGGACAGCCGTCGCCTCAACCTCAACCGTGCGGGCTCGGACGTGTTTGTGCGCGTCAACCGCAGCGACGGTCAGGGCGGCAACACGGGCGTGGATTTCTTCCAGTCCCTGGCCGATCTGAGCACGGCCATTCGCAGCACCGATCGCACGGCGATGCGTCGGGGTGTGGCTGAAATCGATCAGTTGCAAAACGGCCTGAGCGAAGGCATTGGTCAAGTGGGGGCCGACCAGGCGGTGGTCGACGCCCAGACCGGCGTGCTCGATCAAATCGTTTTGCAGCTCAAGACCTCCAAGTCGGATGTCGAGGACCTGGACTACACCGAAGCCGTGACCCGCATGAACCGTGACGAGCTGGCCTTGCAGGCGGCGCAGAGCAGCTTTGCGAAGATCTCGCAGCTCAGCCTGTTCCAGTTGTTGCGGTGATGGGCTCAAGTTCTGTGATGCCGTGCCGATGCGTCGAATGAAGGTTTAAACCATGGCCACCACTGCAATCAGCTCGTCCACGGCGACGACGAGCGCTGCCACCACCAGTACTGCCAAGACCACGACCACCACGGCCGCGCAAGACACGGCGGCGGCCAACCGTTCGGCGGCGCAAAAACTCATCAGCTCGCTGGGCGCAGGCTCCGGCGTCGATGTGGCCTCGCTGGCGCAAAACCTGGTGGATGCCGAGCGCATTCCGCAAGAGAACGCGATCAACGCCAAGATCACCAAGAACGAGTCGCGCATCTCGGGTTATGCGGCGGTGTCGTATGTGCTGTCGCAGGTGCAGACGGCGCTGACGGACTTGAAGGACCAGAACAGTTTCAATTCGCTGGCGGTGGACAACACCGCCAGCAGCGCGTTCAATGCGACGGCCGGTGCCAAGGCGGTGCCTGCCGATCACGACATCGATGTGCTCAGCCTGTCCAAGGCGCAGCGCACCGCGAGCAACGGCTTTTCGAGCCAGACCCAGTCCCTCAATGGGGGCAAGGCGATCAACTTTGCCTTGACCATCGGCTCGGGCGACTCGGCGGTGACCAGCACGATTGCATTGGCCGATGGACAAGACAACCCTCAGGCGATGGTGCAGGCCATCAATGCGGCGGGCAAGGGCGTCAAGGCCCAACTGGTCGACACGGGCGTGGCGGGCAATCCCTACAAAGTGGTTTTGACCGGCGAGCAAGGCGCGGCCAAGCAGTTCACCCTGACCCCGCAATACAGCCTCGGCGGCGTCGGCGCGCACGATGCGCCGATGAACAGCGGCAACCCCATCAACGTGCGGCTGACTTTGTCGACGGGCGAAGTCGCCACGCTGAACGTGACCGATGACACGCCCGATGGCCTGGTGGCGGCCATCCACAACCAGCTCGGGCTGAAGGCCCAGCTGGTGGCCAATCCCGCCGGCTCGGCGTTCGCCAACAAGATCTTCATCACCGGCCCCGATGGCAACCCTTCGGGCTTCAAGGTCGAAGCGGACTACGACGGATCGGGGTACCAGACCCTGGTGCAGCCCAGCAGTTTTTCGCTCACCAACAACCAGTCGGCCAGCGATGCCCAGGTGCGCGTCGATGGGGTCACCTACACCCGCACCAGCAACAGTCTGTCGGATGTCATCACCGGCGTGACGCTGGACCTGAAGACGGTCACCAGCAGCACCGCCAAAGTCAGTTTGACGCGCGACACGACGGCGCTGAAAACCAAAATGGAAGCGGTGGTCACGGCCTACAACGACGCCATGACCATCTTCACCGAGGTGTCCAACCCGAAGTCCACCCTGGACACCTACGGGGCCACCTTGGTGGGCGACTCGACGGTGCGCAGCCTCCGCCAGCAGCTGCGCTCGATGCTGACCAACCCCTCGTCCACCCCGGGTACCAGCGTGGGTGCTTTGTGGCAGGTCGGTTTCAGCATCAACGAAAAAGGCGTGATGTCGCTCGACAGCACCAAGCTTGACAAAGCCCTGACCGACAACTTCTCGGATGTGGTCAAGACCTTCACGGGCAACCAAAACGGCTTGACCGCGTTCAGCCCCCAGGCTGGGGGCATTGCCGGCGATGCGGCGCGCAAGCTCACGACGATCTTGGGTTCCACCGGCATCTTGGTGACGCAGACGGGCAATGCCGAAAAGCAAAACACCGGCTACAAGGACGACTTGACCAAGCTGCAAACCCGCATGGACGCCCTGCTGGTGCGCTACCAAAAGCAGTTTGCCTCCATGGAAAGTCTGGTGGGCAGCGTCAACAGTCAGAAGACCAGCTTGAAGTCGTCGTTCGACGGCATGATGTCAATGTACACAGGCAAATCGGGTTAATACCCTTTTGGTGTTCATGCGGCAATGGCTTGCCGCTTTTTTGCCGTGACCCGCTCAAGTTTGATTCGCCCGGGTCGATTTCCATGCCACGTGAGGCCACGACGGCCTCTTGCATTGGAAGGAACGGCCACCATGAGTACCGAAATTCAGCGACAGGGCCTGCCTCGGCCGACGCCAGAGTTGAAACCGGCTGCCGCACCGGCAGGCGCCGCACCGGCAGCCAAGTCCGTGGACTTGGCGCCACCGGCAAAGGCACAGATCCAGGTTGCAGACCCACAAGAGCTGGCGCGCAACCTCAAGGCAGCGATTGAACAAATCAACACCGCCATGCGCGATGGCGGGCGCGGCTTGAACTTCGTGATCGACGACACCCTCAACCAACCCATCATCAAGGTGACGCGGGCTGAGACGGGTGAGGTCATTCGACAAATCCCCAATGAAGTGGTGGTGCGTGTGGCGCACAACCTCGAGAAGCTGCAAGGCTTGTTGTTCTCGGCGTCGGTTTGAAAAAACACTCAAGTTTTTCTCCACGGCACCGATTCACTAGCCATCAGGATTCTGTGTTGAAGAGCTTCCTCCCCAACCGGTTCTGAATTTTTTCAGCAGCTTGACCACCCGTTCACTGCTCAACGTTTGATCAACTTTTCAGGAGAGCGATCATGTCAGTCATCAACACCAACGTGAAGTCTCTGGTGGCGCAGAATGCCATCGAAGGCAACAACAACCGCCTCTCGACAGCGATGCAGCGTCTGTCGACCGGCCTGCGGATCAACTCTGCAGCGGACGACGCCGCCGGTCTGGCCATCAGCACCCGCATGACGGCGCAGGTGCGTGGTCTGAACATGGCGATCAAGAACGCCAACGACGGTATCTCTTTGCTGCAAACCGCAGAAGGTGCAATGGAAGAAGTGACCAACATGGTCCAGCGCATCCGCGAACTGGCGGTGCAGGCCGCGACCGACACGGTGACCGATTCGGACCGCGCCGACCTGAACAAGGAAGTCGTGGCCCTGCAAAAGGAAATCAACCGCGTGGCTGCGACGACCCAATTCAACGGCTTCAACGTCTTGGACGGCTCGTTCCAGAAGAAGGTCTTGCAAATCGGCGACAAGGCCGGCACGACCATGGGCGTCAACCTGAAGAACGTCGATGCAGCCTCGCTGGGTGGCAAGACCCTCATCAAAGGGACGCAAATCACGGGCCGCGTGACGGTGGGTGATTTGGCGGGCAACCTCTACATCAACGGCACGGCTGTGCAGGCGCTGACGGAAAACAATTCAGCCCCTGGCGGCGCGGCAGATCCGGATCTGAACGACTTGGTCGCCTCGATCAACAACTCCAAGCTCGGTGTCACGGCCTCGGCTTTCAACGAGGTGGTGGCCCAGGACGTGGGCTCTGGCATCTCCGATGCGGGCGACATCGCCATCACGGTGACGGCGCTGGACTCGGGTGAAGACACGGTCATCACGCTGGGCGCGACCACCTCCATGCAGGACATGGTCAGCCAGATCAACGCCCAGGGTGGTGCTTCGACGGTGCAGGCGCGCATCAGCGACGAAGGCAAGCTGGTGCTGTTCAACAACTCCGGTGCCACCATCAAGGTGGTGGACGGTGCAGGGGCTACCCAGGACACGATCAATGGCAAGGACCTGACCACCACAGGTTTCCTGGCTGCTGACACAGCCTCGGCCACGGCCAAGGAATTCACTGGCTTCATGAAGCTGGAGTCCGACTCGGGTCAGAACTTCTCGGTCGAATTCGGTACGGCAGCCGATGCCACGGCCATGGGTCTGAACAAGATCACCCCTGAAGGCACGCTGGTTGGCAGTGATGCCTTGGATGCCTCGAACATGACCCAGGATGCCTGGTTGTCGGGCAGCATGTACATCAATGGTGTGGACATCTGGAGCCAGAGCCTCAACATCGCCGACGCCGCCGACCCGGAAGACGCGTTTGTCAAGGCCATCAACAGCTTCACCGACCAAACCGGTGTGGTGGCAGGCGTGGACAGCGAAAACGGTGCCCTGACCCTGAAGTCCATCGACAACTCGCCGATCCAGGTTCGTTTCTCGGAAAACTGGAGGGGTTCGGCCGACATCAACTTCGCCGAACAAAACGTCGGTGCCGTGGATTACGACGAGAGCGCACCGTCGCTGGGCTTTTACGCCGGTGGTGGCAGCGTGGGTTCGGCCAACTTGCTGAACCAGACCTCGGCCAATGCGGCCATCAAGACGATGGACTCGGCGCTGAACCAGTTGTCGGGCTACCGCGCTGACATCGGTGCTTCGATCAACCGCCTGAACTCGACGGTGAACAACCTGAGCAACGTCTCGACCAACACGCAAGCTTCGCGCAGCCGCATCCTGGATACGGACTACGCCAAGGAAACCAGCGAGTTGGCCCGTTCCCAGATCATTCAGCAAGCCGCCACCGCCATGCTGGCGCAAGCCAACCAGTCGGCGCAGACCGTGCTGTCGCTGCTGAAGTAAGCCGTCGGCGCAGGGCCGCGATGCTGCGTCGCTGCCCTGACCGCCTCACAGCCCGTCCGCCATCCGTCGGACGGGCTTTTTTCATGCTGAAGAAATATCCCTTCAGCGCATCAAGATTTCTGGGCTGGTGTCGATACCGCCATTGCTGTCATAGAAAACGGACGACTGGAGCGCATCATGCTGATCAAGGGTTTAAGTCTTTCAAATTACTCACCTGCGTTGATTCAGGCGCTCAAGCCCAATGAGATCGCGACGTTCACGAATGCGGATTTCGCGAGCCTGAGCACCGACCAGATCCAGGCCATCACCACGGCCCAGATCAAGGCGTTGACGACGGCGGAAATCGCAGGCATCAGCACCGATGGCATTCAGGCGCTGAGCACCGATCAACTCGAGTCGCTCATCTTTGCGCAGATCCAGGCCTTGCAATCGCCACAGGTGGCAGCCCTCACCACCGAGCAAATCGTGGCCATCACCACGGGTCAGATTGCCGGCCTGTCGCTGGCGAGCCTGACCACGGATCAGATCGTGGCCATCGAGACGCAGGACCTGCAAAAGCTGACCACCACCCAGATTCGCGCGCTGACCACCGATCTGGCGTCCAACCTGACCACCGATCAGATCGTCGCCATGACGGCCTCGCAGTTCAGTGCCCTGGCCACCGACGCCGTGGCCGCGCTGACGACCGACCAAGTGGCCGCCATCGAAACCGATGACCTGCAAAAGATGACCACGGCCCAGATCAAGGCCTTGACCACCGAGCAGGTGGCGTCTCTGACCACGGATCAGATCAAGGCCCTGACCGCTGCCGCCCAAATCAAGGCGTTGACCACCGACCAGGTGGTCAGCCTCACCTCGGACCAGGTGCAAGCCCTCACCAGCGGACAGGTCAGTGCCCTGAGCACCGATCAGGTCCATGCCCTCAACAGCGAGCAAATTGCCGCGATCGAAACAGATGACCTGAAGACCATGACGGTTTTGCAGGTCAAGGCACTGGACAGTGAGCAACTGGCCAGCCTGAGCACCGATCAGGTCAAAGCCCTGACCGGCTTGCAGGTGGCGGCGTTGACCACCGACGCCTTGATCGCCCTGAATTCCGATCAGGTCGCAGCCATCGAAACCGCCGATGTGCAGAAGATGACCACGGCGCAAATCAAGGCCTTGACCACCGAGCAAGTGGCCTCCTTGAGCACCGATCAGGTGGCGGCCTTGCTGTCGGCGACCCAGATCAAGGCGCTCACCAGCGACCAGGTGGCGAGTCTGACCACCGATCAAATCGTGGCGTTCACGGGGGCGCAGGTGGCGGCCTTGACCACGGATCAAGTCGTGGCCCTGGGCAGCGATCAGATCATGGCCATCGAGACCGATGACCTGCAAAAGATGACCACGGCCCAGATCAAGGCCCTCAGCAGCGACCAGACGGTCAGCCTGAGCACCGATCAGGTGAAGGCCTTGCTGGGCGCGCAAGTGGCGGCGTTGACCACCGATGCCTTGTCGGCCTTGACTTCGGACCAGGTGGCGGCCATTGACAGCGCCGATGTGCAGAAGATGACCACGGGGCAGATCCAGGCCCTGACCACCGATCAGGTGATCAACCTCACCACCGATCAAGTGGCGGCGTTGCTGTCGGCGACGCAGATCAAGGCGCTCACGACCGATCAGGTCAAGGCCTTGACGACCGATCAGGTCCAGGCCCTGACGGCGACCCAGGTTGGCGCCTTGACGACCGATCAGGTGTTGACGCTGACGAGCGACCAGATCATCGCCATCGAGACCGGTGATTTGCAGAAGCTGACCACCGGCCAGATCCGGGCTCTGACCAGCGATCAGACCATCAGCCTGACGACGGACCAACTGGTCGCACTCAGTGGGGTGCAAGTGGCTGCACTGACGACGGATGCGCTGGCGGCCTTGACCTCGGACCAAGTGGCAGCGATCGAAACGGCCGACCTGCAAAAGATGACGTCGGCTCAAATCCAGGCCCTGACCACCGAGCAAATCGCCAGCCTGACCACCGACCAGGTCAAGTCCTTGTTGGCGGCCACGCAGATCAAGGCGCTGAGCACCGATCAGGTGGTCAGTTTGACCAGTGACCAGGTGCAGGCCCTGACCGGCTTGCAGGTCGCGGCCCTCACCACCGACCAAGTGCAAAGCCTGACCACCGACCAAGTCATCGCCCTGGAGACGGATGACTTGCAAAAGCTCAGCGCCTTGCAGATCAAGGCCTTGCTGACCGACCAGATCGCCAGCTTGAGCACCGACCAGATCCAGTCCATGTCGGCCGCCGCGCAGATCAAGGCCCTGACCAGCGATCAGATCGTGAGCTTCACCACCGATCAAATCATCGCCTTGACCACCGAGCAAATCGGGGCCCTGAGCCTGCAAGCCGTGGGGGCCTTGAGCAGCGATCAGATTGCCGCCATCGAGACCGATGACCTGCAAAAGATGCTGGTCGGTCAGATCCGCATCCTCTCCACCGATCAGGTGCAGAGCCTGACGACGGACCAGGTGAAGGCCTTCACCACCACCCAGATCACCGCGCTCACCACCGATGCGGTGGCGGCCCTCAACAGCGACCAGGTGGCCGCGATCGAGGACGCGGATCTGCAGAAAATGACCACGGCCCAGATCAAGGCCATGACCACCGAGCAGGTCGCCAACCTGACCACGGATCAGATCAAGGCCATGGTGGGGGTTCAGGTCAGCGCGCTGACCACCGACCAGGTGCAAGGGTTGACGACCGAGCAGGTGATGGCGGTGGAGACCGCGGACTTGTCCTTGATGACGACGGCCCAGATCCGCGCGCTGACGACCGATCTGGTGTCGAGCCTGACCACGGACCAAATCCGTTCGTTGGTGGCCGCGACGCAGGTCAAGGCCCTGACCTCGGATCAGGTGTCGAGCCTGACTTCCGATCAAGTGATCGCGCTGACCAGCTTGCAGGTCAGCTCGTTGACCACCGAGGACGTGGCAGCGCTGACCAGCGACCAGATCGGCGCCATCGAGACCGATGACCTGTCGAAGATGTCGGCGGCCCAGATCAAGGCCTTCACATCCGATCAAGTCACCAGCCTGACCACCGATCAGGTCAAGGCCCTGACGTCCTTGCAGGTCAGCGCCCTGACGACCGATGCGCTGACGGCGCTCAACAGCGACCAGATCATGGCCATTGAGACCGTCGATCTGGCGAAGATGACTTCGGCCCAGGTCCGCTCGCTGACCACCGATCAAGTGGCCAGCCTGACCACCGACCAGGTCAAGGCCTTCACCACCGCGCAGATCCTGGCGTTGAGCACCGATCAGGTGGTGGCGTTGACGACCGACCAGATCTCGAAGATCGTGTTGGCAGACCTGCAGAAGATGAGCACCGACCAGATCGTCGCTTTGACCACGGACCAGGTGTCGAATCTGACGACCGATCAGGTGGCCGCGCTGAATGCGGGCACGCAGATCAAAGCCCTGACGACCGATCAGGCCGCGGTGCTGTCGACGGATCAGATCAAGGCCCTGACCACGCTGCAAGTCAGCGCCTTGACGACCGATGTGTTGGCGGCGCTCAACAGCGACCAAATCATGGCGATCGAAGTGGGTGATTTGCAGAAACTGAGCGCGACCCAGATCAAGGCCTTGACCACCGAACAGGTGGCCAGCCTGACGACCGATCAGGTCGCCGCCTTGGTGGCGGCCACGCAGATCAAAGCCTTGACGACCGATCAGGTGATCAGCCTGACCACGGATCAGGTGGTGGCCCTGACCACGGCTCAGGTGGCAGCCTTGACCACCGACGAGGTGGCGGCTTTGACCACCGACCAGATCCTGGCGATGGAGACGGCCGATCTGAACAAGCTGACCACGGCCCAGATCAAGGCCCTGACGACGGAGCAAGTGGCCACGCTGAGCACCGACCAGGTGGTGGCGTTGACCAGTACCCAGGTGGCGGCATTGACCACCGACGCGGTGGCGGCCTTCACCAGCGATCAGATCAAGGCGGTTGAAGTGGCCGACCTGCAGAAACTGACGGCTGCCCAGGTTCAGGCGTTGACCACCGAACAGGTCGCCAGCCTGCAAACCGATCAGACCGTGGCCTTGTCGGCGACGCAGCTCAAAGCTTTGACGACCGACCAAATCGTCAGTCTGACGACTGAGCAGATCCAGAAACTGCTGGGCACGCAGGTCAGCGCCTTGAACACCGATCAGGTGGTGGCGTTGACGACCGACCAGATCGTGGCCATCGAGACAGACGATCTGCGCAGCATGACCACGGCGCAGATCAAGGCCTTGACCAGCGATCAGGTGGTGAGTCTGACCAGCGATCAAGTGGCGTCGTTGTTGAGTGCCTCGCAGGTCAGGGCGCTGACGACCGAACAGATCGCCAGCTTGACGACCGAACAGATCATGGCCTTGACGACCGAACAGATCAGTGCCTTGCGCACCGATGGCTTGTCAGCCTTGAGCACCGAGCAGATCGCGGCGATTGAAACCGATGACTTTGCGAAGTTGACCTCGGCTCAGATTGCCGCGTTGACCACCGAGCAGGTGGTCAGCCTGACCTCGGACCAGATCATTGCCCTGTCCACGCAGCAGGTCACGGCGCTCAAGACGGACAACATCGCCGCGTTGACGTCCGACCAGATCGCGGCCATCGAGGTCACCGATTTGCAGCACCTCACGGCGGCGCAAATCAAGGCCTTGACCACCGATCAGGTGGCGGGCTTGACCACCGACCAGGTGGCGGGTCTGACCTCCAGCCAGATCGTGGCCATGACCACCGACGACGTCGCGGCCCTGAGCACCGACCAGATCCTGGCGGTGGAAACGGGCGACCTGAAGTTGATGAGCACGGACCAAATCGCCGGTTTGACCAGCGACCAAGTGGCCGCCTTGAGCACCGATCAGGTCGGTGCGCTCACCACCAACCAGGTTCGGGCGCTGACCACCGACGACATCCAGGCCTTGACGACCGAGCAGGTGCACGCGATGAGCAGCGCGCAGCTGTCGGCCCTGACCACCGATCAGGTCGCTGCGTTGAGCTCCGACCAGATCTACGCCTTCAACGTCTGACGCCAAAGGGGGACTCAGCCGCCGCTGGGCAGGCTGAGTCCGACCGAGGCGAACAGGTCGATGCGGGCTTGCGCCACGTCGGCGCTGGGCGCGGGATAGCGCCGATACAGCTCCAGCGTGGTGGGCACCACCAGGTTTTCGCCCGAGACCCCACGGCGCAGGTTCACGGCGTCGCGCTCCACGGTTTTGTGGATGGTCACCGAGTCGATCGGCACATGTTGCAAGCGCTGGCCTGGCAGACAGCGCAGCAGAAAGTCCCAGTCCTCGTACAGGTCCAGATCGGGATCGAAGCGGTGCGCGCCAATGGTGGCTTGCGGGAACACCAGACAACTGTTGGGCAGGGTGTTCTTCACATAGATGTCTTCAAGCCGGGTGTTGCCCAGGGGCACGGGCAAGACGGCGTAGATGCTGGGTGGTTGCACCGAGCGGTTTTCGTAGCAGGCCTTGCAGTCGCAGAAGAAGATGCACGATTCGGCATCGGCCTGCGCCTCGGCAGCGGTGATGGCCTGATGCACGTGCGCCAGGTGCGTGGGCTCGAAGGTGTCGTCGTCATCGATGAAGATGACGTAGCGACCCTGTGCCAAGTCCAGCCCCATGTTGCGACTGGCGGCCGGCCCCGCATCCCCGGTGGCGCGGATGACGTGGTTGCATCGCCCCTTGAGCTGGGTCAGCTCACGAAATGGCGGCGCATAGGTCAGAGAGTCCGACACCACCGTGACGGTGAAGTCGGTGAACGTCTGGGCCAGCAAGGATTGCAGGGTGCGTGCCAGCAGCGCAGGGCGGTCGTGCGTGGCAATGATGATGTGAAAGAAGCTCATGGTGTGGCCAGGCCTTTCGGTGTGGAGACCGTGTCGAGCAGGTGCAGGAGTTGTTGCTCCAGCCCCCGCATGGGGTTGTGGTGCGAGGCCCGTTGCCGCACGCCAGCGTCGATGCGCGCGGCAATGTCTTGCCGCGCATCGGGTGCCGCTGCCAGGCGGCAGACCTTGGCCTCGTAGTCATCCCAATCATGGGCAATGCACTCGTCCAGTCCCAGCTCGTGCAGCATGCTGGCGCACATGCGTGACACCATGGATCGGCCTGCGAGGGTGACCATGGGCGTTTTGCAATGGATCACGTCCCGCGCGGTCGAGCCGCAGTTGTAGGGGGTGGTATCGAGGAACAGGTCTGCGCTGGCAATGGTGTCGAGGTAGTCCTTGTAAGAGGACCGGCCCACAAAGCGCAGTTGGGCTGCCGGCACCGAGCGTTCGGCAAAGGCTTGCAACAGA
>Ga0255277_1000053_pt1 | contig 15099 bp, 21 predicted proteins | sample AtltaT_7_FD_183709 | JGI IMG/M metagenome (GOLD analysis project Ga0255277, IMG submission 183709) | Metatranscriptome of freshwater microbial communities from Altamaha River, Georgia, United States - Atl_Cont_RepA_8d (Metagenome... | ecosystem: Environmental > Aquatic > Freshwater > River... | reverse complement strand
TATGAAGGTAAAGTTATCCAAAGAGATAACCAAATCTACAACTGGATTAACAATGTTGCTAAACAGATGGGTATTCTACACAAAATGAATGAAAAAGGTGTAGAAGGTGATACTATTGAGGACTATGTAATGGAAGTTAGAAAGTTCTTAATTGATCCAGAACTATGGGGTTATTTTACAATTGCAGGTTCTGAGTATTTTAATGAAGGATATTCTAATCCAAATTACAGATTGTTCTTCCCTAAAGCTCAACCTCGCAAGAATCTATATCCATTCTCTGCATTGGAAAATGATGATAGAAAACCTCTTAATTTTATTGAGTTTGATGAAGCAGTACACATCATTGCTGCAAAAGAAAAACCAGAAGATAAAGAGCCAATTCAATCATTTGAGCCAACTGAATCAAAACCAACATCTTTAGCAGATGACTTTCCTACACCTGCAGAAAGTGCAGCGAACAGCGACCTAGAGTTGCCATGGGATAATGACTAATATGTTTAATGTATAAGATTAGGGGTGAGTGTATTATGCTCACCCTTTTTCTTTTTATAGATTTGCAATATGTTTTCAAGTAAAAAGTATTTAGGCACAGTAGACCTCATTCCAGATGCATGGATCTATAAATACTACTTGGGACTAACGCATGATTTTACAGGCAAGTCAGTAAAGATTAAAAGCATATTTAATCCTAATGATAAGACGCCTTCAATGTTTATTTATGTTGACAAAATGACAAATAAGATTGTATTTAAATGTCATTCAACAGGTAAATATGGTAATGCTTATCAGCTGGTTCAAGATATGTATAGACTTACTTATGAACAAGCTTGTGAGAAAATTATCAATGACTACTATGAGTTTTGTAAAACAGGTACATTTCAAGATATAGAAATTGTTGCTTGCACAAAACAATGGACAATAACAGATTATAAAGTTAGAGGTTGGACCAATCTTGATGCTAAATTCTGGTTACAGTTCAATATTGGTAGTAGTTTATTAGGAACATATGAAGTTATGCCTTTAGAATATTATGAAGTAAGTGAAATAGATTTGCATACAGGTGAAAAAACTAATTCTTTTGTTAATCATGGCGATTATATGTATGGTTATTTTGCAAATAATGAACTATACAAGGTATATAATCCAAAAGCAAAGAAGTTTAAATTCTATTTGCAGAAGAAAGATTACATACAAGGTTATAATCAGTTAAAAGGAGAAGACACACTTGTTATTGCATCATCTTTAAAGGATGTTATGGCAATAAAAAGTCTTGGTCTTACTGTTGATTGTATTGCACCTAATAGTGAATCAACCAAACTTACAGCCAATGATATTCTTGAGTTTGGAATGCGTTATGAACATGTAGTAGTATGCATGGACAGTGACGAAGCAGGTATAAATTCCATGAGATTCTATGAAAAAGAATATGGATTACCTTTTATTTATTTACCAAGAGAAAAAGATATTAGTGATATCATAAAGCATCATGGTAAAGAAGTTGCACTTTATGATTTTTATCCAAAACTGCAAAGAGCAATAGAAAAGTATGTCAAAAAAAATCAGTAAGTTTGTATGTTAACATCAATGTATGAGCAATTGGATTTATAGACCAAATGAAGGTTTGGGTATAGATATTTTATCTATTGAAGACCTTCCAAATTATGAAGAAGCTGTTGGATTTGTTTACAAAATTACCAACATTATTACTGGTAGATTCTATATTGGAAAAAAGAGTCTATATAGTGAGAGAAAGACAAAAATCTCTAATAGAGAAAAGACACAAACAAAGACTAGAAAGACTTTTAAACGTGTCGTTAAGGAATCAAATTGGAAATCTTATTATGGATCATGTACAGAGTTAACTGAAGAGATAGCAATGACTGATAAAAAGTTTTACCAAAGAGAAATCCTTGAAGTATGTTGCTCTAAAAAATATCTTGGGTATTGTGAGTTGTCACATCAAATCAAAAATGATGTGTTGACAAACAATAGTTACAATGGCAATATTTTAGGTAAGTACTTCCCATCAGATATGGAAAATTGTAATTAAAATTTATGGGAAAATTTGTAGCAGAAGTAACTCTGTCTGAACGTATTCAGAAAGAGCAAGAATTTTTTGACAAAGACTTTTTAATGTCTTATTCTGGTTTAAACAAACTATTATTTAGTCCATCAGCATTTTACAAACATTATGTTCTTGGACAAAAAGATGACGTTATAGACAAAAATATGATGGAGGGTTCCCTTATTCATTGTTTATTACTCAAGCCTGAAGACTTTGACAATCAGTTTGTCATAAGTGTTGAAGACTTACCAAGCGATAATCCACGCAGTGTTTTGCACACAGTTTTCAATCATTACAAAGAATTGAAAAGAGAAGGTGACACACGTGAAAATCTTGAAGAATTTGCAGAAGCAATTTTAGATGTTTTAAAAGATATCAATTTGTATCAATCTCTTAAAACAGATGGTCAAAGAATAGAGAAAATGATTAATTCAAAGCATATTGCATATTGGGAATACATGAAAAAGTCTGAAGGACGCATTGTGATTGACCAAGATACATATGATTTTTGCAAAGCTGTTGTAGAAAAAATTACATCATCTGTTCCAGTAATGGATGTTATGGGTTATTTTGCAGATTCTTTTTCACCTGTTGAAAAATTGAATGAGGTTGAATTGATTAAATTAGAACCTGAAAGTCCATTTGGATTAAGAGGTTTTATTGACAACTTGGTTATAGATAATGCCAATAAGGAAATACGTGTCAATGACTTGAAGAAAACAAGCAAGACTATATCACAATTTCCTGATAGCATTGACTATTATAATTACTGGATTCAAGCGTCAATCTACAAAAAGCTAGTTGAGCATGTATATACATCTCAGCCAAAGTATTCTAGTTATAAGATTACTTTTAGATTTTTGGTTGTGGATCCTTTTATGCAGATTGCACCTATCAGAATATCTGATGAAACTCTTTCTAAGTGGGAAGAAGAAACTGACAAATTACTTAATGAGGCAAAGTATCACTTTGAAACAAAGAACTTTGAATTACCTTATAAGTTTATTGTTAACAATAACGAATTAGTGTTATGATAAAAGAAATGTATAAGAAGTATTTTCAAAAGTCTTATACTTTTTTGTATCCTATGCTTGGTTTCAAGCGTACAAGAGATCCAAGGCCAGTGCAAGTTTATGTGCATTGGCCAGAGGAGTTTCCTGATACAGAACGTAAACTTGTTTGCGTGTATCAAAAAAATGATACAGAACAGTGGATAAATTTTGAGAAACACAAACTTATGACACATAGCATGTTGGATTATGTAGTGCCTCTTTGCGATGGCAAGGTTGCATATATATTTGACATGAATCCTGTAGGACATGATTATGACTTGTTTATTCAAGGCAAATATTCTAAGTTGTCACAGAACGCCAAAAGGCATTTATCTGATTATTATGGCATACATACACCAGAATGGGTTTATGTTGAGTCATTTGTATTTCCAAAAAAGTATTTTAAACAGTATGCTGAAATATTGCATGTTGATGTAAAAATACTTCAGGAAGTTGGTGAACTTTGTGACAAATATGATAAAGAAAAAGAAACCTTTAAATTGTAATTTTAATCCAAATAATATGAATACAAGTGTAAAAAACATGATGATTTACTCATCAAAATGGAATGAGAAACCTACATTCAGAATGATGCCAATTGACAAAGATTGTCCTTACAATGAGGCTATTTTTGACCCAGAGCAAAAAGTTCTTGCTGTTGTTTCTAAAGATAGCAAAGACAAACCAATGATGATGCCTCGTTTGAATGATCGTGGTGATTTAATTCCTGCAAAACGTGCTAATGGAGAACAAAGTTGGCAAGAGCAGAGAGTTGTACTTGCTGCTTATTATGAATATTATCTTGAAGATATTAATGATATTATTGCTTTTATTAAACGATTTGCAATTAATGAAAATTCTAAAGTATTTACTGATGCAATTCAGTCTGATGTAAGCAGTGAAACTTTACATACAGCATATGATTTAGAAGTATTAGAAGCAGAAAAAAAATCAAAAAAGAGTAAGTAATGAGAAGTCGCGAATTCTGGGTAATGGACTATGAGACCATTGTCAATTGTTTCGTTGCTGTATTTGAAGCTTATGATAGAAAAACAAGAAAAGTATTTGTCATAAGTAAGTATCAAAATGATGTTGTTGATTTTGTCAAGTTTCTTATTGAATCTAAAAATGCTAAAGATTGGCATTTAGGTTACAATAATATTGCGTTTGATGCCCAGATTACTGAGTTTGTATTAGCAAATGCCAAAGAGTTTTTAGACCCTGATGCAGAAGCTGAAGACATTGCTCATAGATTATATGAGTATGCTCAGTATGTAATTGGTAAATCAGATAGGAATGAGTTTCTTGATTATCCAGAATTCAAACTTTCAATTAGATGTGTGGATATATTCAAACTTAATCATTGGGATAGTAACGCTAAGCGTACATCTTTGAAGTGGACACAGTTTGGAATGGATTGGGAAAATGTTGAAGAGATGCCTCATCCTCATTATGAGAGAATTAATGACAAAGATACATTAACTATGGTGGTTAAATATTGTATCAATGACGTTAGATCAACCAAGGCAATCTTTACCATGACAGATTCCAAAGGAACTAAAGTAATGGTGTCGCAGATTAACTTGCGTGCTAAACTTAGTGAAACTTACAATGTCAATTTGCTGTCAGCAAGCGAACCTAAAATTTCTAAGGAAATATTTCTTCACTTTCTTTCTGAGAAGTTGGGATTAGAAAAGAAAGAGATTAAGGAGATGAGAACTTATCGTAAGAATGTTGTTATACGTGACATTATCCTACCTTGTGTAAAGTTTGAAACTCCTGAGTTTATTGGTGTGCATAACTGGTTTAAGAATCTAGTGGTAGATACTACCATTTTAGATACATCAGAGGATGAAATAAAGAAGAAAGGTCCAAAGTATAGGATGATGCACAAAGGTGTGCCTACAGACTATGCATTAGGCGGTATTCATGGTTGTATTGCATCTGGAGTTTATGAACCTAAGCCAGGTAGAAAAATTCTAAGTGTGGATGTTACTAGTTTTTATCCAAACCTTGCCATTAAAAATAAATGGTCTCCTGCTCAAATTCCTAAAGATGACTTTTGTGAATTATATGAGTGGTTCTTTGAAGAAAGAAAGAAATATCCAAAGTCAAATCCTTTAAATTATCTATTTAAGATTGTTTTAAATTCTACTTATGGTTTGAGCAAAAGCAGGTATTCATTTTTATATGATCCTGAATTGACTTTTAGAATTACTGTTAATGGTCAGCTACTGTTGTCCATGTTGTATGAAATGATAACAACAAGAATTCCAAATTGTCAACCTTTGATGCAAAATACAGATGGTTTAGAATTTGACATAGATGAAAAATATGAAGAACTATTCTTTGCAATTTGTAAAGAGTGGGAAGAATTGACACAATTACAGCTTGAGTCTGTAGAGTATAAAAAGATGATTATTGGTGATGTAAATAATTACATTGCAATCTATTCTGATGGTAAAACAAAATGTAAAGGCAGATTTGAATTTGAAGAATTACCTCTTCATAAGAATAAATCTAACCTTGTAATACCAAAAGCATGGTTTGAGTATTTTGTAAATGGTATTGATCCTAAAGATTATCTTAAATCAAACAAAAATATATTTGACTACTGCACTGGTTCAAAAATAAAAGGTAACTGGTTTTTTGTGGAACGTGGTGTTAAAGAAGGTGTTTTCTATGAAAACAAACTTCAAAAACTTGTCAGATACTTTGTATCTAAGAAAGGTACAAAGATTATTAAATGTCATCCTGATGGTAGACAAATACAACTTGAAAGTGGTCCAATACTTCAAACCATTTTTAATAAAGCTGTCACTCTACCATGGGAAGAGTATAATATAGATGAAAAATTCTATCTAGACAAAATCTATGATGAGATTAAAAAGATAGAAAGCACATCTGAAGTGATTCCACAAAATATGTATCAACAATTAAAATTAGAATTATGAAAAGAACAGTAAGTGGCATGGATGCCTATGCAAGAATTCTGTCTACTGAATTACCAGAGAAAACAGAAACTTACACCCCAATCTCACATGCTAGTGTGATAAACCGTGTGAGAAGTGAAATAACCAATGCAGGTTTTATTATCACTGGAGAAGATTACAGATGTACCAATGATGGGCAAATTGCTTTAGGCACATTAAGAATGAATTATAAAGCAGATCCAGACATAGAGTTATCTGCTAATTTTACCAATTCATATAACAAACAACTTGCCTTCAGATTTAATCTTGGAGGCTTGGTAAAAGTTTGTATGAATGGAATGATGTTGAATAACAACAAATTTGGCAAATTTAAGCGTGTGCATAAAGGTGCAGCAGATCTTTTAGCAGAAGGTATTATTAGTGATTATATCAATAATGCTGGTGAATACTGGGATTCTTTGGTTGAACACAAAGATTCAATGAAAGGAATACTGCTTACAACAACTGCACAACATGATATCTTAGGAGAATTATTTCTTAAGAGAGATGTGCTTAACACAATGCAGTTAAATACAGTTAAGAAAGAGTTAGTCAAGCCATCTTTTGATTATAAAGTTGACTCTGATTCTGCATGGGTATTGTATAATCATATAACTTTAGCATTAAAAGATTCACATCCTTCTGACTGGATGGAGCATCAGCTGAAAGTTCATGAACTATTTTCTGATATGCTTGATTTAAATTCAACAGAAGAAGATGAAATAGTTGAAGTACATGAAGAACCAATTCTTATAGAAGATGAGCACGTTTCTTAATGATATAATTAGAGACTCTTACTTCATTATAATGAACAGAGAAACTAATCATGACAAATTAGTATTACTTAAAAGATTTTTAAAGATAAAATATAACATATCTATTGGTATAGAATCTTTAAAAAGAAGAGATGCTGATTATAAAAGAGAACAATCCAATTAATCAAAGGTCTGTAGAAAACGAAAATCCCCCATCACTGGGGGACTTTCTACAGAAGAAGAAAAACCACTAAACATTTGCATAGTAGCATCTTTTATCGCCCTTGACCTTTATAGGTCTTGCGATAGTTTCTTGAGTTTTTTGACTTTGATGTTTTTGTTTTTGCATGAACACCAGGTCTTGAAACTTTGGGCTTCTTCAAAAAGGTGATAACGTTGCTAGATTTAAGCTTCGCTGCCATCTTTCTTTTCTTTTTTGTCTACAACAGACCATATAAGACCTGCTAAAGTAATTACAGAACCTACAAGTTCAGTAAGTGTAGATTCATCAATTGTGCCTCTTACAACAAGAAAACCTCCAGCGAAGGTTAAAATGTGTCGTGCAATTCCTAGGATTTGATTTTGATTCATGATTTATGATTTTAGGGATTTTAACATTGCTATCATTTTTGGTTGAGGAGAAATATCACTCTTATCTTTTCTATAAGAATTGTGAGTATATACTCCTGGTACAGCCTTAAGTGCATTTGCGGATATATTCCACATATCTGATTCATTGTAATCTAATGGAATACCATGGACTTTATTCCAATAAATCAACAATTGACGTACTGATTCAATTTGTGCATCTGTATAAGCATGGTAATATTTATGTCCTTTGTATGGTTTTTCTAGCTCACATACTTGATCTGCAGGAACTTCTCTATTGACATAGTTATAAAACTTATCACCTTTTTTTTCTAATGGTCCCCAGTTACATATTTCAATACCAATTGCTATTGGATCAATTGATTTATAAGGGACGCCAACTGATCTAAAAACATCTTGTTTAAGACCTAAGTGATAAGCCCAATGTTTAGATGAAAATGCTTGACAAATTTCACCATCAAAAGTGTCTTTAGATAATCCTTTACCAGAAATAACAACACAAGTTGCTATACGACCTCTATCATCTGCATCCCACATTTTAATTGTTCCAGGTGCTGATGAATTACCTGCAGTATGATGCAAAACAATTTGAACTTTTTTTGTTTGTTCTTTAATATACTGACTTTCTCTTAAAGGAACTTGTTTGATTTTTGACAAATCTAATGTATTCATATTTTTTAGTTTAGTTAGTACTATTGTTATTTCTTCTTCTTGCGGATCCTCCTACGTTTAGTTGGATCCTGATCAACTCCCCCACAGTATCAGACAATTCCCCAATTTTGTTTGCCATTGTTCTTATCTCATGTTGGGTAGTTTCTTCAATAAGTTGGTATTTTAATCTATGCTCTTGTTCTAACAACTCAATTTTACCTTTAAGTTTGCCTTGTTCCTCAACATGTTTCTTTGATTCATTTTGAAGATTACCAACATCGCGTACAACATTGTTATAAGTTGTTCTTAAAAAGTATCCAATTATTGCAATAATAGTTCCTATTACAAACAGCCCTATTGTCAAAATTGCTGTGTCCATTTGCCTATAGTTAATTTATAAGTTATATAAAGAATGATAATTGTAAATGTAATTCCACCAAGAACAGCAAAGAAATTAACCCACCATGGTATGTATTTTATTTTTTGAGCAGGTAATCTTTTTATGACATCGCGTGTTTTTGTTATTGTTGCACCAGGTACATTGATGTATTGAGTTTTAACTATTGCTGTAGATGTAAGTTTATTATTTTTTAGTGCATTTTTTAAACGCACAATATCTCCATCTTTTTCAGAAAGTCTTTTAATAAATACATTACCTAATGAGTCGCAATAAAGACTGTCAACTACAACTGTTGTGTCTCCTGGAAGAGTTATAGTTGTATCGCGATATTCGATAATTGTAACTATGCTGTCTTTTGTAGGACATAGAGGACAATACTTGTCTAATTTTTTTTTGCATGCGTTTTTGTACATCACATGACGTAAACAAAAACAGTATTACAGTAAGTAGTACAAAACAGTTTTTCATAAAAATATTTTTGTACTCCTACCTTCCTCAATATAAGATAACACAAATATCTTAAAAATATAGGAATATAAGAATACTTTTTAAAGTTTTTTTACCAATAATTATTGGCACAAAGATTAAATTTTACGATATTTGTTGCCTTTCCATTTTTATTTTTAACCTTTATAAATCTTTGATTATGACAGAAACAAAAGCAAGTTCTGCTGTTATACCATGGGGTCCAGTAGGTTATGTTACTTATAAAAGAACATACTCTAGACCCACCAAAAATGGTAAAACAGAAGAATGGCATGATACTATTGAAAGAGTAGTAGATGCGTGTAAAAACCAATTAGAAGTTGGTTTTACAAAAACAGAAGAAGATTCTTTACGAAGAATTATGAGTAATCTAAAAGGCACAGTTGCAGGAAGATTTTTATGGCAGTTGGGTACAAAAACTGTTGATAGATTAGGACTTCCATCATTGCAAAATTGTGCTTTTGTTGTTTGTGATGAACCTATCAGACCATTTACATGGGCATTTGAAATGCTTATGTTAGGTTCTGGTGTAGGTTTTAACATTCAACGTGAGCATGTTTATCAAATTCCTAAAGTTCTAAAGAAAGTAAAAGTAGAGCGTATGGATGTAAATGATGCTGACTTTATTGTACCTGATTCAAGAGAAGGTTGGGTTGAACTTATGAGACGTGTGCTTGAAGCATCATTTGTTACAGGACAAGGATTCACATATGCTTGTCATTTGATACGTTCAAAAGGTTCACCAATCAAAGGATTTGGTGGCGTTGCATCAGGTCCTCAAGATTTAGTATGGGGTATTGGTGAAATCAATAACATTCTAAACACTAGGGCAGGTAAAAGATTACGTTCCATTGATTGTCTTGATATTATGAATATCATTGGACGTATTGTGGTTGCAGGTAATGTTAGACGTTCTGCACAAATTGCTTTAGGTGATTATGATGACTTTGATTTCTTGCGTGCAAAACGCTGGGATTTAGGTAATATTCCTAACTGGCGTGCAATGAGTAACAATTCAGTGATATGTGATGACACAACAAAGTTACCAGAAGAGTTTTGGGAAGGATACAAAGGTAATGGTGAACCATATGGTTTAATAAATCTTGACGCTTCTCGCAGAATGGGTAGAGTTGGTGAAACACAATATCCTGATCCTGAAGTTATGGGTTTTAATCCATGTGCAGAGCAGTCTTTAGCAAATTATGAAACTTGTTGTTTAGCAGAAATTTATCTACCTAATATTGAATCTTATGAAGAACTGCTTGAAGTTGCACGTGTTCTTTATAGAATCAACAAGCATTCATTATCAATCAAATGTGCAATAAAAGAAACTGAAGATATAGTACACAAAAACATGAGAATGGGTATTGGTGTTACAGGTTATCTTCAAGCTACTGACGAACAACGTTCATGGTTATCAGATTGTTATACGTATTTGCGTGCTTATGATGCTGAGTATAGTAAAATAAAAAGATTCAATCCTTCTATTAAACTTACAACTGTTAAACCTTCAGGGACATTGAGTCTACTTGCTGGCGTTACATCTGGTGCACATCCTGCATATTCACAATATTATATTCGCAGAATAAGAATGGCTTCTGATAGCCCTATTGTTAATGTATGTAGAAAGCATGGATATCCAGTAGAGTTTCAGCGTAACTTTGATGGCACTGAAGATCACAGCACAGCAATAGTATCTTTCCCTTGTAAATTTCCAAAACATACACTTCTTGCAAATGACATGACAGCAGTTGATCAGTTGGAAGTAATTAAAAAATTACAAACAGAATGGTCAGACAATGCTGTATCTGTTACTATTTACTATCGCAAGCATGAATTGGATGAAATTAAACAATGGCTTTCTGAGAACTACTTTAATGTCAAATCAGTTTCTTTCTTGTTGCATAATGATCATGGCTTTGATCAAGCACCATTAGAAGAAATTACAGAAGATAAGTACTTAGAGCTTTCTGCATCTGTTACACCTATTGCATCATTTGATGACACAATCAATCTTGATGATATGGATATTGCAGATTGCGAAGGAGGAGCTTGTCCAGTTAGATAATCACAAAGGGCTGTGTAATAGCAGCCCTATTTTTTTTACATTATGGAAGAACAACAAATTAAAATCAAAAGAAACATTTACAGGTTTTTTCATCCTGAATCTGGATCAAAACTAAACATTTGGGCAGCAACAGATGAAGAAGCAATGACAATATTTAGCACTATAGTCAAGAGTGTTATCCCTTGGAAATTAAGAAAACCAGCACCATCAAGTCAAAGAAATAAAAAAAGATTTGAGAAACGTGCCAATAATAAAGCCAATGGAAGTCTTGTGCATTAATGCTGACAAATTACCTCTTGGAGCAGAATTAGAAGAAGGAAAGACTTATATAGTTGAGTCTGAATTTATAAATAACTTTGACCAAAGAGTTTACATTATCAAAGGTATACCTAATAAAGGGCGAACTAGATTTGGTTTGCCCTGGATTGGGTATAGAGCAGATAGATTTGTACCTATACAAGAACAATCTATATCTGTAAAACAGAAAAAACAAGAACCAATACTTAATTAACATGAAAGAATTCTTTGATTTTTTGGTTAAGCATAAGCTTAGCCCCAATGGCTTCTACGTGTTACACTCAACTTTTAATGGTTATAGTCATACTAATTTTATAAATGTTCGCAGTGAACAATATAGATTAGCTCTTTGTGATTACATGAAAGAAGTGGATGGCACGTATGTATTGACAACATTAGGTAAAGGAGTATTAAGAAATGGTCAAAAGCTACTTGAAAAAGCACCTAAACCTAAAAAAGTACCATTTGAAGAATGGGAAGAAAACATTACAAGATATAATGAATACTTTCCAAAAGGTAAACGTCCTGACTCAACTCATGCATATCGCACTAATCCTAAAGAACTTTATGAGAGATTCATTTGGTTCTTTAATGAGTATCCAGATTACACATGGGAACTAGTTTTTCAAGCTATAGAGCAATATGCAGACTCATTTAAAGAGTCAGGTGACTATACTTATATGCAAAACTCTAAGTATTTTATCAAAAAAGAAGACAAGAATAAACAGACAACATCTGGTCTAGCTACAATGTGCTGGAATATTATTGAAGGGAATGATGCAGATATTACAAATGAAGGATTTCACTATTTTGGACCATGAGTATGCCTAATGTAAACTATGAAGAGATTCATGCTTTATTGAGAGAAGGTTTAAGCATTGAGGAGATTCATGCAAGAACAGGAATATCTGTAGCATATTTAACAAAAAACTATTCTTGTTTCTTTAAAAAACCTACTGTTTTTAGATTAGGTCACAAAAATGAACCTTACTATAAAACTGAAGAAGAGATGCTCCAAGAAAAAGTCTATACGTATGAAAGTCTTAGTCCTTCTGAGAAAGCAATTTATGATGAGATGGCAGGTGATGATTAACCTGCCATTTTATTGAGCTTTAAGTGCTTGTATCTCTTCATATATTGCAAGAAGTTGTGCTTCTTTTTGTGCAATTAACTCTTCTTGTGTTGGTTCGTCTACTTCAATAAACTCGACTCTTACAAGTCCATTGTCATCGTAGATTTCGTTTCTTACTTGTGCCATATTATTGGGATTTAGGTGTTTATTATTTTATTCTAATAAGTGGCGCTTGAGATACAAATGTATTTACACCAGCTGTTGTTGGTGCAGTAGGATATGTTATACTTACTTGCGCCCAAGCAAGTATACTTGTAGTTCCTACAAAACCAATACTTAATCCTCCACCACTACCAGCTCCTAGTGCAGTTATTTGACTATTGAATATATTAGTATATAAACCAAACCAATACACAGTACCTTTAGTAAATGCAAAAGAAACAGATATTGTTTTACTACCACTTGTAGATAAATCTATTTCAGTACTTTCATACAATTTTGTTTGTGGACCATTAAATCCATCATGAGAATAAATACACAATTTAGCTTTGCTTGTAGCTATTGCATTTGTTACATTAAAAGCTAGACTTGTTGCAGTAAAAGTATTGTTTGGAATATATGGAAAATATGCCATTTGATTTGCCTGCGTGGTGTATGTTGCTGTTTGAGGAAAAGTTATTGCATTTGATGTTTCAACACCACCAAACAAAGAGCCACCTGGTAATAATTGAGTGTGTATGCCTGAAGCACCTCCACCACCTCCACCAGAGTATTGTGGTATATTTAAAGTATTACCTATCAATGTAGCTGGACCACTAGAACCTGTTGTGGTGAGAGTTATCTTTGGTGCAATATTTATGTTTGATGCCATTTTGATTATTTTTAAGTAGATCTTAAACTATATGAAGGTGTATTAGTAAAACTTAACGACAATGAAGCTGTTGAAATGGTTGCGGGTTCTGTGCCAGGTGAAGTTGTAATTAAATAAGCAAAGCAATTTGACCCAAAAGTAGACCCAGTATTACCCGACCAAGCAAATTGATATGTCCAGTTATAACTAATTCCTCTAAAAGTTATTGTTCCATTATTTTGAGTTAATGAAAACCAGTATTTTGTTCCAGCAGTAAATGTAAATGATGTTGTCAAAATTTTATTACCAGTTGTAGAACAATCAATAATAGGAGATAAATAAAGCCTTGAATTTGGTCTACCATCTAAATCACTATAAATTGCTATTGTAGCTTGTCCACTAGCTGCATTAGTAACAACTGGCAGTAGGATTTGATCTATTGCAAAACTGCTTGCAGGAATAAATGGGAATAAATGTAATGTATTTGACGACAAAGATGTAGTGCCATTATGGTTTGCAGTATTTAAAGCTAAACCAACAGCCATACCAGTGTATGGTTTAGTTAGCGCATGTATTCCACCTCCACCACCGCCACTAGATGCTGGTTTATTTTTCCACAAAGCTGTTGAGGATTCGTATGTCAAAACATCATTATTTGCGAGAGTTCCAGAAGAGATAAGAACATCATGTAGTTCATTTAACTCATACCCATTCTGAATAGCATATAGAACACGACCATTACCATTTTGACTACGAGTTACTGTTCCTATAAAAACTGTATGTGCTGGTTGTGTTGGAGGTGTTGTTGTAACTTGTCCTGCTGTTTGACTTAGCCAAAGTTTATTTCCTATAGTATACATGGATGTATCTAAGTTATCCACTTCACCACTTGTAACAACATATCCAACAGTACTATCTGCAATGGTTTCATATACAGCTCCAAGAGTTTTACTACTTGTTGCCTCTGTATCTGCGTCTGCTAGTAGTATTTCAGGATGTGTTCCACTTGATGAAGTAGATTTAAGATAAACAATAGAGCCTTTTACAATTGGTACACCAGTTTTATTTATTACTGCCACCATTTCTTTGTTAGCAGTTAATACAATACCAGTGTCTTGAGGATCGTACACTGCTTTGTACATATCGCCACCACCAGAACCACCGCCAAGTTCTATAAATGTGCTCATTGGTTATTTATTGTAAGTAATGATCAAATCTGCTCCAGGAGTACTAGTATCAAAATAAAATATACCGCTAGGATATACATTTAAAACTGATCCAGCATCCATGTTTATACTTGTGTTTGGTGGAATTTGAACATATGTACTACCATAATCAAAAGAAACTGATGCTGCAGCTGTACCAACATTTGCAAATGATATTGAATATACAGATGCAGGAATATTGCCCTCTGAAGAACTAACTCTAATGACATTAGGCATTATTATAGAACTTGTAGCAGGGCCAGGTGCGGGTGTACCGCCAACTCCTGTATTTTCCAAGTACCATTTTTCCCAATTTAAAGAATCATATGGCACACCATACTCATCTAAAATATCACCGTTATCAACATTTAAATTATAAAAAGGTTGAACTTGTGCTTGTTCTCTATAAAATACAATATCATACACAGAATCATTTAAATGTTGTCTCTTTACAAGAACATTTGATGATGCTTCTTCAAATACAACCTCACTATCATTGTCAACTACAAATACGTAATTAAGTTGTCTGTAAACTCTATATGCCATTTTGGTCAGTTTTAAATATTAAAGTACTCTCATTTATAAGATAGAAAAAATTGCTAATAAATCAAAATTAC
>Ga0255277_1000052_pt1 | contig 15224 bp, 13 predicted proteins | sample AtltaT_7_FD_183709 | JGI IMG/M metagenome (GOLD analysis project Ga0255277, IMG submission 183709) | Metatranscriptome of freshwater microbial communities from Altamaha River, Georgia, United States - Atl_Cont_RepA_8d (Metagenome... | ecosystem: Environmental > Aquatic > Freshwater > River... | reverse complement strand
GGTGGTCGAGGTGCTGGCCAACGGCAATCTGATGGTGCGTGGCGAAAAACAGCTGGCCCTGACCGAGGGCACCGAAATCATCCAGGTCAGCGGCATCATCCGCCCCGACGACATCTCGCCCAACAACGTGGTGCAGTCGCGTCGACTGGCCAATGCGCAGATCGCCTACCGCGGCACCGGTGACATGGCCAATGCCAGCCGTGCCGGCTGGGGCACGAGCCTGCTGCTCAAGCTGTGGCCCTTCTGAGCGGAGCCTGACATGAAAAAACTGCTGCTGGTCCTCTCCTTGCTGGCGGGTCTGGTCGCCCCGGCCTGGGCCGACCGCGTCAAGGACCTCGCCAGCGTGGCCGCCGGGCGCACCAACCAGCTCATCGGCTACGGTCTGGTGGTCGGCCTGCAAGGCACGGGCGACGGCACCGACGTGTCCTTTACAGCGCAAAGCCTGCGCGCCATGCTGCTGCGCATGGGCGTCAGCCTGGACGGTCCGCTGTCGGACTTCGAACAGGCGGCGCAGCGCGGCCGCATCGACATCAAGAACGTGGCCGCCGTCATGGTCACCGCCGAATTGCCCGGCTTTGCCAAGCCCGGCCAGAAAATCGACGTGAATGTGTCGGCCGTCGGCAAGGCCAGCAGCCTGCGTGGCGGCAACCTGCTGCTGACCAGCCTGCGGGGCGTGGACGGTCAGGTCTATGGCCTGGCCCAGGGCGCCCTGACCGCCACCGGCGTGGAAACCAGCGCGGCTGGCTCCAAGGTGAGCATTGGCGTGCCCACTTCGGCCCGTATCCCGGCTGGCGGCACCGTCGAACGCACAGTCGACACCCCGTTCGACAAGGCCGAACACGTGGTCATGAATGTGCGCGAGTCCGACTTCACCACCACCACCGCCATCGTCAACGCCATCAACAGCAATTTCGGTGCGGGCACCGCCTGGGCCATGGACAGCATGAGCCTGGCCGTGCGGGCACCGACCGACATCAACCAGCGCGTGGCCTTCATGAGCATGGTGGAAAACCTCAATGTGCAGCCCGGCGAGCCGCCTGCCCGCGTGGTGGTCAATTCCAAGACCGGCACCGTGGTCATCAGCCGCAACGTCAAGGTCACGGCGGCGGCGGTCTCGCACGGCACGATTTCGGTGTCGGTGGCCGCCACCAACGAAGTCTCTCAGCCTGCGCCGCTGTCGCAAGGCCAGACCGCCGCCGTGCAAAACGCCGAAATCAATGTCCAGGAACCGAAGAACCCGATGTTCCTGTTCCAGCCCGGGGTGGACCTGCGCCAGATCGTGGACGCGGTCAACCAGGTCGGCGCCACCCCCTCGGCACTGATCGCCATTCTTGAAGCCCTCAAAAGCTCGGGCAGCCTGCGCGCCGACCTGATCGTGATCTGAGGCCAGCCCCATGAGCGACACGCCCCGACTGACCCCGCCGTCCACCTATCTGGACTTCGGCGCCCTCGGCCAGCTGCGGGGCGAGGCCAGCCGCGACCCGGGCAAGGCGGTGCGCGCCACGGCCGAACAGTTCGAGGCCTTCTTCATTCAGCAAATGCTCAAGACCATGCGCGACGCGGTGGAAAAAAGCGAGCTGGTCGACAACGGCAAGGCCGACCTGTACCAGGACCTGATGGACAAGGAAGTGTCATTGCAGATGACCCGCCGCGGCGGCATCGGCCTGGCCGACATGCTCGAAAAACAGATGAACCGGCTGCAGCAGGCCGCCAGCACCGAACAGGCCCTGCAGTCGCGCGGGACAAAAGCCCCCGCCCTGCCCCTGCAGCCGGCTGCCGAGGCGCTGCGCCTCAAGCCTGCGGCGGCCAGGGCCTACGACATGCCCGCCAGCGGGCCGTACAAAATCGAACGCCCTGACGGAGGCCGTCCATGAGTGACCTGCTGACCATCGGCGGCTCGGGCGTGGCGGCCTACCAGCGCGCGCTGGCCACCGTCTCCAACAACATCGCCAACGTCAACACCGAAGGCTACACCCGGCAGGACGTCAGCCTGACCGCCAACCAGCCGCGGCTGACCGGCGGCAGCTACATCGGCACAGGCGCACGCTTCGAAGCCGTGCGCCGGCAGTACGACGCCTTCATCGAGTCGAACGTGCGCAACAGCCAGAGCGAGCTCAAGAGCCAGGAGCCGCTGCTCTCGTATGTGAACCGGCTGATCGACGTCATGGGGGATGAAAGCATCGGCCTGACCACCGCGATGAACCTGTTTTTTGAGTCGGCCCGCGATCTGGCCAGCGACCCGGCCTCGACCGTCCAGCGCAGCATCTTCCTGCGCGATGCCGATGGCCTGGCCGCCCGCTTCCGGCAGCTGGCCAGCCAGTTCGGCCTGCTCGACAACGAAACCCGCCAGGCCGTCGAAACCGATGTCGGCCAGGTCAACTCCCTGACCTACCAGCTGGCCCAGCTCAACAAGCAGCTGAGCAAGCACAGCCACGAATCCGACCAGCCCTCGGAGCTGCTGGACCAGCGCGACCTGCTGCTGCGCGAGCTGTCCTCGCTGATGTCGGTCAAAACCAAATTTGCGCAGAACGGCGCCGTGCTGGTCAGCGTGGGCGACACCCTGGACCAGGGCATCCTGGTCAACGGCGACCGCGCCCGGGCCATCACAGTCCGACCGTCGAGCGTGGACCTCAACAAGCTGGAATTCATCATCGACGCCTACGGCACGCCCGAGGGGCTGCCCGGTATTCCCAGCGGGCGCGTGGGCGGGCTCATGAATTTCCGCGAGCAGGTGCTCATGCCCGCCATGAGTTCGCTCGACGGCCTGGCCCAGGCCATGGTCAGGGAAGTCAATGCGGTGCACCGTGGCGGCGTGGACGCCGAAGGCCAGCTCGGCGGCGATCTGTTTGGCTTTGCCAATGCCTCTGAGCAACTGGCGAGCGGCATGTCGCTGCTGATTCAGGACACCACCCGCGTGGCCGCCGCCGGGCAGTTCCGCGTGATCGACGACCCGCTCAATGGCGGCACGGCACAGGCCCGCATCGACTACCAGGACGCCACCTACCCCGGCCCCACCGGCCTGCGCGGTGATCTGCAGATCGGCCAGGCGCCGCAGATCGGCAGCACGCAGGTCACGCTCAGCGACAGCCAGGGCTTTGCGCCGCTGGGCCTGGTGCGTGTGGGCACGCAGGACCTCACCCTGACCCTGCACAACGCACAGGCCGGCCAGTCGCTGCAGGTGCTCACGCGCGATGGCCGGCACCTGCTGGGCGCTGCCCCGCTGAACGCCGACCAGCAAGCCTGGCTGGTCAAGACCGCCAATGGCCTGGAAGAAGGCGCCCGCTACGACAGCACCCGGCTCAACGCCGCCAACACCGCCACCAGCTACCTGGGCATGGACATCTTCATGGGCGCCAAGGCCGCCGTGGGCGAGCTCCAGCAGTTCGACAAGGAAGGCAAGATCCTCAGCCCGCTCAAGGTGCCTGCGGTGCTGACCGGCCAGACCTTTGTGCCCAGCGCCGGCGGGCTGGCGGCAGGCACCCTGAGCCTGAACGGCACCGCGGTGCCCGCGATTGCCGCCGACGGCAACGGCCAGCTCAGCCTGAGCTCGGTGGTGGCCGCCTTCAATGCCATCTCGGCCACCACGGGCATCACCGCCAGCGCCGTCAATGGCAGCCTGCAACTGGCTCGCGCGGCAGGCAACACCACCCAGGACATCCGGCTGGGCTTAGGTGCGAGCGGCAGCGCTCACGATCTGGCCCGACTGGGCTTTGACACCTCTGTGCATGTGACCGGCACCGCCCCCGATGACCTGCTGGTCTTCGTGACCGGCGCCAACAACAGCCAGGCCAGCCTGAGCGCGCAGTACGAAGGCGTCAGCGGCGACATGAAACAGGCGCTGCGGTCTTCGCCCCTGCTGGTGGAGTTTTCGAGCAGCACCCGCTACACCATCACCGACACCACCACCGGCACCGTGGTCGCCGAGCGCGACCTGGTGATTGACCCGAACAAGCCCACCCCCAGCATCGGCTACCGCGGCCTGACGCTCGAGTTCTCGACCTACCCCAAGGCCGGCGACAAGTTCACCATCGACGGCAACAAGGACGGCATCGGCAACAACGAAGCCATGCTGCGCCTGGTCGAGCTGGAAAACGAACGCCTCATGCCCGGCGGCCTGACCATGACCGAGGCCTACATCGAGCGCGTCAACCAGGTGGGCAACGTGGCCCGACAGGCCGCCATTGCCGAGCAGGCGCTCACCGTGGTCTACCAGCAGGCGCTCGAGGCGCGCGACGGCATCTCGGGCGTCAGCCTGGACGAAGAGGCCTCGGCGCTGGTGCGCTTTCAGCAGGCCTACCAGGCCAACGCCAAGGTCATGCAGACCTCGCTGGCGCTGTTCGAAGCCATCCTGCAGGTGCGGTAAAGGAGTGCCTGAACCATGAAAATCTCGACCGCTTTCCTGTTTGACCGCGCCACCGAGCGCATGAGCACCATCCAGAACCGGCTGGCCACCACCCAGGCGCAGATGGCCGTGTCCAAGCAGATCCTGGCGCCCAGCGACTCGCCCGACCAGGCCGCTGCCATCCAGCGACTCAAGGGCGAGGTCGAGCGCCAGGAAAGCCATGTGCGCACCCTGCAGGTGGCCATGCGCCGCTACACCGCTGAAGAAACCGCCCTCAAGGCCTCCAACGACATCCTGATCCGCCTGCGCGAGCTGGGCATCCAGGCGGCCAACGACACCCTGGGCCTGGACGACCGCAAGGCCATTGCCGTGGAAATGCGCGCCCTGCGCGACCAGCTGCTCAGCCTGGGCAACACCCGCGACGACAGCGGCAACTATCTGTTTTCGGGCACCCGGGTCAACACACCGGCCTTCCGCCAAAACGCCCAGGGCGCGGTGGAGTACATGGGCGACCAGACCCAGACCCGCATACCGGCCGGCGTGGAGCGCACGGTGCAGTTCACCCGCTCGGGCACCGACGTGTTCCAGCGCGTGGTGCGTGCCGACGGCTCGTCCGTGGGCTTTTTTGACGCGCTGGACCAGATGATCGGAGCCGTGCAGAACAGCCAGACCAACGGCGTGCAGCAAGGCATTTACGACGTCACGCAGATGCACAACAGCCTGAGCCTGTCGCTGGCGCAGACCGGCTCGGACCAGCAGGTGGTGCAGTCGCAGCTGGACGTGCTGGAAGAAACCGCGCTGCGCCTCAAATCCACCCTGTCCGAAATCGAGGACCTGGACTACGCCGAAGCCGTGACCCGCATGAACAAGGAAGTCATGGCCCTCGAAGCGGCCATGGGCAGCTTCTCGAAGATTTCGGGACTCACGCTTTTTGACTACATCCGCGGCTGATTCAAGTTTCTCGCCCTGCTGCCGATAACTGTCCGATATGGCCACCTCCAACATCGTCAACACCCTCGGCGCCGGCTCGGGCATCGACATCAAGACCCTGGCCGAAAACCTGGTCGAGGCCGAACGCGCTCCGCGCAAGCAGCGCATTGACGACAAGATCGCCCAGACCGAGGCCAAAATTTCAGGCTACAGCGCGGTCAAGTTTGCCCTGAGCGAACTCAAGAGCGCGTTTGAAAAGCTCAACGACGCCAGCGACTTCGCTTCGCTCAAGGTCAGCAACAGCCAGCCAACCGCCTTTGGGGTCACCACCAGCACCAGCGCGGCCACGGGCAGTTTCAGCCTTCAGGTGAGCCAGGTGGCCAAACCCCAGCGCAGCGCCAGCGACCTGTTTGCGGCTCGAGACACAAGCCTCAACGGCGGTGCGGCTTTTGACCTGCGCCTGACGGTGGGCAGCGGCAGCGAACAGACCATCTCTGTGACCACCGCTACCCCGGCCGGCATGGTCTCGGCCATCAACGGCGCCAAGCTGGGCGTCACGGCCCAGCTGATCAACACCGGCAGCGGCTACAAAGTGGTCGTGACCGGGGAGGACGGCGCCGCCAAGTCGTTTACCCTGAGCGCGACCCAGACGGGAGGCACCACCGCCGTGGCCAACGTCAGCTTTGGCGCCACCCCGCTGCAAACCGCGCAGGACGCCCAGTTCACCCTCAACGGTCTGGCCATGACCCGGTCGAGTAACAGCATCACCGACGCGATCGATGGCGTGACGCTGGACCTGTACACCGAAACCAGTGGCGCCGCCCGGCTGGACTTCAACCGCGACACCTCGGGCATCAAGGACCAGGTCAAGGCCCTGGTGACGGCCTACAAGGACTTTGACGAAACCCTGAAAGTGCTGGGCGACCGCGAGAGCGAGGTCGAAACCTTTGGCGGTGCCCTGGCCGGAGACAACCTGCTGCAAAACGTGCGCAACCAGGTGCGCAGCCTGCTCACCAGCACGTCCGATACACCGGGCACCACCATCACCGCTGCACGCAATGTGGGCCTGAGCTTTGACCGCAATGGCATGCTGCAGCTTGACGAAACGAAACTGGATGCCGCCCTGCAGGACAACTTTGACGAAGTCGTGCAGATGTTCAGCGCAGGCACGAACAACCAGAGCGTTTACAGCGTGGCGCCTGCCGGCCTGGCCGGCAAGGCTGTCAAAAGCCTGGACGAAATGCTGCGGTCCACCGGTCTGATCGACCAGCAAAGCGCCACTGCCCAGAAAAAGATTGCCGATTACGAGTCCGAACTGGAAAAACTGCAGGACCGCATGGACATGCTGCTCAACCGCTACATGCAGCAGTTCGCCGTCATGGAAAGCATCGTCGGCAACAGCAACAGCCTGCGCACCAGCCTCAAAGGCACCTTTGAAGGCATGATGAACGCCTACAAGAACTGAGGCTGCTCAGCATGGCGTGGTCGGCTGTCGGCTATCGGCACCAACAGCTCCTGCAGGGCATCATGTTTGACAACACCTTGATTTGTTGTCAATATTGCCAACATGGCTGCGCAGCTCATCACTCGATTCAAGAACGTCAACCCAGACGGTTCCATTCTGGAGTTGGTGGTCTGGAAAGTCCCGAAGCCTGTACCCCCAACTGAACATGGCTACAAATACCGGGCGGTATACATGTTGGCTGGACAACGAATCGTTGGTTTTGACAACGAGCGCGGCAAAGCAGACCACTGTCATCTGGATGGCAAAGAGCTGCCCTACACCTTTACAACTGTAGAGCGCTTGGTCGAAGATTTCATTGCGGCTGTGTCCGCCAGGAGAACGTCATGACGGAGCGAACCCTCACCATCACAATGCAGTCCGATTGGAAAGGCGCCCTTCGTGCGGCTGCGCAAACAGCCAAGGCTGGCATCTACCAGGGTGAAGTGCTGAACTTCGAGACCCCAGCGCAATTTTTTGGGCAGCTGACCGAGAAGCGTTGGGACCTTGTGCGTGCCGCACAAGGCAAAGGCGAGATGTCAGTACGGGAATTGGCCAGAACCGTTGGCCGTGATGTCAAACGTGTTCACGAAGACATCGTGATGCTAGCTGAGCTTGGGCTGCTCGAACGCAGTCCATCCGGTGGCGTGGTGTGCCCCTACACCTCGATGCACATTGACATGTATTTGAAAGCCGCCTGAGCCGCCAGCTTAAAAGCAACCCCAGCACGGCACTGGCTGCTGCACGCGAGAATGACATGGTCGTGGGCATGACCCGCGATCACACCCAGGCCCTGCTGGTCCATCTGACCGATTCAGCCGGCAATTTTTTGCCAGCTCTTAAAAAATCTCCTCAAGTTTCCCGCCCAGCTGCCGAACCACCGGATAAGCCTCTTTTGCGCTTGTCCGGCTTAGGCACATCAAGCCTCCGTCCTGCGCATTCGTGGCGTCTATCCAGAAAGGATTTGCCATGAGCAACGACATCAACACCCAGCAGCCCGCCCCCCGGGTTGAACTGCCGCAGACGCGGCCGGCGGCCCAGGCTGTGGATAAGCCACGTGCCGAACCCACCAAAGTCCAGGTGCCCCAGCCCCAAGTCGAGAAAAAGCCCGACCTCCAGGAATTGCGCCGCCAAATGCAGGAAGCCAGCGAACAGCTCAACCGACAGATGGCGCAAAGCAAGCGCGACCTGAGCTTCAGCGTGGACGACGTAGCCAACAAGATCGTGCTGACAGTGAAAAACACCGAAGGCGAAGTGGTGCGCCAGATCCCCAGCGAGACTGCGCTCAAGGTGGCACACAACCTGGCCGACATCAAAGGCCTGCTGCAGGACGAAAAAATTTGAGGTGCTGCAATACAGCACCCTAAAGAATCCCAAAACAGCACCGAATCACTCAGTAACAGGAATTCATCACAGGGTTTCTGTGAACAGACGGGCAGGTCCTACTCCCTGAAAAGGTCCCTGCCAAACCAAAGTGAAGTTTCTCTCTTGAAGGAGTAAGACCATGTCAGTGATCAATACCAACGTGAAATCGCTTGTGGCACAGAATGCCATGAACGTGAATAACCGCAGCCTGAGCAAGGCAATGGAGCAGTTGTCCACGGGGCGGCGGATCAACACTGCTGCTGATGATGCGGCTGGCTTGGCCATCAGCAACAAGATGACCGCGCAGATTCGTGGTCTAAATCAAGCAATTCGCAACGCTAACGATGGCATTGCGCTGTTGCAGACCGCTGAGGGGGCGACGCAGGAAATCACCAACATGCTGCAGCGCATGCGCGAGTTGGCTGTGCAGGCTGCTAACGACAGTTATACCTCGACAGACCGTACGGCCCTCAACCAAGAGGTTACCGCTCTGAAAAGCGAAATCACGCGCATCGCTGACAACACTGAGTGGAACGGCATGAAGCTGTTCACAGCTGCGTCTGCCGGCAGCGCTGGCGGCATTGGTGTTTCGGCACTTGTGACGCTGCAGGTCGGTGTAGACGGAACCACGAGCGATCAAATTACTGTTCAGCTCGACGACCTCGATTCGACTTCCCTGGGCATCAACAGCATTTCTCTGACCACGCAATCAGGGGCGACCGGCGCTCTAGCCACTCTGGATACTGCAATTGCGACTGTTGACACGGATCGCGCTCGCTTCGGTGCAACGATCAATCGCCTGACGTATGCGGTGGACAACCTGGCCAGCATCTCGCAAAACGCTCAGGCTTCGCGCAGTCGAATTCTGGATGCCGACTACGCACAGGCAACCACGGAGCTGGCGCGAACGCAGATCATTCAGCAGGCAGCTACAGCAATGTTGGCGCAAGCGAATCAGCAACCCCAGTCGGTTCTTACACTGCTGCGGTAATCGGCGACTCGCAGGAAAAGCCCCGAAAGGGGCTTTTTTTATGGGTCAACCCCGCCCGGCCAGCTGGTATTTTCGCCAAGCTCCTGGCGACCACGTGAGTATTCAAGCACTGGGTATCAAACTGTCCGCCGGTCTACGGCAGCGGCGACTCGGTGGCCAATCAATTAGGTGCTGGGCTTGGTCAAGGTGATCTACCGTAGCTATCTTCCAGACGCACGATGTCGTCTTCGCCCAGATAGCTCCCGGACTGAACTTCAATAAGCTCAAGTGGAATCTTTCCCGGATTCCGCAGACGGTGTACCTGACCCAACGGTATGTATGTGGACTGGTTCTCTGACAGCAGGGTAACCACCTCTCCGCATGTCACCTCAGCAGTACCTTTGACCACGATCCAGTGTTCCGCGCGGTGGTGATGCTTTTGCAGGCTTAGACTGGCCTGGGGCTGAACCTGAATTCGTTTGACCTTGAATCGGCCACCTTCATCAATGCTGTCATACCAGCCCCAAGGTCGGTGAACCTTGCGGTGTAACTGATGTTCTTCTCGTCCACCCTGACTCAGGAGATCGACCACTTGTTTGACTGCCTGGCTGTGCGAGCGATCGGCCACAAGCACCGCGTCGGGCGTTTCTATGACGACGAGGTTGTTCACGCCGACAAGGCTCACCAAGCGACTGCTGGCGTGGACCATGGTGTTGCGGGTGTTGTAGCTAACCACGTCGCCCACTTGAGCGTTTCCGGCATCGTCCTTGGGCAGGACATCCCATACGGCATCCCAGGCGCCCAAGTCACTCCAGCCTGCGTCCAGAGGGACCATACCCAAGCTGAACGAACTGCCCGGGCAATGCTCCATCACTGAATAGTCGATCGATTCGGCTGGCACGGCAGCGAACTCGTTCTGCCCGGGACGGATGAATCGGTGGGTTGTTTCCATGTCACTGGTACGCGCCGCCCAGGCGCGTTCGCAGGCCTGCAAAATATCGGGGCGGAAGTGGGCGAGTGCCTGCAGCCAGACTGAGGCCCGCAACACAAAAATGCCTGCGTTCCAGTAATAGCCTCCGTGAGAAAGATAGCGTTCGGCGGTGGCAGCGTCTGGCTTTTCGACGAATCGGCGGACCGAAAAAACGCCGTTTCGAGCCTCCTGCTGCGTACCAACTTCAATGTAGCCATACCCGGTTTCCGGCCTCGTAGGCAGGACGCCAAAAATAATGATTTTTCCAAGTACGGCATGTCTGATGGCCTCACGCATGGACGCAATAAAGGCGTCAGTGTCAGTCACTGCGTGGTCGGCTGGCATCACGACCAGCACCGGATCCTGGCCCTCCTCGCACGCCGCCAGCGCAGCAAGGGTCAGTGCCGGGGCAGTGTTCCGACCGCTTGGCTCAAGTAGAGCGCTACTTTCACGAAAACCTGCTTCGCGTAACTGCTCGAAGGCAAGGAAACGATGTGCCTCGTTGGTAACCACCAACGGCGGCAGCATTGAAAGTTCCGGTGTCCCAATGTCATTGAGGCGCGTTACAGCCTGTTGAAACAGGCTCTCCTGTCCAGTAAAGCAAAGAAACTGCTTAGGGAAACCTGAACGCGACAAGGGCCAAAGACGTGTGCCCGATCCACCGCAGAGGATTACTGGTCTTATCTCGTGCATGTACTCCTCCTCGGAGTTGTAGGTACTTATTTGGGTCCCTCAGATGGGTGAAGGATGTGGAACTTACGGGCTAACGAGTTATGACTTCCAGGGCGAGGTCGAAATCGAAAGGGCAATTCAAAGGATTTCTCGGCCGGCAGCATTCGTTTGTTAGCATACTCGTGGCGATATGTGCCGCTTGCTCTGTGCGGGCAAGCCTTACGAAAGGGTGGTTTTCAAACAGAGCCAATTGGGTGGCAGGCGGATGAACTCCATCCATAACGCAAACGGAGGGAACCTCAGCCGAAGAAGCTTCACTTAACACCGAGGATAAACCATTGGAAATAATAATTTTCGAGTTGGAGATAAGCGGAAAGCTGTTTAGCGTTGAATCAATTACTTCACACCCAATCTCTCTAAGCCTGTCTTCAAAATCCTTGATTCCAGGAAATTTGGGAAATTTGATGCGAGGTTTCAGATGAATAACGCCACCGAACTTGCCAAGAAAGCATTCCCAGCCAGCCCTGATGTAGAAAGAAATTTCCGACGGAAAGAACGTTATGTCGTGTACGCAGGAGATTGAATTTTCATATATTTTTATGGAGCCCACATCGATGATCTCCGAAAGATCACTGAGCCACCACCAGCTGGCATTCGGGGCAAGAACCGCATCGAAATTTTTGATGAACCATAATTCCTCATCTTTTATAGGTTCCGTCACGTCATGCGGAACATAGAAAATCTTTCGTGGTTGGAACTTTCTGATTAATTCCGGAGTTGAATCAATGTCAACATCTACCCCGAACTCCATGAGGTGCCTATGCCTGTCCATGTACGCATGATGTGAAGTGACGAGATTGAAAGGACCCTCCAACCTGAATTCTTCAAGGCGCGCGCGCCAGTCATGTGAGTACATATCGACTTCCAGAACATCATGGCCTTCTCGACGTGCTCTGGAGGCCAATTCATGAAATGGATATTCACTGCCGATTCCATGGAAAACGATTCTCATATTGGCCTCGCCATACCAAATGAACTCGCGAAAATCCAATGCAAAGTCGGCTCTTGCGATACTCTTGAGGAAGGCGCATTCAGCCGGTGAATGCCCCAGCCCGGAGACCCTGTACTTGAGAATGAAGGATGATAAGTTCGTCCGGACTGAAATCCTACTTGCAGGGTTTCAAAAAAGTAGTATCCTAGTTCATGCATTAACTTCGCAATTCCCTCGAGCGTGTCCAATCCTTTTCCGAGCAGGATGGCCTCCGGGTTCTCAATGATTTCCGTTTTGTTCTGCCTCAGGCAAGGATTCATCAATCCGAAAGACAGAAGTCTTGTATCTCCATTAGTACGCAGAGGCTTGATATTTGAGCTCAATATGAGCGACGTAGGGTGCGCCGGTACGGGAAGGATGATGCGCTTTCCATGAATGATTGGAATATGTAATTCCTGGTCCGATTGGAGATACTTGATCGACAACGTAAGGTTGTCTGTTCTCTTGCTTGGTTCGGCGAGGCTGCTAGGAAGAATGGTGGTCAATTCCAATTCAAGTGGAATTTCTGCCGGCATTCTTCCGTCAATATCTATACGGGCCGTCGAGTCTTTGGTGGTGACCCACTGCCAATAACTATCGCCGTCTGATTCCGGCTCTGCAAAATCAGATGCATGGAATTTGATCCTCCTGCATGGCTGTTCAATCGTAGTAGGCAGTACCATGCATTTTGCATACTGACATATACTGGACAGTATCGCCGGATTGTGAATCAATATATCTGAATCGGCGGGATCGAATAAGATAAAAAAGTCGGCGCGCTTGGGTTGGTCTAGGTTTCTGCAATAATTTTCCAGCGACCCGAACGATGTCACTCTGATTTCCGATGAATTACATGCTTGTAAAAAGGCATTCGCCGGCATTCCAATACATATAATATTGCTGGGCGCGGACTTCAAAAATAAATCGAGCGGGAGGCTTTTAAAGTATTTCGACTTTCTCCAGTGCGAATGTGTTTGAGACATGGGGTGATCTTGTATCGTTTTTTATGATATGAATTGCGGTCAAATCGGATGGCAAACCAGCGCGTAGAAATGCGTGTTCGACCACCGGTTGAATTTTGCGGGATATATATCTATCACCTGATCCACCCTAAATCCGGCTTCGGAAATAAGCTTAATCTCGTTAGATTGTTCTCGATATTCTGAGTAATATGTTTCAGTGAGTTCCGCTGAAAATCCATCCACAAGCACATCCTCAGACACTCCCATCTGATGCTTGACGATTAATTTTCCAGATTTTTTGATGGCCTGCCTTGCTTGCTTATATATTTTAAGGGCTTGGGCTTTGTCAAAAAAATTCATTACCCCGAATATTGTAATTAAATCAAATTTTTCAGTTATTTGCATTTCAAGTAAATCACAAATCAGTATGCGTATATTTTTTGATCGGTTAATAAACTTTGCAAGTCCTTCGTACTTTTCTACGGCTAATATTTTCTTAAAATCCTCGGTTAGGCTGTTAATTAGCAACCCTGTGCCGGAGCCGAGATCCAGCAACGTTTGGTTTTTGGATGCGTATTTCTTTACTAGAGCTATGTCAAACTCGGAAAAGTCATGAGCTTTATTGCGGATTTCTTCCGGATTTTTGATTCCCTGCTCCATTTTTTTATAATATGAGTGTATCTTGGAGTTGCCATGGTTCCACGATTTCACAAACTCAATTGCGTTCGCGTAATCGCTGTACGTGTCGATGTCGAGGGCATTAACAAGTTTGCTTTTTACAGGAAGAAGGGGTTGCAGTATGGTGTAGACATGTTCTGCTGGACCATTGATTCTTGATTTTTTCAAAACTGCGGGGCCTGACCATTCATATGGTTTTTTATTTCGGGTGAAGCCTACAACCATGTCTCGGTTATCAAGTTCAACAAACACGCCATCTTCCGTACTTCTTGAACTTATGCCAATGTATTCCTCATCTGACTCGATGCAATCACGCACTTCATTAGGATTTATGAGTAGGTCGCCATCCCATGACACAATCCATTCATTAGCGTGCCTAGATCCGAGATACAGGCTCGTCCCTGTTTTTGTATGGAAATAGTTATGATTAAATGCGAAAACAACATCTTTTCTTATTTTTAGTATTTCTTGAATAAGTTTTTGAGCTTGAAATCCGACTACAACCCTCACGTCCTCTACTTGCTTGAACCAGTCTAGTTGGTGTTCTATAAGTGATTTTCCCTCAATTTCGATGAGGGATTTTGTCTGTCCCATGCCGAGTCGCGAACCGACTCCGGCTGCACTGATCACCACTGAGCGACCTGGTTGTGGTGCCCTGATTTGATTAAGCAGCCTCAATAAGGCGCTGGATTCATAAATGGCATAGTCGCAATTCTGTATTACTGAGTTTGCGGGTTCATGGACGATTCCGCATGCAATGGCGATATCAGATAGTCGCATTGCCTCTGCATCATTATGTCCGTCTCCAATGTAGACAACAAATTCGCCTTCTTCCTTGTATTTTTTTACAAGTTCTTCTTTCATTAGTATTTTTGTAAGCTTGACGCCCTCCTGTTCATGTTCATATCCCTCTGATGCGATAATTTGACAAGGTATTCTTTCGGCAACTTTTTGAATCCAGCCTTCGAAATTGCCAGTTGCTACCACACATTGATCGACGTTTTCTTTAATGAACTCTAAAATTTCTTCGTTTAATGCGATATTTGCCAGCAGCTTCGATATTTCGGAAACTTCGATTTTTCCTAGAATCCGGACTCTGTTGATGAAGCTCTCGATGAAGGGGACATTACCTTTGATCGTGGCGTCTGTCAGCGGGCCGATCTCGCTATCCAAACAGAATCTTTCTGCAATCATTGGCAGGGTTTCCTGCCTGGTGATGGTCCCGTCCAAATCAAAAATGAATTTCAATTTTTCCTCCGTTTGGGCTGCGTATTCCGATTATTCGGGACCTTATTGGTGAATTCAAGCTTTGACGCCACTTTTTAGTATTTTATCCATGGATGGTGCGTACTGACGTCGGGTGCTTTCAGCGTAGATCGCTTCACTTTCTGTGAGGTGCTCTTGATTGGTGCTTAGGATGATTTTTTCGAGTCCCTGTATGCTGCCTTCCCATGTGCGCGGTTGAAATTTCAGGGCTTTGCGGCACTCCCGTTGTATATCGTCGTTCGAGTGTGAAACGAATTTTATGATTATGTCGCGCCAAGCTTTCGCATCTATGGGGTCAAGAAAGTGTGCGCAGCCTTGGCTGCATTCTCTGTGAACCGGGATGTCCGAGCATATAACCGGCACACCCAATGCCAGTGACTCCACCACCGGCAAGCCCCAGCCTTCATCAAAACTCGGAAATAGAGTGGCTCGCGACTTCTTTATTTCATTAATCATCTCTTCGTCTGAGAGGCCGCTGCGTTCGACCACATGTGTCTTCAATGCCATGCTGTGGTCTAGGATTTTGAAAACATTTTCG
>Ga0255277_1000048_pt1 | contig 15336 bp, 11 predicted proteins | sample AtltaT_7_FD_183709 | JGI IMG/M metagenome (GOLD analysis project Ga0255277, IMG submission 183709) | Metatranscriptome of freshwater microbial communities from Altamaha River, Georgia, United States - Atl_Cont_RepA_8d (Metagenome... | ecosystem: Environmental > Aquatic > Freshwater > River... | reverse complement strand
CTTCAAGATTAGCCAGACCGTTATCTAGCTTCCAATTAATAACGCGTCCATCAGGGAGCGACGCCGTGCCTTCTGCCATGCTAGGACCTATTTGCACAGTAACTGCAGGGTGAAAGTGAAAACGGGCTTCGGCACCTTGGTGGCCGCCCTCCACTCGATCAATCACAGTTAATCCGTGTCCATCCATGCGCCATGTACGATGGTGAATGGGCTTGCCATTTAAATGTGAATAGCCATTGTGGGCGCACTGCACTTCTGTAGATGTTGCATCGGCAGAATGTGCAGTAAATAGCCCAAACGGGTAGGCCCGACGTGCGACTCGAAATCCGCTCCAAACCTCAGAAGAATTCAACCCATTCAAAACCACTGTGTTGTGGGCGGCAGTGCCGCGTTGCCGTAGTCGTTCAGCACTGATGCCGTAACACGATGTACCAGAATTCACCAACACTCGTTGGCCACCCAGCGATAATTCAAAACTCAGCGTATCAGCGTGCCCATGACCGGGTAAGTAGTCCGGACCGATGGGCGCAACATCAAGCAGGGCAACAGCTGGGCCGTGAACCAAGCGTACGTAGCCACTGTCATTTAGGGGGGTGAAGGCCGATGGGACAGGGTTAGTAACATCTACCAATACCCTGCGTGCATAGGCATCGAGTTCAGCCACGCTGGGTGCAATGTCAAAAGCCGCGTCGTTGAAAAAGCCGATCTCGCCATCGGGATGACACATAGTCAGCAACCAGGCGTGCAGGCTGCGAGCGCGTTTGGGCCATTCGGCTACCTGTTGTCGCTGAGCAGGCAAGAGGCGATTTGCAAAGCATTGGATGGCATTCACCATATCCAGCATGTCTTCCAGTGCCAGCGCATGGTACATTGTGCTGCGCTCAAAATGGCCCCCATCTGGCAGAAGCTGTTCAGAAACTTCGCGAGCTAGTATTCTTAGCCCTTTGATCAACCAAGCATCAGCTTCAGGACTGTCAAAAAACAGACCAGCTATGACAAGCGCTTTAGCATTGGCAAAGAGGTGGTTACCCAGCAGGTGATTTTCCAGGCGACCAGTCAACCAACGCACTTGCACTGCCAGGCTTTGACGGGTAGCAGGGGTCAGCATGCCGCCACTCATAGCCCACTTGACCCAATTCACTACCCTGAGGCTTGTTGGATAGGGCTCCCAGCCACTACCACGGCAGGGTGGATTGTTTGCCACCCAATCGTCCAATAAGGCCATGTGCCATGGCATTCGTTCGGCGGCATCTTGGGCATTCAGGTCATCAAAGTAGTGCTGGTTGTAGCGCCAAAGTTTTTCGCGCTGTGGTCCGTCCCATCCCAGCTCGTCTAGGTGACCCGCTTCATTCAAAAACACCAGGCTACGCGGGCCGGACATGGAAGGCAAGCGCCTGGCAGGCATGCACCATAGGCCGGATGGGTTGGCGCGTGGTGGCGCGGGGCGCAGGTCTGGATTTGGTTGCCACAGGCGGAACCACCCCCGGCCGTAAAACTGCACAGGTCGCAAGTGCCGCAGGGTGTGCCAGTAACGGCCTGCCTGATGCCACAAAACCATGAAGGTCACTTAGCCAGAGTTGGGGAACGCGCAAGCAGATGCTCCAACACTTGCACAATGCGCTCGCCCGTGTGGCCATCCCACTTCTCGGGAATGGCGCCTTGTTTCCATTGGCCGGCAAACAGCTTGTCCAGCGCCGGGGCCAGGGCCGCCGGGTTGGTGCTAATCAGTTCGTTGGTGCCGGTGGTCACGGTCTCAGGGCGCTCGGTGCTGTCGCGCAGCGTCAGGCAGGGCACGCCCATCACCGTGGTCTCTTCGGTAATGCCACCCGAATCTGTGATCACTGCCTTGGCGTGCTTCACCAGATAGTTGAATTCCAGGTAGGGTTGTGGTTCCACCGTTTTGAAAATGGGCGGTATTTGGTTCAGATCACGCAGGGTTTTCGCAGTACGTGGGTGTACAGGAAACACCACCGGCAACCCACGTGCGCTCTCGCTAATCGCCCCCAGCAGGCGGGAAAAAGCATCACCTTGGTCCACGTTGGCTGGGCGGTGCAGCGTCACCACAAAATATTCACCCGCCTTCAACCCCAACTCGTCGAAAAAGCCTGGCTTTTGCAGGCGTGGCAGGTTGGCCAGCAGGGTGTCGATCATGGTGTTGCCGACGAAGAAAATGCGCTCATTGCCCACCCCAGCGCGGCGCAGGTTTTCGCCGGCCACCTCACTGGTGGTAAAGAACCAGTTGGTAATAGCGTCTGTGACCATGCGGTTGATCTCTTCGGGCATCCGCCAGTCGCCCGATCGAATGCCCGCCTCTACATGGGCCACCGGCACATGCAGCTTCTGCGCGGTAATGGCACAGGCCATAGTGGAAGTAACATCACCTACCACAAGGCATAGATCGCTGGGCGCCTCCAGCAGCACACGCTCATAGCGCGACATTATTGCGCCGGTCTGCTCAGCTTGTGTACCAGAACCTACTTCCAAATTCACATCTGGTTCAGGAATCCCAAGCTGGTGGAAAAATTCGCCCGACATTCGTGAGTCGTAATGTTGACCCGTATGGATCAGACGGTAGCGCAGCTGCCCACTAGCCGCCTTGCTTGCTTCAAAGGCACGGATGATCGGGGCGATTTTCATGAAATTCGGTCGCGCCCCTGCAATGATGTCGATCAACTTCATTGCATGCCTCCAGCCAATTCAATGCTGACACGGCTAACCTCCAAAATCTCATCGAAAGGAATAGGTACAGGAGCACGACCCTGAATGGCCTGAACAAAGGCCTTGGCACAAGCTTTTTGCCCCTTATCTTGACGCCATAAATTCATTTTTGTAAAGCTGGGCCATCCATATCCAGTCAGCTTGCGATAGTTATCGAGTTGCAAAACACGACCCGTAGCAAAGACTTCTAGGCGCTCTTTGGGGAAGGCATTAGTGCCGTTGGCGAAGTAATGCACCGTCCCGATGGAACCATCTACGAACCCCAACTGAAGGCACACCGTGTCCTGGGTAGGGGAGTCCATACTCAGCCGCTGCCAGTAAACCATAGGCACTCCGGCCAGGAAGCGAAGAAGATCGATGAAATGGCAGGCCTCGCCAATGATTCGCCCACCGCCCACCTCCGGGTCTTGGGTCCAATGGTCGGCGGGAATGGCACCTGCATTCACTGTCATGACAAAGGCTTTCGGCCCCGTCACCCCGCTCAGCAGTTGCTTGATCTTCTGGACCTGAGGAGCGAAACGGCGGTTAAAACCGACCATAAGAATAGGCGCCCTCGAAGAATCCTTGCAAGTCTCGGCATAAGTCTCTTCGATTTCTGCCAATTCGAGAAGGGTCAAGCAGAGGGGTTTCTCAACGAAGACATCTTTTCCGGCCTGCAAGGCCTGCAGAACGAAGCGGGCATGGCTGTCGTGCTGGGTGGTAATCACAACTGCCTTGGTAGTTTCATCAGCAAAGAGACGATTTGTTTCGGTGGTCGTCTCGTCGAAGCCGTATTTGCGCCCCGCATGCACGCCGCTCACGCCCGTGCTGGAGGCGACACTGCGCAGATGTGCGCCTGCTTCCTTGAATGCTGGGATCAACACCGCTGTTGCATAGTTGCCTGAACCCACGAAGCTGACAGCAGCACTGGCCGAAACCTCCGCCGGACGCAATACCTGTGATGTGTTCAGACTTACTATTCTTGATGTGGGAGTGACCTCGAGGCCCGGATAGGCAAGCAAAATGCCAAGTGACAGGTCTGCCCCACCCACCAATTCATAGGCTTTCTCCGCCTCGTCAATGGAAAAGCGGTGCGAAATGAGAGGTTTCACGTCTAGGCGGCCATCAGCCATCATGTCCAGCACCGCCTCGAAATTTCGCTGTTCGGTCCAACGGACGAAACCAACCGGGTAGTCCTGCCCCTTTTCCTCATAGTTCGGGTCGTACCGGCCTGGACCATAAGAGGAAGAAACCTGAAAGGTCAACTCCTTCTTGAAGAAATCATCCCGCGACAACTCCAATCCGGCCACCCCCACCAGTACGATCCGACCCCGCTTGCGGCACATTAATGCCGCTTGATGCATAGGTTCACTGCTCTTGGTAGCCGCCGTCACGATCACTGCATCCACCCCCCGCCCACGGGAATACAACTCCGCTGCCTTGACTGGATCTTGACCAGCGGCCAAATCCACCACCTCGGCCCCAAACTTGCGAGCAAGTTCCAACTTTTCCTTGTCAAAGTCCAACCCAAGCACCCGGCAACCGTGGGCACGCAAAAGTTGCACCGTCACCAGGCCAATCAAACCCAGCCCCGTCACCACAACCGTCTCGCCCAAGGTAGGTTGCACCAAACGAATACCCTGCAGCGAGATTGCTCCAAGCACTGTAAAAGCAGCCTGCTCATCCGAAACGGAATCGGGAATCTTGGCGCAAAGATTGACAGGCACGCTTACAACCTCAGCGTGCTTACCGTTACTGATCACCCTTTGGTCAAGGTCGAAGCCCGTGACCCCGGCACCAATTGCGGAAATACGGCCTACATTGCAATACCCTAAAGGCAATGGTTGATCTAGTTTATTAAAGACAGCCTCAACGGTCGGCTGTAGTCCATCGTTCTTGATTTTGTCCAAGACCATACGAACCTTGTCGGGCTGTTGGCGTGCCTTATCAAGCCATCCCGCCTTGCCAAACTCAACCAGCATCCTTTCCGTGCCTGCAGACACAAGTGTATTCGTGGTCTTGATAAGTAGCTGACCACGTTTTACGATCGGCACTGGGATATCGGCGATTTCCGTAGCTCCGGTCTTTAGTGATTGAAGAATCTGTTTCAAAACCTTTTCCTCTGAAATTTATTGCACTGCAGATGGCTGATCGATAAATCGGCGACACCATAATTCAACACATAAAAGCGAGAGAAGCGTGTAGCTCGCATCTAACTTGCCTACATCATTTGCGGCGATCAAACGATGAACGGCAACCGGATTGAATAGCCCACGTTCGCGCAGGCTACGCTCACTCAACAAATCACCTAACAACTCCCTCAATTCAAAGCGCATCCAACGCCTCAATGGCGCTCCGAAACCACTCTTCGGACGGTAAATTACATTATTTGGGAGGTACGGCTCCATGGCTTTTTTCAACACCCATTTCCCAATGCTTCCACGCTGCTTCAAATGCGCAGGAATCTCTTGACAAAACTCCACGAGGTCCAGGTCTAGGAACGGAACACGAACCTCCACTCCGGCCGCCATAGACATTTTGTCGGTATAAATCAGATTGTGGTCCGCCAAGAAGAAGCGCTGCTCTAAGGAGAGCACACGATCGATCTTCGAAAGGGTGGGAGGTAGTTCTGAAAGGAAGTCAAGCATAGGCTTGCAGGCCTCGGATTTGCCCAAAGCAGCCTTGAAATCCTCGGTATATAGCGCAACCAGGTCTTTACGCCGGCTCCAGAGAAAATAATTCACCAGTCGCGCATCGCCATCTAGCGCGGCGCCGTTAAACAACTTGCTCAAGCGGCGTCCAAGTGTGCCTCTCTGATCTATTGCGGAGGTAATTTTCTCCAAGCCGGCACGAAATGGGCGGGGAAGCCAGTTCCAGTAATCATCCAACATCAACGCCTGATGCCGACGATATCCAGTAAAGAGATCATCACCCCCCACCCCTGACAGGAGGACTTTCATGCCGTGCTCGCGAGCGAGTCGGCTTATGTAGAGCACATTGAGCGGGGCCGGGTCGGACAGAGGTTCGTCGAGTTGGGCGACCATTCCCTCCAGGTCTTTAGCCATGCGTCCGGCATCGATGCGCACAACCTCCAATGGTACCTTCAAATGCTCGGCCACCCTCCTGGCGTATGGCAGATCATCTGTAGAACCTGCCTCGGCGCCACCAGTTGCTTCGATAGTAAAACACTTTATGTTGGGGTTATGTTCACGGGCAAAGGCCACTACGCTACTGGAATCGAGACCTCCGGAGAGGAAGGCGCCCACAGGAACATCCGCGACCAACTGGCGATGTACTGCCTGGCGCAAATTCTGTGCTGTTTTCTCGACGTACTCTTCAGTGGTCAGCTTGGTAGGTGTTCTGCGAAAAGCAGGAAGTTGATACCACTTGAAATGCCTTTCGATTTTCCCGGCGCGGACCCACATCGCTTCACCGGGCCCCAACTTCCGAACCGATTTCGCGGGGGTTCCGTCACCCGGGCACCACATAAATGTCAGATAGCGGTTGATCGCCTCAAAGTCCAGTTCGCAGTCCAAAGGATTCAATGCGACCAATGCCTTGATTTCGCTTGCGAACGCAAACTGCCCGACGGATGCGGTGTAGTAGAGTGGCTTGACTCCCAGCCCATCGCGCGCGACCAGCAGTGCTTGGGAGCGGGAATCCCACAGGGCAAAGGCAAAAATCCCATTTAGCCGCTTTAATACTGACTCGCCCTCGACCAAGTACAAACGGAGAAGGACTTCGGTGTCAGAACGCCCACGAAATTGATGTCCAGTCGCCTGAAGCTCTTCTCTTAACTCCCGAAAATTGTAAATTTCGCCGTTAAAGACCAATGCCACAGCCCCATCATCGCTCATCATTGGCTGGTGGCCAAGCGGTGATAGATCGACAATGGAAAGGCGGGCATGTCCTAAACCTATGCCATCACCCTCGGCAGTGAAGATACCTAAGTCATCCGGTCCACGATGCACTATTTTTTCCAATGCGTCCGTTAGGGCACCGTTCGGAAAACATCCTGAATAACCAACTATTCCACACATAAAATTTCTCTATTCAATCTTTTATCTAACTGCTTTCAGCGACGAAGCATCACTAAGAAATGTCTGCACAAGTACATCAGCAAAAAGTGAGGTATTGAAAAATCAATGGGTTACACGCCTACCAAGGCGGAAATCCAGACTTATTAAGACCTTCCCTAAAAGCGCCACCTTTTTTATGCAATAGAAACTCCGCCGCAACCGATACTACTTATATGCGGCAACGAAGGCATTAAGCAGCTTTTCACAATTGATATCACTTCTATGGGCGCTGGTTACGGTTTCAATAGCGGAGTGCGAATGAGCGGGGATTAATCCCTGCTCATTGATGTACCGACTCATACATTCAGCGATATCCGTCGGATTGGAGACGTTGACAAGCATGCCATTTTTATCCTGTTTAATTACGTCCGGTATCGCGCCAACACGAGTTGCAATCACGGGAAGACCATGCGACATTGCTTCCAGTAAGACATTGGGAAATCCTTCTGTATGGGATGGCAATACAAACACATGAGCGCGGTCGAGCAACTTGTGAACATCCACCTGGTCTAGCCATCCGAGTTGATATACGTTTGTCAATTGACCTTTTGAGATTTCATCCGCAACGTATTGTTCCAGCGCCCCATTTCCGGCAAGATAAACCCGAAAACGTTTCTCCTGCGAGCTGAGTAGCTTTGCAGCCTCCAGCAATTCGGGAACGCCCTTCAACCTCTCGAGCCACCCGATAAATACAAAATTTACAACCTCATCTTCCGGGTAAGTCATGGGCTCATGCGTTATGCCCGTCCCGGGAGGTAGCCAATTTGGTATGACTCCCACTTTGCGCACGCCAAGATTGTGCAGTTCCTGCTCGAGCTGCGAACCTTGCGACACCACCACGCTTGGGATTTTTAATAGTGTAGACAGCGCCTTTCTCTTTAGAGCCGACATGCGTTGTCCTAAAATCTCCGTGCTACGGAAAAATATCAGCGATTGCTTGCGGTATAGTCGAAATATAAGGCAAATAGCACAACGCTCGTAAAACGAAAGCCCGAAGGTGGAAAATGAAAGATAGCCCCGGCAGCTTGCATTGGCGGCATGGCGCCATCCTTTATAAATCCGCCTTGCCGACTGCAAAAGCTTCATCCTAAGCGGTGTGGGCGGATAGGACGTTGCCAGCGTATTGAGTAATTCGTAACGAATCTCTTTCAAGGCCAAGTAATGCACTAGGGCATTCGCCGCGGTGAGCTGGCCACCAGGATGAGATGTTTTGCCCTTCGGTACCTGCGGGACCCCCAGTACGATGTATTCATTCACTGTTTTCGATAATTCCATATCTGTTCGGCGAACCTGTATTTAATCCTCATTTTTTTGAGCGCTGTTCCACAGTTGAATATTCAGTAATTTCCAGAGAAGGTACCCCCTATCAACTGAACCAGAATAGTGCTCAAGTATCGCTTTCTCGACCTTTTCGGGAACTAGAGAAAATCGACCCAGAAAGCTGCTGTCGAGCAGCCTCTCCTTGCTGAACTCGAAAAGAGATGAACGCAGCCAATATTCATAAGGTACGCCGAAGCCGGTTTTCGGGCCATCGAGAATCGAGTCGGGCAAACGGCCGCGCTGCGACTCCCTCAATAGAATTTTCTTTTGTGCGCCACTCACCTTCCATTTCGGGGGCAGGCCAACGGCTAGTTCGGCCACACGCTCGTCAAGCAGCGGCACGCGCGCTTCCACGCCAGCGGCCATCGTTGCACGATCCACTTTCGGCAGAAATTGCGATGGCAACTGGACGGTCAGGTCTGTCAGCAGCATCTGCTGGACAGGGTCGTGCTGTGCAAATCGTTCGGCTGCCTTACGATAGGCGAGAAAGGGGTCGGTCCGTTCCTGCAAGTCTCTGCGCCTTGATTCGCTGAACAAGGCTTCGGGTGGGTTTCCCGGCAATTCGGTTGTCAGCAACAAGGCCATGCGCAAGGCCGGATCAGCGTGACCTATCGATTCAGTCATCCGGGCGAACCGGCGTCCAAGCGCCCCCAGCTGACGCGCGGCGCCGCACGCCACTCCCGGGATCAATTTCCACATCCATGCATTGTGGAGAATGGCGTAGCGGCGGTAGCCGCCGAACAGCTCATCGCCACCGTCACCCTGCAGTACTACCTTCACCTGCCCATCCAACGCCTTGCACATCAGGTAGAGCGGGATATTCGCGGCATCCGCGAATGGCTCGTCGTGGACAGCGGCAAGATGAAGCAAGACTTCGGACAAGTCGCCTCCGCTAATTTTGAGCTCGCGGTGTTGAAGACCCAAATGCCGAGCAACTAGCGCTGCCTTGGGAAGTTCATTTACACCGCGATCGAAATCAAAACCTGCTGCATAACTTAACAGCGGCGTATCCCTTCCACGCACGGCGGAGGCCGCGATCACCGACGAATCCACGCCACCGCTCAGGAAGATACCGACTGGTACATCGGCAACCATTTGACGCGCAACAGCAGCATCCAGTGCCGAGCGGGTCAGGTCGACCGCATCCTCGAAGCGTTCGGTGGCGGGATCACGTTCAAGCCACTCCTCGATCCGCCACCACGGCTGAACGCGCCGGTTTCCGTTTTCAATAATCAACCAATGTCCGGGCTCGAGGGAGCGAACCCCAAGATAGAAAGTTCGGTCACCATATGGGTTTCCATACCAAAGGTATTCCCTCATGGCTTGATCGTCCAGCGACTGGTCTACTCCGCCTGCAGCAAGGACCGCTTTGATTTCTGAACCAAACGCCAGCCCAAATGTGGATTCACCGTAATAGACTGGCTTCACGCCGAGCCTATCACGCATTAATACAAGCCGCTGCTTGGGCTCGTCCCACAATGCAAAACCAAACAGACCTTCGAGGCGCTTGAGTCCATCAAGCCCCCAAGCTTCATAAGCATGTAGCAGAACTTCGGTGTCGGAGTGCCCGATGAATTGATGGCCCAGTGACGTCAAATCGGCACGCAAATCTCTGAAGTTATAGACTTCCCCGTTGTAGGCGATGGTAATTCCGGCACGCTCAAACGTCATGGGCTGTGCACCAGCCTCAGAGAGATCAAGGATGCTCAAGCGGCGATGTCCCAATGCCAAACGACTCGACACAAAGACACCTGAACCGTCAGGACCGCGAGGGGCCAAGGTTGCAGCCATCCGCTCTACAAGAGATCCCAGATTACCTTTGGGCTCTTGGGAAAATATTCCACTAAATCCGCACATGGACTAAATCAGGGTTATCTTGGCCTTTTGCAAGCGGGTCAAGGGCAATGATCCCCTCGACTGCCGCTCCATTTCAACGTAGAAAGTCCAGTTATTTATAAATATTTTCAGCACTAACACGTGCGATTCAATAAATAAAAAACCACACTGAATTATTAGCTTGTTACACATAATTGATTTATGAGAATACCAAATCAAAACCAAAGGCCCAGCGAACTTTGAACTATCAGGGCTACATTACTCAGGATTTGTGCGAACGAAATTTAAGGATCTGTCCCGTTTCAACAAATCGAATGTGGCGATATAGAGGGTATACATAAATAATGTATTGAATAGCGATGATAGAGTAAATCCATATATCAAAAAAACCAAAAAAAACAGCGGCAAAACACATGTCTTCATTAATTTTTGCTTTGTTGCTCGAAATAACATCATATTAATATGAAAAAAAATAAAGAGCACCAGGGCCAAACCAATAAACCCTGAGCTGGCGGTATAGTATAAGAATGAGTTATGGGGATTTGCACTTCCATCGTTGTAGTCGTCTTCGATTTGAAGAGCCTCAGGTGCCACATGTCTGACTGCCTCGTAAAAACCACCTGTTCCCGCACCAAATAACGGATTATTAATAAATATTTTTCCAGTAGTCGAAAAATAACTTAAACGTTGGTGGTGGATTCATTCTTTGTTATAACATCGTGACCAAACTTATATTCATAATAAATTTTAGCTCCATCTAAAAAATTTCCAAGTTCATTTTTAAAATTAATAATCACCACACATGACACAATAAAAAAAATTAGGGAATATTTCGGAAAATTTTTTATTGACATGTTTTTTAATACACCCAGAGATAAAACAACAAATGAAATAATTCCAATCAGCATAGATATTTTTGAATAACTGACAACTATCCCGTATACAGAGATTGGCAAACTAGATAAAGCAATCAATACATCGCTGCGCGATCTAGAGAAATGAATCAACACTGCACAAAACAGCAGTGCCAATGCAAAGCCTGGTCCTGGTCCATTCTGCCCGATCAAACTTGGTAAACCACCTAGTTCTCGAAATAAAAGTTTTGCCGAAAAATATAAATGAAGCAATCCACTTAAAATAAATCCCAATAAATAATTTTTACATACAAACAATCCGCCAAATCTTATTGTCCAACTATAAACGCAGATAACAAATATTGCTGTCAAATACAGGCGAAACCCTTCCGCAATCTTTATCAATGGCTGTTCATATCCAAAAAGTATATTCACTAAATTTGAATTAATTGTGGCGGTACCGAGAAGAAAAATCATTAACGCCAAACGCTTGACTGGTTTGCTATTACCAAAGTCAATCGAAAAATTTTTCCTAAAGAAAATAATATGAAAAACAACGTACGATATAAATAAAAATTCATGAAGAAAAATTCCATGAATAACTGATATTCTACTAATTAAAAAAGGTATACCCAGCCCTTCAGTCTCAGCTGGCAAAACAGAAAACCATCCGAGCAAAAATAAAATTATTGCTGGCAAAAACTTATCGTTAGTTATTATTTTCAATTTTGATTATTTTATAATAAATTAATGGCATCGATCAAAATGTCAGTTTAGCTAACTTCCCAGTTCTCCAACGTATGTTTTCGAAATGCTTTTTTATTTCTTAGAGAATACCAACGCAATTCCTTCATGCCTTTCAGATACATCACAAACCAGGTTGGGAATAAGGCTTTAACTGCATTTTTTATTAATCGCACAATCACTTTTTCAGCTCGGCCAACTTTAGTATTATTTTCATGGAGTGATATATAGTCTGACTGAATCATATTTTCACTATCCGTATTTTCAACTGAAATTCGTTTTACTAGAATAAGAATGAGTGCTGGGGTACTTGAGACCAGCCCAATACGACCTTTCGCCTTTGTCGGATCAGTTACTTCGTACAACTGGCATCCAGTACTGAGACTAGAGCTAGGAAACGGGTGAACAGCAAGTCCCACATACTCGATCATGAAACCCTTGGCTTTTGAGAAATAACTGAAAAATAACTCTGGACTGAACTGATAAAAACCATGACCCATGTAGTTGTTAGCGGTTGTCGCAATAAGCACATGGCCGCCTAGTCTAACCATTTTAGAATAATTCACAAGTGCTACAGGGACATTAAACACGTGTTCTAGACAACCACCATCTATCAGCAAATCGCAGCAGGCGAACAAATCATCTGGAACAGGATTGTTAAGATCGTGCACAATGGATGCACCCTGATAATCAGAGACGTCAAGAGACTTAACCTCAGCGGCTTGCAACCAAAATGACAACAACTGATCGGCGGACCATTTATTATGCTCGCCATCAAACTCCTTCAGCCTCATATACTTGTGAATACGGCGTAGCTGCGAAGCAGACATGTTTACTTCGAGCTTTCCGATTGTCACAATATTTTTTGCCTTAAGCCCACGCTTGCGCACAGACCAAGCAAGAAGCGCTCCCGTTGGATAATTTAACCCCATAGATACTTATCCTTCTATATTATTTCTGATAAAGGCCATTTCCTGCCCTGAACTTGAGATATGAAAAAGTTTAAATCCTGCGCGCCTCAGTTGAGCAACAGCTTGACATGTCTTTTTAGGACCAATACCGGGCTTTCTATGGTGAAACTCTACCAATAATTGTTTTACGGAAACGCCCGCCTCCGTCAAATCTTGGATCACCTCGTATTCAGCACCTTCAATATCCATCTTCAAAAGGTCAATCTGAGAATGACCCAACTCACGCATTAGCGTTGAAAGTCTACGCACTTCGCAGACAACTGTTGCGCCAGAGATAATGCCCTCACCGGATCGACCGTGAAAGGCATATGACGGGTTGACGGGGTCATCCGGCGGACTAAAAACTGCGGTACCGTCGTAGGCGGCAATTCCAAGCGGCAGGGCGTTAAAGTGTGGTGGCAGTATTTGCTCGGAAAGCCACGCCATTGCAGTCGGTGTAGGATCGAATGCGTGGATTCTCGCACCAAATCTACTAATGACTGACATGTCAAAAGTGATGTCTTTTCCAATCCCAAGTGAATAGACAATGCTTGAGGGGTTAAGTCCAATAGGACAAAGATGCCATTCACCATGTGCTTCTATTGGCACAAAGCAATCTTTGGAAAACCTAGGATCTGCCCCGATCATCAAGCGCCACCAATATCGTATGCGGACGCGCATTTCATGTAAAGACAAATATATCTCTTCACCTACGACTCGTCTAGTAACTGACTTAATCACTTATACTCCCACGAATGTATTTAACCTTTGCTGGTACGCCATGAGCAACTGCATTGGCCGGTATATCTCTAGTAACTACTGCGCCAGCACCAATTACCGACCCACTTCCAATCGTAACCCCCGCCAGGATGCGCACACCTGCTCCAATCCACACGTTATCGCCAATCACAACTGATTCATATCTAATGTTTTGAGCCATTATCGGCACTTTGACATCATCAATCCCATGCGAGGAGGGAACAATGACGACATGCCCTGCTATACGCACACGCGAACCAATTTCTAAACCGCCATGACCATAAAGTAGCGTGTATGGGTTGACGCTACAATTGTCGCCGAGGCGTATACTGCCCCCCCGTGTCATCAGCATCGCATGTGGATGTATTTCGCAATGGGCCCCGATACGGAGCTCACCCCCGTCAGAACACTCCAGATGCGAACCGCTCGCAATGTACGTAGATCTTCCAATGTGAATGTTCCTTTTGGAACCGATAATGTTCGCGCACCATGAAATGCGAGTTCTTAACCCAACAGAACCAAGACGTAAACACCAGTACAAGGCGCATAGGAGATCGGGTGCACTTAACAATAGTAGGCGGATTTTAATCAAATCGCACCTCGCTTCGGTATATTGCCTACACCCATTTTCACCTCATTTAATAAAGACTCCCACTGCAACAAAATTAATTCATCATCCCATCGAGCGCCAGCTTTTGCAGATGCGCCGCCGAAGCACTTTCTAAGACTTTCATCGGACATCAATTGGCAGAGCGCTGCCCCAAACGCACCAGGGCCACCATTGGAAGGCACCAAATATCCAGTTTGTTCATGAAAAATCATTTCTTCCACGCCGCTAACCTGATCAAATCCAACAGCTGGTAGACCAGATCTTATTGCTTCACCCAGAGCATTAGGAAACCCTTCGTATCGTGATGGAATTGCGAAGATATGTGAGGCTGCCAACTCCTTATGAATTGTTGAGGTTAACCCTATTAACTTTACTCTGTGACCCAATCCAAACGATTCAATTTGATCAGATAAAGCTGTTCGCTGGCTTCCTTCTCCGAATATATATAAATCCCACAAAGGAAATTTTTCTGCTACCAGCGCGAAGGCGGAAATTAAACGATCAAATCCTTTCTGCCACTCAAGTCGTCCAACCCCAATAATCCGATAGCGACCATCAGGACCGGACACAGCAGGTCGTGCGGTCAACATCGGCTGCGCAATGGGGTTATATAAGATGTTGATCCGTGATTGCATGCTTTCCGGGAAATAACGGGCAACCCGTCTGGTTTGTACAATCAGCCGAGTCGCCAATGGATATGTGAGTCTCCTCGCTAGTTTAAACACACGACCGACATAATGGCCGGTCGGATCCACCCGTTCAGATACCAAGACAGGAACCCCCATTCCCATACTTGCAATAATAGTTGTCACGTTTGTTGTATCCAGAAAACTAAGCACTATGTCTGGACGCCAAACGCGCACTTGCCTTCGAATTAAAACAAACCGCTTGACAATTGTTATGAGACGTTCAAATCCGCGGCCCCCGAACAATCCAGCCTGAACCAACTCAGTAGATGTTGCAATTGGATAAAAAGGCTCTGCGCCTGGATTCTCCCATGTCAGCAATCTGACCGTGTGCCGGGACGACAACGAGTTAACTAAGGTCGCCATCACTCGTTCAGCACCACCAGGCCCTAATTGAGGAATGATGCAAAGAATCCGCATCATTTAGTCGGCTTTGAGTGGTTGCCGGGGAGGCATCGGCGGGCTATAGAAACAACTGCACACCTCTCGGACGGCTCTAGCAGCAGCCACGGAAGTAATATGCCCAGTACGAACAGCAAAGCCTGCACCACTATTCTCGGCAGTTCGGGCACCATCGTCCTTGAAGCCCCGAGAATTAGAAATGCGACACAGGCACCCCCAAACAGCAACATCGATCGGTGATCGTATGGAATGTACCAGTGGTGTTGCGAGCTAATGTAGGTGACAGCGGTGCGAGCTATGGCTGCCAGCGCCAACCCTAGCCCTGCAGCGACAACCCCAAGACTGGGGGTCAGGAGCATCAAAACCAAAATGTTCACGATGAAATAGACCAGTCCACCG